>Ga0325403_1000603_pt1 | contig 26395 bp, 6 predicted proteins | sample PopdelMetagenome_19_FD_205665 | JGI IMG/M metagenome (GOLD analysis project Ga0325403, IMG submission 205665) | Populus deltoides microbial communities from Bellville, Georgia, United States - Xylem-PdKOR-R4 | ecosystem: Host-associated > Plants > Phyllosphere > Stem > Wood/Secondary xylem... | reverse complement strand
GAAGGTGCAAGTAAACAATTCTCGCTGCAACTTCTTTTCACCATTGAATGGTTTAAACAAGAGGAGCAGTATGAAGAGAGGGAAATTTTACCCAATGATTAGATTAGACGAACATACAACAGTAACTTTTAGAAAAATGTGCATAAACTGTGATGACAGAGAGAGAGAGAGAAGAACATGGATTCGCCTCTCCCTCCCTCTCTCTCTCTCTACCTTTTTTCTTTTGGTGGGTGGCCGGGGGCGGAGGGATTTGAAAAACAACCATTACTTCCCGCGATCAGAATCTGAATTGGGGGTCAACGTCCATCGCCCAGGTAAACTTTGCTAGGAGAGACTTGTTGAATATCTGTAACAAAAGCATAAGATAAGAAACAGCTTGACTTGGACAGTCACTGCCACAGTACCAAATAGAAGAAAACGATAAACAGAAGTAAAGCATAACTGTTGGTTAAATTATTTCATCCCATAAATAATTTCAGAAGCAGTTCACCTTATCAATAGGAACTTCATGCCGCTTGCACCACGCAACTGTGATCCTAGGATCAAGGTAGTTAATCTTGGACGTCCCCAATGCCACTGTTTTCAGATCCTCTTTGGTCTTCATGGCCATTTCCATTTTCTCAATCTTTTGATTGGTTGTTGCTATCTTCTTCTCTATTCTGAAAATCAATTCCAAGAATCATTAAGAACCATCAAGTATACACAAAATACCCGAGCACAGGGGCAAAAGTTATATTACGCTTCAGGAGTCAAGCTCCTCTTTTGCTTTCCATCTGCACCCTTCAATGGGGGCTTCCCCTTTTTGGCCCTGTCTAGATCAGTTTTCAACTCCTTTAGCGTGCTCTGCAAGCAAAACATGAGTCAGCTTAAAGCATGGACTCCACAAACACAGTATGCAGTAAGAAGGAATGGGCAAAGTTTCCAATATGCAAAGGGCAACAGTATGCTGAAGAAAGAGTTGGCTTGGCGATCTACACGCTATCATAATAAATCCATGCATTCAAAGAAGAGAGAATAATAAAACGCAACCAGGAATTCCTCAAGTTAGATTTTCTCCAAATTTCTCAAAAAATGAGGGCCAAAAATTTCTGGTAGAGTTCTAAAATTAATTACCTTAAGTTCCTCAATTTTCTCAGTCAATCTTGACATTTGTGCATCATGAGATTTTGAAATGGTTCGTTGATGATTACAAATGATTGCAACCTGCAGAAAAAAAGAAGCCATCATTATAGGTGCAAGAGCTGCAGCTAAAAAACACTACCAAAAGTCCAAAAAACGTTTCTGGCCACAAACTGGCTTTACCTGTTTGTTTGCTTGGTTGTAAATGACAATTTTTTCAGCAACATCACCATCTTCTGTTTCCTCATATAACTGTTTACACGCCAAATATAACCCCAACAGCATGTAAATTCACATGCTTCCAAGTGGCCCATAAGAAGTTGATTATACAACTTCAATGTAGTAATTGATCTCAGCTTGAAACTTACCTTTTCATCCAATGTAATTGATGCATTGTATGTACGAAAAACTTTTGCTGTGAGGCCAGGCATGAGCTCTTTTAGGTGAGCATTTAGTTTAGATGTATCCAGTGAGTCAAAAAGATCATCAGTTTGCTTTTTTGCTGAAGAAGAAAAAATTGCTCATCAGTCCTGCTATAAGATTTTAGTAACCTAATCTTAACTGCCATTTACTCACCAACTTGAAAATGTCCAATTGCCTTGTACACAGGAAGCTCAACCTCGACCGTGTTTTCATATCGAATTGAATCTTTACCAAGGAAGTCAAACTGAAGGGTCAATCAGAAGCGAGTATTAATGCTAGCAATTCACTAGAAAGGTTAATGTAAGTATATAGCCAATCAAATTTAGGCAACTCAAAACCATGATACTTCACTTAAAATCTACTGTCCATAAAAATAAAACCACCATACCTTCAGCTTATTTGGAGGGATGCACTCAACATTTGCTACTTTTAATGTGCAGCAACCAACAGTATCAGCTTCATCATCATCCTATAGGCAGCCAATCACAGAATGAAGAAAATTTGATGACGTTCTCACTCAAAATGCATATATGATCAATAAAACTAATTCCTACAGGAAATCTCAACACTGCTCAGTTGGGAACCCAATAAGAAGCAAACACAAACCAGCATAACAAAATGTGTTTTTGGAAACACTTGCTAAGTTCTAACAAGAAAAATAAAACACATACTGAATACATTTTTTGGGTGATTAGGTCCATGAAAAATATTTGATGGGTTTCAATTATCCTAGGAAGAGGTCCATGACTTTTAGTGATATTCCCTTGGAATCAAATGCAATTTTAAATTCCTACAGCCTGAAAATATGTTTCAATTATTGTACAATTCAAAAAATAGCTGTTGGTTTCACTTCACCACCTCACCCTAGAAAACCTCATAGCAGAATTAAAACTAAATTGTAGACCAAAACACAAGCCTATGATCTGCTCAAGGCTGAGTTGCCACGTAGAAAGGGGAAGGTAAAAAAGAGTCCAGGCATTTTGAAAAGCAACAGTGGCATTTAAATTTGGAGGATGTGATAATTGATAAACTGAATGTGATTCAGAAAAATCAAACTAGTTTGAGGCCTGAATCCATTCTTATCATTTGGCTTTCTGCAGACCATATTCACACCCAAAGGCTGAAATTAACTTGTCAATTTGAAGCACCAGGTTCATTATGCAAGTAAAAGCCTCATTTGTCTTTAAACATTCTACCCTCCTCTGTGAAAGGAAATTCCAATGACAAGGCAAGAATACATTCTCCAAATAAAAAGGTGTTATATCCAATCTAAAAGGCCCAAATCCACTGCCAAGGGTTCAAGAAACTTGTTTTGTTGGTTGTTATACCTTCTCATTACCCGCCCTCAGAGCTAGCTTATCAATAAGATAGGTGGCCACTGCTATTTGCCGCTTTGTAATATCTTTACTTGCAAAATCCTTTGTGTAAGCTGCTCTGATGTTGTGTATATAGTCCTGCACTCAAAATACAGAAGCTAAAGACAAGTTCCTCAATCATATCACAAGTTACAACAACCGTAAGCTCATAAATCAGCACCTTCAACTTCCTTGCTTTCTCGTATTTCTCCTTGTCACTTTGCCCCTTCAAGGAACTGCTCGCAGCTAAGAATACATACTTGAATTCTTTTGGATTGATTGGATCATTCCAGAATGCCAACCATGTAACAGTATTATCATGCTTCACTTCTTTCCACCTGCAAAATTTTCACAAGTTTCCACTAACCCAAACAGTACTAATTTATCAACAGAAGCTAAAGAAGTTTCTCCCTTCTATTCTCCCCCAATTTGAAAGAGATAGTAAGAAACCAAACCTTTCACCAGGAATAGGACATTCTGGGATAGGTGCATCCTTTCCAATATTTATAGTAATGTCACTGGGACGAATTCGGCTTTTCAGCTTCCCCATCTGGTATATACCAAAAGTTCATGGGAAAAATTACATGACAGTGCAAATTCAATCATTAGCGGCCATGAATATCAAAATAAAATGTAGTCAAAGCTGAAAGCTCTATGTCTCAGTTAATCATTAGAAAAAGTCAATGGAACCTTTGGATGCTCTCCCCGTCCTCGAAATAGACCCGGTGGTTCTACTCTGAAATTCCCAACCTGGGATGAGGTGATCAGAATTGGCACAATTAATATGCAAGAGGTGAGAAGTGCGTTAAAACAAAATGCAAAGAGTTAAATTAATAAAATCTGCATTAAGAAACCCATTATTGTTTAAAATGTATGACCCCGAAGCAGAAATCTACTTGCACACATGCACATGCGCACTCTTATGCATACACATGTTCTCTATATATAACATTTCCCAAATAATGCTAATAAAAACACTTGATCCACAGATAGTTACCTTCTCTTTAACACCATTAACAATGGCCCACATGTACTTCTCCTCTTGCTTCAATTTCTCTTCTTTCAAGACCTTTTTCTCCTACATGAACAGAAAATACTGATAATCATAGAGAATCATAGAGAATGACATTAAATGAAACTTATTCTCAAAGAAAATGGTAGTGATAATTGGTAAGGGTTATTTCCATGAAGCAATTGAAACTGCCAGAATCTCCATGATTAGTGCTTGGTTAAAGATAGAGGATGGAAAGATCCCCTCCTGCTCATTGGCAGAGAAAAAGGAATTAATATAATTCCACATTTTTACACAACAATAGCAACACTTGGCAAGATTTCTCCTAAATGTAAACCAAGTATATGAGCTGGCAGGCAAGGGTAAGTGCAAATGATGTTAATTGCTCACTCTTGCAGACTAATATGGTTTTGCATCTCAATCGCACGCAATGTTGTATGTGTACCAACTTACTTCAGTACTCATTTGTTTCTTCTTCTCCTTTTCTTGCTGATGCCATTCATATATGGGGTTGAAATCACAGTCATCTAGCTTCTGTATTACATGATTTTTCCCTAGTAATTTACGCCAATCGTTCCAAAAGTTTTGAAGGAATTGTGGTTTTTGAACATAGTCTGTATCTTTCATCACTGCAAACATGGTTGCAACCTGCAGTTAAAAGATCAAAGTTTAAATGTATCTAGCACCAAACATACAAGGACAAATTTGAAAACTTTTAATGTACATAATAATAATCAACCAAACAAGGAGCAAGCAGCAGAGGTTAACTTGTCGACACAAAGGACATAATAAGGCAACATAAAATTGAATCATACTTCCTCTTGTTCAGGAGTCAAATCAATTGGTTTCCCCTTGTAAAGAATCTTAACCCCATGAGGCTTGTATGGAGGTGGGAAGATGACACCATTGTGAACTAAGGTAGTCCATTTTTTCTGGCCATCACTGGAGCCAGGCTGCACTTTTGTTGACTTTGAATATTTTGAATTTTTCATTTGTTTCTTGTTCTTCTGAGTCGTCTTCTTCAATGACGAAGAAACAACTTTTGTAACCTTTTTCTTTGCAAATGATGATTTGTTAGCTGAGGAGTCCGCCTTCTTCATTCTCTGGGAAATTGTAAGGTGATCATCATCATCTGCCTTCTGCTCAACCTTGACAGTGACTTGCTTAACTTTTGTTGTTGTACATGCATCTAAAAGTTTTGGTTTTTTAGCAGAAGAATGGTTTGAAGGAACCTTATGATCCATAGGTCTCTTAGTTGGCACCACAGAAGATTTCTGTTGCTTGTCATTTTTAGTAGAACCATTTAGCTGACTTTTAGAAGGCAAAGGTCTTATCTCACTGGATCTGATAGACTTACTACTTGATGTCCCTGCATTTGACTTCATTGCAAACCTCGAGGATAAAGGAACTTCATCATCATCTGAAGGCTCATCCTTGACATGAGCAGGTGCAGTAACCCCTTTATTGACATTGTTTGTGCTCCCCTTAATTCTAGAACTCAAGGGCTTATCATCCTCGGAATCCTCATCATCCACAATCGGTTTTGTCTCCTCCTTAACAGCATTTGAGACAACCTGTTTAGATGCCTGCTTCGACTGATCATTTGAAGAAGTGAGTGCTCTAGTATATGTCAGTGGTGACTTCAACGGGGATGCCTTGGCAGATGAAGCTGATGCTTTAGGGCTCCCTGTAGAAGATTTCATAGGGGATGCATTGGAAGATGGAATAGGCGATTTACCCTTCTGCAAATTCAAGCTTTGACCATTGGAATTCTGAGAAGATGAAGACGGTTTCTTCGCTTCAGGGTTTAATTGATTCTGCTTCGATGTTGAGTTACCACCCCTCTTGAAAACTATGGGCCCATCATCATCATCATCATCATCGTTGAAATTATTGGGAATTAGCTTTGGAGGTGCTTGAACATCCATTACAGTCCAACTACAGTCTGTTCTGGCATGTATACCACATCAATATCTGATAGAATTTACAACTTCAATTCATAACCCATAACGATATTGCCGATAGTAATCCACAACAACACATTGACTAGATTCTTAGATGCAGTAATATAAATGATAGAAAAATAAAACAAAAAACCAAGCTTTTAACATGCAAACTCAAAACTAAACCCAAATCAGAAACAGTAAATTCAACCACTAATTCAGCAAAGCTAAGCGATTGGTTTTTTAAAGAGAGGCCAAGCTAATACAGACACAAATTCTAATAAATAAATCAGTGAGCTGAAGACTATTATTATAATATTCATCACCATTTTAATTAAAAACCCGAATTGAAAATATTTCAAAATGAATCTAAACTAACAAATAAGAAACGCCCAATTAGCGATGGTAATAGAGATTCCAGAATCTCTGATATCTACTAATCTTTCATTTCTTCATTCAAATTGAACAAGAAAAAAGCACAGACAGCTCTTATATAGATATTTGAAAGATCAAAGAAAAGAATGAGCGCCTACCTAAACACGGATAATTAAACCGTGGTTGTATGTTTGTTTGTTTATAACAAAAGCGAGTGTAGCGGTGGATGAGAGGAGGCGCTGCGGAGCTTAGCAGCTAGCTATCGCAAAGTGTGGAGAGAGACCAAACACAGGCTTATTAAGGTGGATTTTTTGGGGGGGGCTTTGCAGCCCCTTCCTTCTCGGCTTTGCTGTGATTTTCTTTTTTGTTTGTTCGTCTAAAACGGCCACGTTCTGTGACTTCTGTCTGAGTTCAGTGTTTTTAATTTTTTTTTTCTTCTGATTTTAACAATCCAGGCGGACAGTTTTCTTTTCTTAAAATCACAGTTTCTAGGAGAAAACTAGGTCCTTTACTTGTGTTTCGTCCGGGTCATATGTTTTTTTTAACCCAAAAAAAATTGTATAAATAAATTCTTTTTTACATATGTTTTTGTAGTTAAAAAAATTCTACGTAAAACTAAAAAGTTTTTATATATATAATCAAATAAATCAAGAATTATATAGGTTAATAAATAAAAATAAATCATAAATATAATTAAAATTAAAATTAAAAAATAAAAAGATAAATATAGATATAGATCAAGATATTTAATTTCATAAAATATAATATTTATCCAGTTTTATTTGCTAAATTTATTTTTTAAATAATTTTTTATTCAAACAAACAATAATAGAATTTGACAAGAAGATTAAATTGATTAAATAAAATAAAATAAAAATAATATTATGTAAGACTGCACATATTAGAAATATTATCTGAAAATAAATATTATTTTTAAAAAATAAAGTTTATTTATGCAAAATACAAAAACAAATTATAAATATATCAGGAAAACTTCTTCAAAAATTAAATGCATACAAAATAACTAAAAAATGATCGTCATTAAAATCAGACTCTCAACAAAATAAAATAAAATGATTAGTAATTTAAATATAAATAAAATAAAATAAAATTTTGAGAAAAAAACATATAAAAAGCATTAATTTAAAAAATTAAAAGAAAAAAAAAAAATCAAGCATTGTTAGAAGCAGCAAACCAAGTCAACCCACTTGGCCCATTTCATTAGAGCCCATGCAACTGGGTCTTTTTTTGCATAGTAATAAAATTATATATATGAACAGTCCGTCCACATTGCCTTGTGAGGGGACCCACAAAGTATTTTGCACATTGAATCCCCCACTCATTTTAGATCATTACTTAACTAGTTATTTAACTTATGTTTTTCCGCGGGTTTGATATATTTTTTTCTTAAAAAATTGTATATGTAAGTTTTTTCGATGTGTTTTTGTACATAAAAAATCATAAGTGAAAATCAAAAAATTTATGTATATATCTAATTAAATAAATTGAAAACTATTTATGCAACATAATAAAATTTATAAAGCTCAATTCCTAACCAACCGAAATTAACTAATCAAACTTGTGATTCGGGTCATCGACTTAATTGGGTTCAACAAATTTTTTTTATTTCGAATAGACACCTATAAAATTGAGAATCAACCAAATATTAAGGCAATTGGAAAAAAATCAAACTGAAACAAATTATGTTGCTAATTAATAATCAACTAAATATTAAATGATGAAATTAAAAAAAAAAACAATCCAATTGTTATGGATAAAAAAATAAAAAGCAAAAAAAGACCCAGGCGCTTTTGCTTGGATGACCTAGACTTTCTAGGCTTTTTTTCTTAATTTTATGAAGGGGCGGATCATCCACCACTTAATTATTTTTTAAAAAATATCAGGCAACATGTCGTCAACCCTACTCTAATTTTGGTGATCTCTAGTTACTAGAAAATCAAGTTATGCTATTCTAGATCAAGAAAAACTCATTTTCAATTATATTTTGACCTCAAAACACCCAAAACATCTTGTAAAACATATTCATGGCTTTGAACAACCTAAAAACTAGCCCCAAAACCAAAATTGATAGCCAATTAAAGCATATTTAACTAAAAAAACACAAATCATCGTGACAATCCATAGTGATTTATCTTTGGTTGAACAGTGGCATGGAGAACCGTTTTTCCCCATGTCTTTTAGTGTTTTATATAATGATAAATTAATTCCTCTAGTTTAACAAAACAAATGAAATAGTCCTTCTATTTTCAAATATCAATGGGTCAAAGCATTTTATTGGGCTGACATTTATATTGACACTGAGTGATGAGTTCTTTATTAGGTTAACACTGAGAAACACCAAGAAATACTAAGAGAGACGAAAACTAAAATTCATTAATCTTCAAAGTATGTGAATCATACTTAATTTAATACTTAAATTTGTTTCAAAAACATGTTTTATTTTCTCATTAATATTTTCATATTATCAACTTCTTCCTTTTCTTCTTATATTTCTCAAAATAAAAAAAATAAATTTGAAAAGAACATAAAATATATATATATATAAACTAATTATTTTATTAGTTTTTAAAATTAGATGGACCATTTAATTCACTTTTAAAATTAAAAGAAATAATATATAATTTACTACATTTTTTAATAGGGTATTAATTAACGCCTTGGCATTTCATTATATGCCATGAACTTTTTCATTTTACTCATCAAAATTCTCTAGGACCAAAGTTTTTTATTGTATTTCAAACTTAGTTTTTTCTTTTAATTTTATCCTTTAATATTTGGTTTGTTGGGTATTTTGCTTCATAATTTGTTTTGACTTACTTTTTATTGAATTATCTTGATTTCATGACTCGGGTCACAAGTTTTGCAGATTAGTCATATTGAGTCGGGGTATTTTTTTTAATTAGTTTTTTTCTCAACTTTATCATTTAACATTGAGTTGATTGAGAATTGAGCTTCATAATTATTTTTTGATTTGCTTTCTATGAGGTTATCACAGTCTCATGACTTGAGTAGCGAGTTTTACGGGCTAGCTAAGTTGACTCGGGTTTTTTGTAAGTCTTTTTTTAATTGATTTTTTTTCAATTTCATTCTTTAATATTAGTTTTATTGGGAATTGAATTTTATAATTGATTCTTTAATATTTGTTATGCCCTTTTTTTTTAACTGATTCTTTTTAATTTTATCGTTCAACTTTGAGTTGATTAGGAATCGAGTTTCATTATTTATTTTAATTTGTTTTCTATAGAATTATCATGGTCTCATGATCCAAATTTAACAGGTTAATCCAAGTTGACTCAATTCATTTTTTTCATTGAATTTTGTTTTCAATTTCATCCTTCAGTATTAGGTTGATTGAGAATTGAATTTAATATATATTTTTTGTTTGCTATAGGATTATCAAGGAGTCATGATCTGGATAACAAATTTGACAGGTTAACCTTAGTCGATATAATATGTTGTTGTTTTAATATTTAAAAAAGATATCGTCTTGATTTTCTTTCGTCAAACTATATTTTTATTGGTCATCTAGATTATATTTGAATCTGTCAAGTCAATCATGTCACATCAAGTTAATTCCTATATAGTTTGAATATTTTTTTACATCCAAAAAAATTTAGATTTACCCATAACATATTACATCTAGAATTCACTAGATTTGTGGGCTGACACTATGACGCTAGCATGAACATTTTTTTTATCTATTAAAAAAGAGATGCTCGGGCAACACATACTTCTTTCAAAAAAGTAAAAAAAAAAATATGCAACCTAGGACATAAACCCGATTGAACAAAAAACCTAGTATAATTTAATTAGATGATAAAAGAACAAATAAGAATGGTAAATGGATCAATTTAAATAAAAAACAAATCATGGAACATGTAAAACAAATAGTCACCAAAATGAAAATGCGACGAAGCCAAGATTCCAACCAATTAAATTTTTGAAAAAAATAATTGATGTGAGCCAACCTGAGTGAGGATGTTACATATGCAAGCCAGTTCATGAGATCCGGATAAACTAACAATAAAAAAAAGTCCAATTCTAAAAAAATTCAATGTGGAAGGATGACATTGAAAATAAAATCAATTAAAAAAACACTAAACGGGCAAGCCAACTAAACTCTACAACCCATATCATTCAAATAAGATAACCAAATAGAAGAAAAACCATAAAACATTATGAAATTTAATTCTAAAACAACCAAATGCTAAAAGATGGAAAGTAAAAAATAATAAATAAAAACAAACAATTCTAAAAAGAACTCGAGCCAACTTAGGCTAACCCGCTACAACTACAGTCTAAGTGATAGGACCGGGATTAACAAACATAATAGAAAATCAAGAAAATCAAGAAGCCAATATTGAAAAACTTCAACCTTGAAGAGTAAAATTGAAAAAAAATATCAATTTTAAAAAAATTCCTAACTAAATTCAACAAAGAACGACAAATGAAAAGATTCGATATAATCTGAGTCATTTTCAAAATTAATGAAGAATTTAATAGAAACAAACAAATAAAAATAGCAGAGCCTCATCTCTAATTGAATAAATAGGATAAAATTGAAAAAAATATGAGCTAAAAAAACAGAAAAAAAAAGAGCAAACATAAGCTAACCTCCTAAACCAGGGTTAATCTCCAAAACTTACAACCCGTGAAATCTTAAACCTAGACTCAATCAAGAAGCTCAATTATGAATTAATTTAATATTGAAGGATAAAATACAAAAAAAAATCAATTTAAAAAATTTATCAAAGTTTAAAAAATAGCAATCAAAAGGATGAGACTCAAATTTGATAGGACAAAAAAATAAAAGGATCAAATTGTAACCTGTGAAATCGAAGATCCAGGCTTAATAAAAAAACTTAATTTCTAACCAATTTAATGTTTAAGAATAAAATAAAATAAAATATCAAATAGAAATATTAATGATAGTAAAAAAACAAAAAAACTAAAGGATGATGAAATTGTAAAAAATAATAATCAAGTTTAAAAACCATCTCAAAATAACAAACCTAGCCTAATAAAAAATCAAATAAATAGAATAAAACAAACTTGACCTGAGCCAACCTGGCTTAAGCGGTAAAAATCAAAACCTTAAACATGTGATTGAGATAAACCTATATAATGATAAAATTAAAAAAAGATCTAGAAAAAGACTTAGGTCAACCTAGCTTAAGCCATGAAAACCGCAACCTAAAACATGAGATCGAGATAACCCCATAGAATGATGAAATTGAAAAAAGATCTAAAAAAAAGACATAGGTTAACTTGAGCTAACCTTTCAAACCCGTGACCTAGGTCCTAAGGCCAGAATTATCCTATAATAGGCAAACCTAAAAAAACCATGAAGTTAAATTCTCAATCAACAAAATACCGAGAAAAGAAATTGAAAAAGAAAGTCTCAATAAAAAAATGACATAAAACAAAACAAATAACAATTAAAATAATAATGACCGAATCTAAAATTAAAACAAAACAAAAAAAATATTAAAGGATGTAATTGAAAAAAAATTCAATTAAAAAGATAATAAAAAAAGACAATGAAATTAGAAGAAAATTACAATTTCATAAATTATTTAAAATAACAAATAGTAATAAAAAACATAACCAAACCTAGTGCGGTAATGGAGGGCAGTTTTGGTCCATCTTGATAATAACAAAACAAACATAGTGAGAACAGTAAAGAGCCCCTAAATAAGTTTAAGATAATTTGAATTTAAGGGCAATTTTATCATTTTATTGTGCTAATTAAAGTGAAAAGTAAAAAAAATCCCGAGTGCGACAATTTAATATTTTTTCCCTTTAAATGTTTTGTCATTTAAGTGTGTGTATGTGTATATATATATCCATGTATTAAGGCTATTTTTGTTTTTGTTGAAAAAGGTAAAATTGTAATTTTATTGTTTTAATCCATGATGCAAATGAATTTAGAACTACATTAAAATTGGTAGAGCAAGACTGCCTCTTTTTTTAGTTTTTTTTAATAGCATACAACACTATTTGAACATGAGATAAAACACATCAAATAGTTATGACTAACTATTTGACTTATGCTCTATCGTAGGCCATATTGTTTTTTTAACAAAAAAATGTAAACATCCAAGCTTTTGCAACGCGTTTTCTTACATAAAAAATCTTTATTGTAAATTAAAAAATTTATGTATGCATCTAATTAAATAAATCAAGAATCATCTGTGTTAATAAATAAATAAGTCATTAATGATAACTAAAGATGTAATTGGAAAAATCAAGATATTTGATCCCATAATATAGGTTATTTACAAGGTTGTGTTCAATGACGTTGTTTGTTAAAATTAATTTTTTTTATTTAATCAAATGATAATAGAAATAGACACACATATAAAATTGATTGAATAAAATCTAAGGGAAAGAAATATCACACAAGGTTACACTTATTAGAAACACTATCCAAAAATAAATATTTTTATTTATAAAAATAAAGATCATTTATATAAAACATAAAAATATTTATAGGTGAATAAGAATAATCTTTTCAAAAATTAAATATATACAAAATAATTTAAAAAACAAGTGCTATTTAAAAAGGGCTAAATTAAAAAATAAAAAAATCAGAGAGATGGGGTACTAATTTAAATATAAAATAATACACATTAAAAAGCATCAATTTTTTTAAAATGAAAAATTAGAAGAAAAAAAAACAACAACAAAAATCAGGTGTTGCTGGGCCTAGCAAGCCATGCCAGCGCATGGGCCTTTATTTAAAAAACAAAATGCATGTTGACCACCCTAAATTGTTTTGAAAAATAATAGCTAGACCCTAGAAACCCTTCTTTTATTTTTTTATTCAAAAAACTTAGAAAAGACCATAAACAACTTGATAAACTCATTAATAGCTTTAAAACAACCTAAAAAACTGCACAAAAATCAAAAACCAACCTAAAACCATAAATTTTCCCGAGCTTAGATATATTTTTCTAGATAATTTTAAGGTGAAAAAATATCTAAGTGGAACTCCCCTTATAAAATGGAACCCGTTGACATCAAGGTCAATTATTATGATGGCTTAAATTGATGTCAACATCGATTTTCTCTTTCTATCTCTAAAATCTGGTGATCTCTCTTATTATTTTGTCAAAGCAGGGATTGAGAAATAATAAAAAATAAACTTTCATAACAAAATTTAATTTCAAAAAAATTTAGGGATCGAAATGGTAGTAGGAGGACTAAATTGAACTTTTTACAAGAACTTTGAACCCGCCACCTATTTTTCTCACTTTTCCACATCAGTCCCCCTTCTTCCAATCTTGTCCTTGAGTGGCAAATTTGAATAAATTTTTATTTAATTTAGTCTTAAAATGGTGCAATTACAAAAAAAAAAAAAGGTTTGTGAAATATGAGAGTGTGAGTAGTGTTTTATAGCATAATGATTTCCCCATATAATGTTTAGAGTTCTTATAATATCATTAAATGTTGTTTGGTATAACTAGGGTTTTTAAATAGAAAACATGTTTGGTTTATTTGATATATATTTTTTATTTTATTCTTATTTAATTTTTAAAAAAAATATGAAGAGAATTTTTTATTTTTGGTTTTATATCATGGTGTCAATATTACTATTACCATTCCACCACAACTAATACTATGCCACTAATTTCATCCTCTATGACCAAATCATTACCATCACCATCATTATAATATCACCAAGAACATTAAAATCATAAGTTTCATTTTACTTCTTCATCACCACCTTCTCATTTAATATTATTGTTATTATCATTAATTTCACCATCATTACCTCTGCAATTTCACAAACATATAATGAAAAAGGTTTATCATTGTTATTTTATTGTGATTGTCGGCAAAGACAAAGGCTTGGTATCGTGCCTCTTGATGAAGTGTGTGTGTGTATGGAATGATTTAATCATAAAATTATAATTAAAAATCAAGAGTCGCCACCTAGTATTATAATTACTAGGAACCTATAGTCTGTAAGAGTCTGAGTAAGGGACTAGTTGTGCAAAGGGAAGACGCATCACCTCTAGTGCACCCTACCTAAGATAAGCTACATTGTTGTTTGATTGTCTTTCTAAGTTGAGTTTCTATTTGTTGGTTTTTTCTAAGATTTAAGGCAAATCTCCCTTTGTGAGAGAGTCTCTACCTCATCGGGTTTAATCCTAATCGTTCTAAAGTTTAAATTTTAACATCGCATTTATTTTTCACCTTGTATCTTTAATACATAAGGGTGTACTCTATTACGTAGTTTTACACCCCACAGATATTAAAGTCTACATCTTGACCCTAAAAAAGGATTGGAAAAGAGTGTTTGATATTTTGGTCAAATCTGGATCATCATAAATTGGTTATAATATCTATTTTTGGATTTTTTAAAACATGAGAAAGATGCAATTTTTTTTTGTTTTTTTATGAAAATATGCTTGGAAAAGTTTTAGGATTTGGTCATATGAAAACAAGATATTTTTTTGAATTTTTTTGGAGAAAACCAGGTGTTTTAATATTGAATTTATATTTTACAGTGTAAATATACAACCCGATATTATGCAAAATTGGTTGAAAAACACGCGAGAAAATAAAAAAAATTGAAAGGATTTTTTAATTTCTCATTTCTTTTTAATATTTTTAAATAATAATATTATAATATATATTATTATAAATAAATATATACTAAATATATATGGGCTGGGCTGAGCCCATGAAAGTTGGGTTGGGTCGATCTCAGCTCAACAAATCTTTTTTTCTTTTTTAAGGTCGGGCTGGACCCGGCCCATGGAAATGGTTCTAGACCATCCCCATAACTATTGGCGAAAGCCAGCAGTGCAGGACATGAATTAATTCAAGTCCTGCATGCTCTGATTGAAGGAAGAAGAACAAAAGGCGTGCTACAGGTAGGGATTGCTGACAAAGTTCACTTAGGTGATGTTGTTGTTGGCAGCCTGATTGGGGGTGCTTGGTGTGACTGGATAAGAGGTGGTGGTTCAAGGCGTAGCTGGAGGCAGGAACCATGGTTGTCGTGGTGAAGGAGAGTTGACAAAGAAGAAGAAAAAGTTGGCGATGTGGTGATGGTTTCCACCGTCGATGAGGAGCTGGGTTGGTGGAAGAGGTTGAGCTACCCTCAATCAGGTTGAGCTGGGTTGTGGTAGCGGCAGGAGGAGTGGTGGAGAGAGAGAGAGAGAGAAGAGAGAGAACTCATTGTAGAAAAACAGGGGAGGGTGGCTGGTTTTTTGTCAACTTTGGACTCGATTTTCTTCCTCTCCAGGCCATGAAATCCACCAAAATTTATAGGGGATGGAAGAGGGTAATCTTGTCTACACTGAAAAAAAAGTTTGGCCCTTGATTTGGTTTGGAAGGATCCCAACCGTTGGTTCAAAGTAGGCACCATGAATTGTCAAATCTGACAGTTTAAGGCTGCCTGAATTGATCACTTTAGGCCAGCGCTGAGACTTTTGTAGGGTAAATCAACCTGGACGGTTCACATAGGGATGTAGAGAAATGTCAAATGATTATTTGCATGCAAGTTTGGTTAAATTTGGTGAATGAATGAGGCATTAAATGGACTTGTAAAGTAGCCTCCCTAAACTGTCATTTCAGAGAAAACTAAAGAAAAAGATGAGTAGTAACCAAAACGACACCGTTTTAGTCAAGTTTATTTGGTCCTTCTATTTCTGATTTATCTAATATACGACCTTGATCAGATTCAAACTTTCAATTTTATGCAATTGAGTCCCTGGAAAAACATCAATTTTAACCCCGGATTGGCGTGCCATTTTCAATTCGGTCATTAGTTTTGAATTTATGCAATTTAACCCCTAATTGACCATTAAACTTTTATTTTTTTTAATTTAACCCCCAATTTTTGTCAATTAAACCCCTATAGTTCGGCACCTCTTATAAAACGATTCTTAGATGCGAATTTCTTCAATTTGACCCTAAAACTCTAATTTTCTTGCAATTTGGCCCCTAATTTCAATCAATTAACTTGATAAAAATTAAATTTGGTCTCTTAAAATTTCAATATTCTCAATTAAGCTCAATTTGGACCCCCAAACATAATATTTTACCAATTAAGCCCCAAATAAAATTAATTTAACTCATTTAAAGTATAATTAAGTCATTGAACTTAATTAAATCCTTTAATTGAACCCAAATTAATTCTTAAACATAATTAAAATTCAATTTGTCCCATGATTAAATCAAATTGGCATACTAAAAATTTAATTATGTCATTAAACTTATTTTTTATGCAAATTCATCCAATAATCATTTAATTTGACCTTAAATTTGTATTGTTTCTCAAATAATGGGGTACAATTAAGCCTTGAATTTCCTCTAAAATTACAGTTGTATTTCCCGACCTGTTTTCTTCACGTTGCCAGCCTTTATTTTATTATTTTATTTTTATTTTGAAAAAAAATAAATTTTAGAAAATAATCTAGAATTGGGTTATGACAGTGATCGCTCCTATCATATCATTATTGATATCAGGATGGTAAGGATAAGGTAATAAATATCATCTATGATATAGTTAGATAAAGATAATTTATACTCATCACTTTAAAGCACAAAATTAAAGAGATATAAATGTAAATAATCCGCCACTCTAAATATACAAATTAAAAAACTATTTTAGAGATACAAAGTCAAGGGATAATGATTCACCACTAACAAGAAAATACATAATTAAATAAGAGGTAAAAATACCTAAGTAAAAAACCTTCAATTCAATTTCAATATAAGATACATAATATATGATTGAATATTGAATATATTCTTAAAACTACTATTCAAGTCTAAGAATTAACGAGAATGACATAAACTCATAATAGCTTGTACATGTTTTTTCTATTAATTATTAGACAACTCCAAACATGCATATATTGGGAATGTAAACAAACATATAGTAAGTATAGATATGATGGTTTTAACTCAAACTTTTTTTCCTATTATTTTTCTCAAATTCAAGTTTTATTCTTTCTCTAGAATTGTTCTCCTTCTTTCTCACCATGCCCTTCTATTTATAGACAAGTGAAAAGGTCATAGAACCCTTCTAAGTGGAACAATCATGTTCGTTGATCTCATTAGGTTGATCTTGACCATTCATCATTGTTGTACACTTTGTACAAAATGCTCAGGTTTGCTACTTTGACACATATGTTTTGTCACATCATAGAGGCATTGTAGTGGGTCTTTGTCTAAAGATGAAGTACAAATGCAGGGGAAGAAAGGGGTGTCACTCAACATTTAATGGCCACATGAAAGAAAAATTTATGCCTAAAGTTGCTAAAAAACACCTTAAAAAAGAAGAAAAGGAAGCCAAAAAACAGTCATGCATACGTGAGGAGTTGAACCATGCCTAAAATGGCACCTTATTGATGCCTAATCCTTTAATTACTCATGATGCAACACAGTTAGGCTTATAAGTTTTTCTCAATTTTCAAACCAATACTTACAGTTTTAATTTCATCATTTTCAGTCAATTTTGATTGATTTTCCAAGATTTATTTCAATTAAGCAATTGGTGACATTCAAAATAGTTCTTTAATATTGGCATATTTTATAATATGGTCTTTGGATTTTTAATTTGAATGCTTTTGCCAAATTGACCCTAAATCTCAATTTTTTCTTTAATTATACTCCTAATTGAATTAATAGGATCTTTAAATTTTAGTGTCTCTTTTATTTTGGTCTATGACCCTTTAATTCTTTATTCTTTTTTTTTGGTCAAATTGACTCTAAATTTTAATTTTCCCCCCTTTAATTATGCCCTTAAATGAATTAATAGGATCCTTAAATTTCAATGCCTCTTTCATTTTGGTCCCGAGTTCTTTAACTCTTTCATTTGTTATATCAAATTAACTCTAAGTTTGAAATTTCTTCTTCAATTAAGTCCCTAATTGAATTAATAAGACCTTCAAACTTTTCCATCTCTTACATTTTTGGTCATTGACTTGCAAATTCAACCAATTTTGACATAAATTCCAACCCCCCCTTAATTAGGTCCTTCAATTACTTTATGTGACCAATTTCATCATATTTTTTTCAATTTTTCTTCAATTATTCCCCAAATTGCTTGCCTATATTATTTTCTGATCAACTATAAATTAGATTCTTGCCTGATTATAACCTAAACTGTATTATATTTTTGTAACTTTTTCTTTGAAGATTTTTTTAAATGATTTTTTCTGTGAAAATACTTTTCTTTAAAATTTATGAGGGTGTAAGAATTAGGTTATGATAGTTGCTCTCTTTTTACAATGTTTATGATATAAAGTCTTATGGAAAACAAAGCTGTGTGTGATAGGCTTTTAAAGAAAAGATGGTGTTTGTGAAAACTTTTGAAAAACCACGAAAGTCTAAAAGAAACTTCACTAGGGAATCTTGAATTTTTGTTCCATGGAAAGGCGACCAACCTCTATTTTTGAAATGTTCGACTTGAGAGGCGACCAACCTCAATACAACATAAACCAATCAAATAAAGTGAATGAACTAACTTAAGATTCACACAAATAATAAGGGATCATCTTGAGATCCACATATTAAAAATAAAAATGATCATCGGGGATCCATCTAGATATACATGTAAGGGATCATCTTGGGATCCACATAATTAAAAATGAAGAGGATTATCTTGAGATCCATTTAGATAAACATGCAACAAATCATCTAGAAATCCATATAATAAAAAATAAAAAGGATCATCTTAGGATTCTTTGATGCAACCATATTATTCGATAGTTTCACCCACATTTAAGTAGTGTTTAGCCTATGTTTTATATATAAAATGCCTTGATATTCTTTGTTTTATGTTTTGAAGGTACTTTTGGATGAAAGATACAAAAAGGAGTAAATTGGAGGTAATTTGCAGATTTGATCTTTAGTCGATGTTTTGTGTAGACAGTGAGCTCTAGAGGTTGAAATGAAGTGATTTTAGTGGCATTATAAAGCTAACATCCATACCTTTCTGGAAATATAAGGCATACAAAATAAAAAAAAAGGAAGAGCATGGAAATCGTAGCCTTCAAAGTCAAATCTCGCAATCTGCCAGTGTTCACCTTCGACCATTTCGACTTAAATCTTGAGCTACAAAAGTCCATTTGATGCAAAATCAATTTTTTTGGATTCCTGACTCAAAGACTTATCAACGTACCAAAATTAAGCTAAAAATGATCTCATATGAGGAAGATATGATTTTTCTAAGATGACAAATGAATTCTGCCAGCAAACAGGTTTTGTAAAGAAACGAGTCCAAATTACATCGCGAAGTATCCAAACCGACATCCAAGTTTTTATTTCAGCAATTTAGCTCTCTAATTCAAAGTTTGAAGATTTCATGCAAGAGAATTTCTCATTTTTTAGGAAAATTGTTATTAAAGTACTTAAAAGAGGACTATTTTGTAAAATAGAAATTAGGGTTTCCTAGGGTATAAAAATAAAGAGAGAAGGAAAAGAGGAGAAGAGAGGGGGATGGCCAAAAGAGAGAAACACAAACCCTTTCTCCCACAAACCTGAATTCATGCATTCTTCTTTCTTTTTGGTTAGTTGTTCAATTGACAAGCAATGCTAAACTCTTTTTCTTGGACACAGAAACCTTCAGATTTCAAGAACTGTGAGATCTATTTTACCTTTTACTTTCAGTTTATATGATGAATGAATATGTTTGTTCTCCTATGCTTATTTCCTATTATTGTTTATTTTAATTGCTAAAGTGGACTCTAAGTTATTATTGTGAACAAGCAAGGCTAAACCGGAGTTGTGGTATATAAACTTGTGAAGCAACTGAGATTAATAGTTGTGGCAGATCTAGATTAGAAATCTTAGGGAGAACATTCGATTGATCAAATCAAACATGGATTGCGGACAATTATATTGTCTAGAATAATCAACTCATCTAGTTTTTAAGGCTACCATTGAATTAAATTACTAGTGTGGATATTATGATTGTTTAATGGTTAGGATTAGTTATACAGCGGATATGTTAACTATCAACATAAGAAAATATAGATATTCATAGTACAAATTGACGTCTCGTTTCTATAATTAGTTCTGATTTCTATAGGTGGATTTTTGCTTGTGATCAAGATTTTTTTTTTGATAAATTTCAGTTTTATTTAATTTTTGCTTGATTTTTTGATTCTATCATAGTATAGATAATCACAAACCAAACCCCCTAATTGCATAACGTAGAATATAAAAATATGACTTAAGCCTTTCTCGTGGGATTAACCCCTTGCTTGCTATATACTATCTTGTGTGTTGTGTCTTAAGCTAGGGTAATTAATTTGTGCGATCGCGACATTGCAACATTCTTCTAGGTAATCTTAGGATATGTCCAAACATATATGAAAATGGATCATCTTAGGAACTATATAATTGAAATAAATAGGATTCCGCCTTGATTTTATAGTTAAGTTTGACTTACTTGGCTATTAAATTCGGTTGATGATGCTTTAATGGTGACTCAGTTTGAGCTTTCTAATGATAAGGTTTGAAATTTTTTAATCACAGGGCTTGCACAATAAAAATAGTTTAGAATCCTCAAAGCTATCATTAGTAATCGTGACACTCATTTTTGTAATTGTTCAATGGGAGCATTACTATGCAAATACCATATGACTCATCGAACTTCCATAACCTACCATCCTCAAAGAAATTGCCAAGCTAAAATTTTAAATCGAGAAATTAAGTTCATTTTAAAGAAGACAGTGCAACCTAACCGACGAGATTAGAGAATGCGACTTGGTGATGAACTCTGGGCTTACCAGACTACTTACAAATCACCTACAGGAATGTCACCTTATAAGATGATTTACAGGAAAACACGTCATCTACTAGTGGAGCTTAAATACAAAGCTTTTTGGACCATTAAACAATGCAACTTGGATTATGATGTTGCTGGGACTGCAAGGAAGCTGTAATTACAAGAGTTGGAAGAGATACAGAAGGATGCCTTTGAGAATGCAAGGATTACAAAGAAAAGACCAAGAGTCTTTATGACTGAATGATTACAAGAAAGAAGTTTCATGTTTGAGACAAAGTCCTTCTTTATCATTCACATTTAAAACTTTTTCCTGAAAAATTACGCTCTCATTGGATTAAACTCTTTGTTGTTTCTAATATTTTTTCTTATAGTGCAGTTGAAATTACAAGTTTAGAAATAAATAAAGTGCTCAAGGTCAATGGGTATCAATTGAAAACTTTCTATAAAGGTTGGACGGTAAAACTCTCCGCTTTCGTGGAGTTAGCTAAACCAATCTATGAGGCATGAACATGCGACATGTTGAGTCAAACATAAAATAAAAGCACTTATTAGGAGGCAACCCAACAAAAAAAATCAAATTTGCTTTATTTTTCCCTTATCTTTTATTTTTCACATTTTACTTTATTTTTGTCATTCTCTTATATTCCTTTTCTTTTATTTCAACATTGAGGACAATGTTGTATTTAAAGTATGGGTATATTGGAATAATTTTGGTTTTCTTTGTTTTTTTATGTAGAAAAAAAAGTCTAAGTTTTATCTTTCGAACTCTCATTGGTTAATGAGTATTATGTATGAGAATTAGTTTAGATAGATGAAAATATAAATTGAATGAATGAGTATGCATGCAAGTTTTAAAGTTTAATTAGTTTAGGGATTGACTTTGAAAATATATCATGTTGACTTTATAGTGTTGTACCAATGGAAGCTTTTGAGCCTTCAACATTATATTCTTTAATTGTGCATTCTTTCAATGATATGTATCTCTAAAACTTGCTTCATATCTTGTTGAGATTACATTCACATTACATGTGTACATGAAAATGATACAAACATTACAAATTTTAACCACTTGAGCCAAAAAAGTCAACCTAAAACATATTATCTTTAGTGAGCTCTTTTGAACTTGTTTATCTTTTCTTTGATTTACCCATGTTATAAGCCTTACCTTTTTATATGTTTTTCTTCTCTCCTGGCCAAAGATTAATAGAGCATATACTTGTTGATATCTCATGTGATTATGGTTGTAAATTATATGAAAAGAAAAAAATAAGTGATACTTGATTAAAAGAATGAGCAAAGTTGCTAAAGGTAGACCATTAAAAAAAAAGGTGTTCCATTGTATTCTTAAAATTTTATGTTGATGGAGCTTGAAAAAAAAAAAGTGAAGTATTGGTGCTTAAAGATGGTAAATTTGTTTGCTTTGATGAGATAGATATCTTGTTTAAAAAAATCATTGTTTATAAAATGCTCTACTTCCTTTGGTTTTAGCCTTTTCTTTTCTTTTGTCATACCTCATTTTAACCTTAGCCCAATTACAACAAAAAACTAAGACCTTTTTATTCATGCATTGCTTGTAATATTTTAGTAATGAAGATGAAATTGAAGAGCAAACTTATGGTAGAACATATTCATTGATTGAATTTGAGAGATTTAAACACATAAGCTTTAAGCACATGAGTGTTGAAGTGTATATCAATGAGAGGACCTATCACTTTGGCATGACATAGATTTCATTTAAATCCCAATGGTTAATTGAGTTTTAAAGTTCGCATGTAAATAAATTCATGAAAATTTATGTTTTTATCCTTTTATACTGTATTCTTGTTTATAATGCATATACTCGTGAACAGTGATGGGAGATTAAGAGATTAGTCATAGTTATTTTATTTATTTAACTTAATTTTGATTTTATCTCTCCTTTCTTGAGGACGAGCAAGACCTAAGTGTAGGGGTATTTGATGCAACCATATTATTCAATAGTTTTACCCATATTTGTCTAGTATTCTTCCTATGTTTTATATATATAATTCCTTCATATTCTTTGTTTTATGTTTTGAAGGTACTTTTGGATGTAAGATTCAAAAAGAAGTAAATTAAAGATAATTCAAACCATGTTCTAGCCTGTGTCGAACATTAACAGATTTGATCTCTGATCGATGTTTTGTGCAGAGCTTAAGCTCTAGATGTCAAAATGAAGTAATTCTAGTGGCATTAGAAAGATAACATCCATGCCTTTATATACATATATGGAAAGAAAAATAAAAAAAATAAAGAGCATAGAAATCGCAGCCTTCAAAAACAAATCTCATATTCTGCTAGTGTTGACCTTTGGCCATTCCGACTTGAATATCTTGAGTTAGAAAAATCCATTTGATGCAAACTCAATTTTGTTGGATTTCTGACTCGAAGACCTATCACCCTACATGTTTCTACAGAAAAAGAACAATATGAGAGAGATATGATTTTCCTACCTTATAAATTCTACCAGCAAACAGGTTTTGTGAAGAAATAAGTCCAATTTACTTCCTAAGCATCCAAACTGACATCCAAGTCATTATTTGGGCAATTTAACTTCTTTAAGTCCAAATTCAAAGCTTAAAGATTTTATGCAAGATTATTTCTTCTTTTATAGGAAAATAGTTATTGTACTACTTAAATATAAATTGTCTACTTAGAAAAGGACTATTTTGTAGGGAAGTAGGGAATAGCGTTTCCTATCAAATAAAAAAAAAAAAGAAAGGAAGGGAGTGACGACCAGAAAGAAAGAAAAAATCTACCCTTTCCTCCTATACTCGAAATCATGTATTCATATTTTCTCTTGATTAGTTTTTTGATAGACATGCAAGACTAAGTTCTTTTTCTTGGTTGCAAGGACATAGAAACATTTGGATTTCAAGAACTATGACATCTATTTTACCTTTTCTTTTCAATTTATATGATGAGTATATTTGTTTTTCTTATACTTATTTCTTATGATTGCTTAGTTTGATTATTAGAGCGGACTCTAAGTTATTATTCTAACCAATTTATTGCTAAGTTTGCTATGAAAATCGGAGTTGTGATATCTAAACTTGTGAAGCAACTAAGTTTAATAATTATGGAAGATCTATGTTATTAATCTCAGGGAAAACATTCGATCAAATCAAACATAGACTGCAGATAGTTACGTTGTCTTGATTTATCAACCTATCTAGTTTTTAAGGCTGTCATTGAATTAAATTGCTAGTGCGGACACTGTGGTTGTTTAATGGTTAGGGTTAGTTACACCGTGGATCGGTTAACTAACTAATGTTAAGAAAGATAAATATCTATAATATAAATTGATGTATCATTTCAATGATCAGTTCTGATTTTCGTAGATGGATGTTTACTTGAGACTAAAGTTTTCTCTCTTGATAAGTTTCAGATTTATTTAATTTAGCTTGATTGTTTTATCCTATTAGCCTAGATAACCTCAACCCCCCCTAATTTCATATCATCTAGCATAAAAACCTGAACTAGACCTTCTTCATAAGATCGACCCCTTACTTGCTCTATACTATCTTGTTTATTTAAGCTAGGATAATTAATTTTTGTGACCGCGACATCGCAACAGTTATAATTATAAGTAAGTCTATTTCAGGTCAAAAGATCATAAAAGAACCAAGAAAACGTCAAAATATGTATAATTGCCAACATGTTCAAGTAGCCAAAATGGATTGTCCATTTTAGAGAAACGGTCATACCATTTCTACGAAGACGACTAACAATTTCAAAAATGGTCAAACCATTTTCTAGAAATTCCAAAAATTCTTGTAAATCCTAATAATCTTTAAAGCAACACATTCTATATATAAGGCATATGTTATAATCAAGATTAAAAAGTATGCATGCCTTATATAACATAGTCATAACTACATATGTATAACATATTCATAACATTATATCAACATTATAACATAATATGCACACACAATTGATCATAATTCATCATAGTCTTATAACACAAAATGCATATACAATCCATCATTATTCTTCACAATCTTCTCCCTTTTGTATGGCCGAAGCTAGACGAGCACAAAATATATGTGCTTTTAAATCCCAAATTTGCTTTTGTTTCCCTCTCAATGTGATCATGAGATTGTCAATTCATTGATCGAGGGAGGTGATAGTAGGTCAAGGGATTGGGGGTGTTTCCACCTCGTAGACGAAGTCACTCGTGTCTTCATCCTATTTAAACAAGTTTAAGAGGAACAAGGCTTGATTAAGATTGAACCTGAATTCAATTGAATTCTCTTGAAGGTTTATCCCTTTCACATTGAAAAATATTGTGAGAAATTATCCATAGATAAGAGGAGAGTTTGGAGTCTTAGATATATATGTCGCACCCTCACAGAGGAGCGCTGCGTCGCGGCGATCCTCGATTGATTTCGGGGTCCTTTTGTTTTGTTTGTGTAAAGGGAGTCGTTACCTAGTATTTTGATCACTAGGAACCCTAACTGGTCTTTTAGAGATTCTAAGGCAAGGGACTGGTTGCGTAAAGGGAAGGTATTAGCACCCCTAGTACGCCCTACCTAAGGTAAGCTGCTTGGTGTTTGGTTTGCTTTATAATTGCTTTGGTGTTGGTGTTTTCTAATCCCATCAATTTTTCTAAGTTTGATTCAAACTAAATTTATTAAGATAGAAATCCAAGGAGATTCCATGTGCTTCGAAAGCTCATTTTTCCCTTAGTATTTCAAGAGTTTGCGACTCGTAAATCGCAAGGAGGAGGGACAAAAATTTAAAATCTAGGGCGCTTTAAAAAAACGTATTTTTTTGCCTTAGTGTTTTATACTCTCACGGCTCGTAAACCGTGGAGTAAAAAATTGAAATGTCCTCAATTATAATCAAAGCTTCTTTCAAGGATGTGTGCGGATTTATTATTCTTAGAAAATTATTTTGGATATTTACCACTCCGGGTTTCTTTATCCAAATATTAATAGTGAATAATAACAAATTATTCCCAATAATATTTTGGATATTCGTTCTTTAAGGATTTCTTTATCCAAACATTAGCGGTGAATAATAGATAAATTCCCCCCAAAATAAGATTTTTATATTTTTAGAATATTGGCCAATACCCTTTGAAGTTTTACAAACATGTTATAAAATCCAGAAATGTAAGAAAATAATTTTTTTTTGTTTAAGAAATCCATGCAAAAACACATTTTTCAAAACTTCCAATATTTTTTTGTAAAAAAAAAGAGCGTTCAAAACATGTTAGGATATTAGCTGTATGCAACACACAAGAAAACAAATTTTGATATATATGTATATTTACCGCATTGCGTCAAAAATCAGGTATTCTAAATACGAGATTTCTATTTTTACAATACAAAAGAAACACATAAAAAAATAAATACACATGCCTTGC
>Ga0325403_1000600_pt1 | contig 26425 bp, 25 predicted proteins | sample PopdelMetagenome_19_FD_205665 | JGI IMG/M metagenome (GOLD analysis project Ga0325403, IMG submission 205665) | Populus deltoides microbial communities from Bellville, Georgia, United States - Xylem-PdKOR-R4 | ecosystem: Host-associated > Plants > Phyllosphere > Stem > Wood/Secondary xylem... | reverse complement strand
AATTAATTTCAAATAAATTTTTGAGGTGGATATTATTTTTTTTATTAGTTTTAGTTTGTTTTTTCAAATCAAAACTATATATGCTAGGCCGGTTTTGTTGCCGCATAAAAACTAACAAGTTATTTTCAAAACAATTTTCACTACTAGAAAATTAGTCAAAACTAGTTTTAATTTATAATTTTCTAAGAATTTATTTATTATTTTTTATTACCTTGCAAAACTTCAAAACTAGTCCTTTGAGAAGGGATTTTTCTCGAGAAACACTAAAATTTTAAAATTAGTCATTTGAGAGGTAACCTATCTTGTCAATGAAAAATTCAAATATTTTTAGAAATGGTCTAATTATTCTAGACGACCTGTCCATTGTATAAAAAAATTAAATACTTTTAAAAAATAATCTAATTATTCCAGAGAACCTGCCTATTAACGTTAGAAACTTGAAGAATTTTCAAAAATGATCTAATTATTCCATGCGACTTACCTATTTATGTGAAAAATTCTATTTATTTCTCTTCGTTTTCTAAAAATTGAAAAGTAATTTCAAATAAATTATTTGAGGTGGATATTATTTTTTTTCATTAGTTTTAGTTTGTTTTTTGAAATCAAAACTATATATGCTGGGTCGGTTTTGCTCCCGAATAAAAAACTAACAAGTTATTTTTTAAAATAATTTCACTACTAGAAAATTAGTAAATAGTAACGAAAACACTGTGTAAATTTTTTCCACTATGTAATTGCTTATGAAAGTTGTGATGAATAATTTTTTTTTCTTTTTCAAATAAAATTATTGATAAATTAAGTTTAATTGGTATGAATAGATGAGATATTAAAAAATAAAAAATATTTTAAAAACATGTCGCCTATTATGTCAGTAAATTAACATATCAGGACCCACTATGACTAAAGCCGGAAGGAGACCAGCATCAACTAAAGATGACAAAGCCAGCTCTCCAAGGAATCCTTGTTTTCTATTTTAATGACTTACACATGCTAAACAAAAATAAGGAGACAATTATTTATAGTATTACCGTAGATGTTTCTGCAGTTGTTGGGGCCTTGACGATTCTTGTCTTGAGAGATCACCATTGCTTTAATGGGTTGATGTTGGTGACAATATGGGACAAAGATGAATCTCAGGGGTGGTCTCGTCAGAGGGTAGATGGTTGCTGACAATTTAAAACTTGAAACCCTAGGAATTTAAAAAAAAAAAAACAAAAATAATTCTCTTTTTAAAAGTTAAATTTGATTAGAATTTAAAATTAAATTTGAAAATAAATAACTAAAATTATCATATCTTTTTTAAAACTAGAGCCCAGGAGGGCAAAAACACATTATAGTCTTTATTTTTTTTTATAAGTTGAAAAATCACTTTCTTGATCAAAAGCAGTCCTCAATCGTTTAATTTCAAATTTAACATCTCCTTAAAAATCAAAATAAAAGAAAATATGGTTAAAATTAGATTATAACAATTGCTCCTTATATACAACGCTTACGATATATAGTTTTGTAAAAGGCATTATACAGTAGGCTTGTAAAGATAAAATATATGAAATCAATTATTATTACTATTATTTATTTTATTATTATTCTTTTTACCTTGCAAAACTTCAAAACTAATCGTTTGAGAAGTGACTTTCCTCGAGAAATACTAAAATTTTGAAATTAGTCATTTGAGAGGCAACCTACCTTATCAATGAAAAATTCAAAAAATTTTAGAAATTGTTTAATTATTCTAGACGACCTGCCCATTGTATAAAAAAATCAAATATTTTCCAAAAATGATCTAATTATTCCAGACAACCTGCCTATTAGTGTGAGAAACTTGAAGATTTTTCAAAAATGGTTTAATTATTCCATGCGACCTACCCGTTTATGTGAAAAATTCAAAAAATTTTCAAAAGTGGTATAATTGTTCTAGGAGACTTGCTCATTTGTTAAGTACATCAAAGTGATTTTAAGAATGGTCTTATTTTCCAGGTGACCTATTTATTTGTGAAATATATGAAAGTGATTTTAACATTACTCTCATTTGTCGGGTGACTTACCCATTTATGAAATACATAAAAGTGAATTCAATATTAATCTTATTATAATGGATGACCTGTCTAATTATGAAAAATATAAAGATTTTTCATGTTGGTCTAATTCTCATAAGCGACTTGCTTAGGTAAAAAATACAAAGATTTCTCAAAACTAAAAAATTTAGAGAAGTATTTTCAAATTTGACCATTTTAAGGTGGTCTGCCTTCTGATAGACCATGTCAGGGATTTATCTTATGATTTTTCTGCAAAAACACATTGTTCAATGATTTTAAGTTAGATGACATGCAAACATCTTTACCTAGTTTGAAATATAGGTCATCATTTCTTCTCAATCTCTTTATTGCTTGATTGACAAGGTCTGTTATTTCTGATCACTTAGGTTTTAGCCTGCTCATGTTGGCCTATTTAAGTCTTTTCCAGAAAATTTATAATTATACACAGCTCAACCTTTATGGTACCCATCACGATCCATTTACTTGCTAAAATTTTTTTGTCTCATTGATCATTTTGAGAGGATCTTTCATTATTCCCTTATCTCTCTGCTAATAATATTCAGTGTTACTAGTTATTTTAAAAGGATCAAATTGTTTTTTGTAAACAAAAATGTTTCCTTGTCTTATTATAAGAAACATTCCTTTTTATACTGTTACCTTAAAGAGATCAAATCTCCTTCTAAAATACAACATTGCCCCTTTATAATAGCCATTACCTCTAAGTATGCTTTATTAATGACTCAAATAAACAATGGCTTTGAACAACATTTTTTTTGCTTGGTTTTAGTGAACAAATATTTAACCATAATGATTTTTGAAATCTTGAACATCTTGTATTTTGAGAACAAAAATTATTCTGATGTGAGTTTAAAACACTTCTTTTTTTAAAAAAATCTTACAATTCTGTGGGATTTATTTTTTATTTTTTATATTTTGTTTTTAAAGAAGGGATGATTTGTTCTTGTGTTGGCAAGATTGAAATTATTGAAGGTACATGATGAGGTGACCTTCTGTTTTTGTGGGTTTTAAAGCAAGAGACTTAAGTAAAAGCTTGAGGTTTTGTTTGAGAAAGATTTATCTTTTTTTTTAGTACTCATTTTATCAATATGAATAATAACGAGTAGCTTGCTCGCAATGTCACAACTTCTATGAAAAAGTCTTTTGCATTTTGAGAGCGCCAATTATTGGTCCATATTGCTTCCTTGCTTGTTTGATTAGAAAGGACTTTTAAAGGCACGCAATATAGGCTATGACTCATGGCTATAAAAGAAAGGGATTTATAAAGCTTATAAAGTGTTTCAAGGTTTTAAAGACTCATGATCATTATCATTTGCTTGACTCATTGTGTCTTTCAATCTTTTTTCTTTTGCTGTTTTTTTTTATTTGCCCTTTTTTATTGTTTTGGTAGGGCATCCTTATTTTGTTTTGACTATCACTTTTGCTTTTGATTTTGGTATGCCCTCTAGCATTTGAATTTATCAGGCTCTTTTACCTTTTGGCATTCTCACGGCTTTTTGATCATTGAAATGTCACTTGCCCTAGTGTGGGGTGCGATTCTAGTCAAGATTTTTCTGAAGAAAAATTATTTAGGCTCAAAGGGGGATTACAAGGAATATATTCATTTTTTTAATGTGAAAGAGATAACAAAGATGACCTTTCTTCATTTCAAGTGCAAATGGTTAAAATCAATAAACTTTGACCTTGTCTTATAGTTTTGAGACCCGGCCCAGCCCGACAGGTCAACCCGTGGCTGGAACCGGGCCGGGTTGATGAAAAAATAGAAAAAGTCATGACCCGGTGTGACCCAGCCGACCCGACGACCTGGTTGACCCAGCAAAACCCGGTTGCGACCCGTTGATTTTTGTTTTTTTACTAAAACGACGCCGTTTTGTATTTTTTTTAAAATAGGGATTGACCCGGTGACCCGGTCAAAACCTGGAATCCGAGCGGCCACCGGGCCGGGTTTAAAAACTATGTCTTGTCTAGTGTAATATTTGAACTTTACGAAGAGATGCATTTCATGATTCCATGATCATTGAATCCACTACATGTAATTATACGTACAAGTAAAACATGGCTAAAAAGACATAATGTGAGGGTGACTCCTCGTTTTATAATTCATATATTCTTGTTTAGAATTTAGTCACCTCAATAAGGGAGTTCTTTAACTTATTTTTCATCTTATAAATAGAATGTCAAATGTTATTTTAAACAAAAATTGAATTATTTATGAAGTCAAAAGAAAGTTTAGATTTTGAAATTCCATTGGGGAAAATATTTTTGGTTAAATAAATGAGCCGAGTCTACGAGATCATACAAGGCTATATATGTGTGTTTGTGGGTTCTTTGGTATCAACAAACATGGAAGATATGCAAAGAGAATTTCTAGGCCAAAACTTCATTTTATTGATTTGATGAAAACTTATACATCATGGATTTTTCGTTTTACAGAATCAGAGTTCTTAGGCCTAACCAAATCTTCTCCATTCATTCCTGTCAATAATAATGCTCCTCTTAAGAATATCTTCTTCACTACATATGGACCTTCATAATTTAGAGCCCATTTACCATGGTCTTCGCCAGGTAGCGGTAGAGTTTTTCTTAACACGAGATCTCCTTCCTTGAACTTCCTTGGTTGGAATTTCTTGTCATACACTCTAGCCATCCTTCTTTGGTACAATTGATGATGGCAAATTACAACTAATCTCTTCTTGTTGATCATGTTTAGTTGCTTATATCGTATTTTAGTCTATTCAACCCCCCCAAGTTTAGATTTGATAAGGACCCTTAGAGAGGGAATCTCCACTTCCAAAGGTATCATTGCCTCCATCTCATAAACTAGTGAATAAGGTGTAACCCAGTTGATGTCCTTATAGCTACTTGGTATGCATGAAGAGTATAAGGAAGCCATTCACACCAGTCTTTGTAGGTAACCATTATTTTCTGAATAATCTTTTTTATGTTCTTATTAGTAACTTCAACAACGTTATTCATCTTTGGTCTATAGGGGGTGAATTATAATGTTTGATTTTTCATTTAGCACATAATTATACGATCATCTTTCCATTAAAGTTTTGGGCATTATCGACCACTATCTTTTCAGGTAAACCATACCTACAAATTAGGTTTCTCTTAATGAATCGCTTGACTACCTTCTTAGTCACATTAGCATAGGAGCAGACCTCTACCCATTTCATAAAGTAATCAATTGCTACAAAGATAAACCGATGTCCGTTACTAGCTTTTGGATTAATCAGCCCAGTCATATTTATTCCCCACATTGCGAAGGGCTAGAGTGATATCATGTTGAATAAAGGCACTAGAGATGCATTGATATTGTCATTATACAACTGACATTTATAGCATTTTCAGATAAATTATATGCAATCTTTCTCCATAGTCATCCAAAAATATCCGTCTCTTTTCATTTGCCTATTCGCATGGGTGGTGCAGATTCCTCTGTGTATTTCTCACAAGGCTTTATTGGCTTCTATCTTATTTAGACATCTTAGTGAAGTCCCATCAAATAACCTTTTGTATAAGATCTCTTCGTCTATATAGTACTCTATTGCCATTCTCCTCAAGGTTTTCTTATCCATATTTGATGCTCTCAAGGGATATTCTTGATATTAGATGAATCTCTTTATATCTATATACAAAAAGTTGCCATATAGTTCCTCTTCTCCTAAACAAAAATAACTAGGAGAGCTCCTGATCTCAATATATATGGGTTGTACTCTAATACCACTATCAATTATAACCATTAAGGCCAAAGTTGTCAAAGCATCAACAAACTTATTCTTATCTTTTCCTAAATGAGTAAACTCTATCTCATCAAAATCTTTAGCAAGTTAGGAGAGATATTCTTGGTTTGGTCTCAGTTTCTCATCTCTCGTCTGTTATTCACCTTTTACTTGGTAGATTATCAACATCAAGTCCTTATATACCTTTAATTTCCTTATCTTCATCTCTAATACAACTTCTAATTCGTAAATACAAGCCTTATACTCAGCTGTATTATTTGTGCAATTAAATTGCAACTTAATTGAAATAGGATATTGCTTTCCCTCTGGAGAGATTATTACAACACCGACCCCATTACCAAGCACATTTACTACACCGTCAAAATACATGGTCCATCATTCATTTTTTTCTTCTTTTTCCACTACCAATACATCTTTATCAGGGAAGTCCAAGTTTAATGGTTTATAATCCTTAATGGCATTATCAACTAAATGATCAGTAATTGCACTTCCTTTCATAGGTTTTCTTGTCATGTAGATGATATCATATTTAGCTAACGACACTTGCCATCTGGCTATTCTACTCGACATGTAACGCTTTTCAAATATATATTTTAGAGGATCCATTTTTAAGATCAACCAAGAGGTGTAATACAACATGTATTATCGAAGCCTTTTTTCACTCCATACCAAACAACAACACATTTTTAAGATCAACCAAGTGGTGTAATATAACATGTATTGTCGAAGCCTCTTTTCACTTCATACCAAACTACAACACGACTTCTCTATCATACTGTAACAAGGTTCACACTTAGTGAATTTCTTATTAAGGTAATAAATGGCTTTCTTATCCCTTCCAGACTCATCATGTTGTCTAAGCACACAACTTATAGCTGATTAGTCACTGTTAAATACAAAATAAGAGGCTTTTCAAGTACGAGTGGTACCAATAGATGTGGTTTTTAAAAATACTATTTAATCTTATCAAAGGCTTCTTGACAGTGTTTATCCCATACCCTATGATTCTTTTTTCGGAGTAGTCGGAAGATTGGTTCACAAGTGGTTGTAAGTTGTAAAATGAATTGAGCAACATAGTTTGTCAGAACCCATTTTTGGGTTATTCCCCAATTCATATTTTTTCTCTATTCAAAAAATACAAAAAATAAAAAATATTATCAAAAAAATATAACAGTGAAAAGAGGATGCCAGAGCACCTTAAAAATGATTAAAAATTGGTTGAGGAGGTTCAAAATTACAAAGATTAAAATTTGACAGTATTTTATTTCAGATATTCATGGACTCAATTAAATTTTATTGAAGGTTTAATTGAATTTATGGAGGGTTTGATTGCAAGAAAAATTGATTTTGAAGTCAATTTAGCTTTAATTGGAAGAAATTGAAGTTTTGAGGTGAAATTGCATTAATTCAAGACCAAGGACCAAAGTGAAAAGGATGGCCAACTTCAGGGCCGCTGTTTAATTTTTGGCAGGGATAGAATTGCATTGATTTTTAAATCAAAATTGCAATTTAGGACTCAATTGAACAAATCACAAATTGAGGACCCATGTGAAATCTAACATGTTTTTGCCGCCTTTTCTTTTGAAATGAAACGACGCGTTTTGTCCATTACAGCACCGTTTCAAACACTGTTCATTAAAAAAGAAGGACCTAAACGGTGTCGTTTTAAGCATTGTGGGTCTTCTTCTTCGACTGGACGCGCGAAACTAGGGAAGAAGAAGATTTTTTCTTCATCTGTCACCACCATCTTCCCCTTCAAAAGACGCCGACTCCCATTTAAAAAGACGCTGACACAACCCAAAGCTTTCCACTTGTTGGAGGGGCGATAGCGCAGTGGCCGCCCGTTCTCTCTCTCCCCTGTTTTTTGCCTATAAAAACAGGGAAAGGGAGAGTAAGAAAGAAAGAGAGGGATAGAGAGAAAGAAAAGAGGAGCAGAATAGGGATAGAGAGGAGAGAATCGAGAGAGAAAAAAGAAAAAAAAAGAAGAAGAATAGAAGAAAAAACAGGGGAAGAAACGGTGAGAACCGTCATCGCTGGCATCTCCACCAACGCCAGCAGTTGCGTCCTGCCACCTCCACCGCCGCCAGCAGCACCGTGAGCCACCGCAGGTCAACCTTCTTCCCTCTCCTCCTCCATCTCTTTTGTCTTCTTTTTGCGTCTTCTTCTCCACTGTTTACGTTGCATGTGAACATTGGAGAAGCCCACTGTTTAATGGGTTGGCAACGCCGACCCAGCCCAAAATGACTAGGCCAGGTCCGACCCAATTAGAAAAAAATTATTTTTAAAAATTGTAATTGTTTTTCGTATTTTTTTTACTAAATTTTTCTTAGTATTTGGTTGGTATTTTTATACCGAAAAAATACAAATCCGGTATTAAAATACCCGGTTTTTGTCAAAACTTCCAAAATACAAAAAAAATTGAAAAAAAAGAAAAAAAATATTTTTGTGCATACAACCAAGTGTCTCAAAGCTAAAAAATCATATTGTGTTTTTCATACACCAAAAAACAACATTTTAGCATGCATTTTAGCTTTAATAACCAGTTTATTAAAATCAAGAGAACATTGGCCAAAATTTCAAAAACAATAAATTTTTTATTTTGTATGTCTTTTCATATCCGGGGTATGACATTACACATAATACATATTCTGGATATTAAATTCTTTTTTCTCGGATGCTAGAACGACTAGGTTTTACCCCATTAAGATAAGAACCTCCTTATTAAAGAGGACTTTTCTTGAACTTTAGACAACTCAACAATCAGAAAACGCAATAAGACCATAATTTTTTTTTATCATACATTAAAACAATGCAGCCTACCTTAGGTAGGGCGTAATTGGGATGCTAATACCTTTCGTTTACGCAATCAGTTTCCGTACCCGATCTTTGAGACTAGTTAGGGTTCCTAGTGACCAGAATACTAGGTGGCAACTCCCATTCAAATTTTCTACTGATAAGAGACAAGAATTTTTTGTCTCTTCATATTTGCCAGATAGACCTTTCCATTTTTACCTGAGAGTGGTGGACGATCGTCGCGACGCCGCATACGTGCGACATAGTTTAAGCATCCTAAAAAGCTTTGAACTTTCTTTTAGTCTTAGGAGCTAGTATAGCTTGTATGACCTTTATTTTATCAGGGTCTACTTCTCTGCCATTAGTACTTACCACAAACCTTAGTAGCTTCCCCGATTTCACCCTAAATATGCATTTCACAAGGTTCAATTTCAACTGGTATTTTCTCAACCTTTTGAACATTTAGATATGATTTTATTCTTTTTTAGACTTAGCAGTCATATCATTTATGTACACCATAATTTGTTTATGCATCATGTCATGAAAAAGTGTCACCATTGCTCGTTGATGAGTTGCTCCAACATTCTTTAACCCAAATGACATCACTTTATAGCATAAAGTTCCCCACAAGATGATAAATATAGTCTTCTCCTTGTCTTGCTCAGCCATTTTAATTTGAATATACCCGAAGAAACTTATGTACCACAACCTCGGTATCTAAACCAAGCATATTAGCATATGACCAGGCAAAAATATCAACATATTTTTATAAAAAGCAACCAACTCATTTCTCATATTAGCGGTGATTAGTATCCCAATTTTCAATTCTCTTTTATCTTGTTTAATGCCTATATTTATCAATTTTAGCTCTTTTTTTGCAGGTTCCTATGTATACTCAAATTGTTCCACTATCGTTGTAAACTTTTTGATGTCTTTCTTCTCATATTCTTTTTCATCCATTGCAATTATAGTTTTATCAAAGTTAGGCTAATTATTCTCAATACAGTGGGTTTATGAGTTTATCAACCATCCGCTTTCAGATTTCCTGAAAGTGAAAAGTGTTTTGGTTATGAGTGTATAATTTATATTTGGAAAAATAAATAGGCAAAATAGAAAGGCATAATTGAAACAAAAATACATAATCTTATTAAAATTTAAAAAGAGAAAAGGCTTAACAACAAAACCTTATTGCCAATATCTTGAGCCATGATTATCAGCAAGGTACATTATTTAATCAAAATAAAAGCATATAGGTTAGGTATATTACTACTTTATAAAAACAATCGGAGCTTCCTGAATCTCCCAATTGTTCAACTCTTTCCCATTGGTTAACTTTCTCATAAATTTAGATGGGACGTCTTCTAAACTGCCAATAGTTAGTTGAGACTACAATTTAAGAGGATTCTCTCTACCCTTAAGGTCTTCTTCTTTAATCCTTTCAAGATAGTGGATAGTAGTACCAATGAATTCTTTTCTTAGACTTTCCAGCTCATTTTCAGCCTTTACCACATGTGCAGATTGTGGAAATGTTATGTGAATAAGTGAGATTTCTATACTGTATTTATTGGGCTCCCTTCCTTCATCTAGGCTAATCTCCTTTGTTTTTTAACCTCAGCTGCTCTTTTGTAATCTACCCTTCCTAACTTAAAACCTAAGTCAAACCTCTGATCAGCACACTTTATTTTCATCATATTCATCCTCTTAGACATTCATGTGGTTGGGTCCTGTTGGAATGACATCCCATGTTTCAAAAAGCATTTAGCAACCATTTTTACGGCCTTATAAATCTCTGGCTTTTTTTGTACTGTATTTTTAAGTACCAATTCAGCATTTATAACCTCAAATGCATGGAGATTTCCATCCTCACTTTCTTCAACTTTAATGGAAGAGACTGACACATTTCTTATCATAGATAAAGCCTCTTCAGTTTTTATGGTCACCAAATTCTCATTGATGATAAACTTGACTCACTAATGTAAAAAAGATGCGACAGCTCGGGCTGCATGTATCCAAAGCCTTCTAACAACATGTTATATAAGGGATGAATATTCATCACATGCAATGTCATTTGGAATGGTTGAGGGCCAATGATCAGTTCAACATCAATATTCCTAATAATTGGCCTAGGTGACCCATCATATGCTCTGGTAGTCATGGAACTCGGCCTCATATGAGAGGCGTCAATAGGCATCTTATCAAGCACATGTCTTAACAACCACTTAGAGCAAAACCATTATCTATAACTACTTTAGCAATCACACAATCTTGCATTTTATTATGATATATAATGGTTTGTTATGATCGTTCTTTTAGGATCAAGCTCATCATTAGTAAAGTTAAGGTAGTTGGTGTGGCCTGAATCCTTCTGACCAAATGTTTTGTAGAATCATGTGTGATGCCTTGAGGAACATAAACCTCATTAAAACTTTTTGAAGAGCATTCATATGCAATTCTAAACTTAGAACTAATGACAACAAAGAAATCCTAGCAGGTGTTTTCTTCAAGATCTACCATGCTATATTCATTGTGCTTCATTAACTTAAAAAACTCATTAGCCTCTTCATTTCTTACTGTCTTATTAACCTCATCCACCTTTGCCAGTTCTACCACATTCTTTTCTTCGGATTTCCTATGATTTTCCAACTCTTCAGGAGTAAAACATCTCCCACTTTGAGTTAGCCTTCCTATTTTAACATGAAAAATATAAGCATGATTCTTATTATGAAAGGATTACCTAAAATTATGAGGTAAGGCATTATAACTTCCACCAGTTGTACTTGCAGGCTTGACCAGAATCATTTTTTAGGGTCCCCCCTCAGTTAACTAACACCTACAAACTTCAACCTTCTTATTATTTCTAGTCACTGTCCCATTATATCATTTTCCTTTAGACCACCCAATCTCAACACTTGCAACTTCATTATGCTTTCTATCTCAAAATGAAATTCTTTACAAAAACCAAGATTTATGTCCAAAATGTCAATGATACTTATAGTATTCATTCATATCTCTTATAACCTATGTTTTGAATGGTATTTTAAGATGTCTAGCTTGTTTCAACATCTCATACAACCTCTCTATTATTACTTTTAGGATTGCTTCACCTTCTCTTTCTATCTCCAAAGTATTAACCCTTCATTTTCAAAAGCATGGTTTGGTAGTGGGTTTGAATTCACATTCAGGGATTCATCAAAGGTAATCCATCTGACCTTAATGAGTTGAATTATCTTTCTTTTAAATGCAACATAACCATCAATTTTATGACCGACGATACCAGCATGATATTCATATGTTTGATTAAGTTTGTACCAATGAGGGAATGATTTTTGCAAAGGTGTCAGAGAAACAGGTGCAACTTGGCCAATACTAAGCAGTCTTTGATACATTTCATTAAGAGGTATGTGTAGTGGTGAAATTTGTTCTTTGTTTCCTGGGAAAGTTTTTTATGGGCGAGAAGTATTGTTTGTCTGGTTATTTATTGGGTTGGTTTGAGTGTTGGTTTGGCTTACAGAAAAAGGCAAGGTAAAATTTATATTGGATATGGCAGGGGTAGGTGTAAATGTTTTGAAGTCATATTTTTCTTGGTAAGTTTTCTTCTTTCCTTTATATCGTCATTCAACATTGTGAACTTTAGTTTCTTTTTTCATCCAATAAAACCTTTTTTTTTCTCATTGGGGTTTACAGTCTTACCCATTCAAATAGCCTATCCGATTATTTCAATTATAACAACCAGGTCAGATAAATGTTATACAGAGTTTCCAACCAAGTTTTTAAAGTACAGGGTCTTGAAAGTGTTTGAAAATAAACCAACCATCTCTTTTTCCAACAAAAGAGGATTAACCTGTGCAGCTGATTCACGTCATCTTTAGGAGAGTATTCCCTTATGGACTCTTTGTTGCCCTTCTTCATAGCTTGTAAACTTTATCTATTAGGGGTCATGTCCATATTGAACTTATAATGCTTAATGAAGTTATCAACCAAGTTCTTCCACCCTTTTACCTTGGTATTATCAAATCACATATACCAAATGAGAGTAGCATCACTCAAACTATTTTGAAACAAATTAATTAGTACTTGAAAGTGCATTTTTATCAAGGTTTTATATCATCATTTTGCATTTGAAGTATCAATAACTCCTTAACTATAGCATGTTTTATAATAACAAGTCTGATAATATAAGATACCTTTAATTTATGGTAAATGTTCATTTTAAATGCAGGCCTATCACATAAATCAAAGAATTGATTGATGAGTTTAACTCCTGAAATTGAGAAGACAAAGAGAGGGTTAAGCTTAGAAAAGAGATGCTGATTGAATTCAAATTGAAACACCATTTGATTATTGGATCATAACTGGAGCTATAGAACGTGGATTTAGGTTTGGTTTATATGGATAAAAAGCTAAGATATAGGCTTAAAACTTTCATGAAGAGTCTAAGATTTAAAAGGATCTTTTTCAAGTTCAAATTGTAGCAACAACAGAGAAGTTGGAATCTGTCCTACAGCCAAGACACTGTTCAGTGTTCAGCCCATATCTCGAGTTCTAGAAGCCCAAATGACCTCATTCTTATTTTGTAGGAAAGCTGAGACAATTTCCCAGAACTTTCATAAGACTATCTGTTCAAATTCTGATGTTAGCAATGATGCTTTCTGAAGACAAGAAGATAAGGATTGTTACCAAGTCAAATGGTGGCCATCCACTCAATAATTAGTCATCAAATCAATAGTTCTTAATTTTGGCCAATAAAAGGAGGCATTTGCCATGCATTTAGGCATCTTGGTTTTCATATCAAGATCTTGCTCTTGCTCTTTTTCTTTGTATTTTGTAATGTTCAAGTTTTATTTCATGTTATATTAATCTCTTGTTTATGCTTTTCATTTCCTTTCCTTTACTTAGCTAATGTATATCATTATTATGTATTTTATTTTGTTTATTTATGTTTCTCATCTTTATTATGTGTAGCTAAGTTTATTTTGTCAAGGTGAAAAGGGTACACTAATGGTGTAAGAATAAGTATAGTATAAACTCAACATGGACTTTAATGTTTGATACTAACATGTTTTGTATTTGTTATCTTAGTCTTAACACCTTGCTTGTTAAATTGTTAATCTAGATTTGTATTGTACAACCCTTGGTACAATAAATACTTGATCCTTTCATAACCAACTGTATGGTATAACTGACACCTATGTTATGAAAGGAACTTGATTTGTTGTTAACATAAGTTATCACTATGAATACATGACCACATTTGCAAGTATTGGCGTTACTCAAATAAAATAATTAATATAATCATGTTAATAATTTATAATCCAATTGGAACCTCCTTTGTGTGTGGTTTTCAGTTGAGTAGTAAAAATAGTTTATATTATACTTATTTGAAAAACCATTAGTGGATCCTCTAACCTTAACAATTGTTTTATCCTTGTTTAATCCTTACATCAATATCACATCTCAAAAGTTCTCTTCAACTCCTTTTCATTTATTATATATAATTTTATATAGTTAACCTCCATGTGGTTCAACCTCGGTCTTGCCGGGTTATTTATTACTTTGACACTCCTGCACTTGAGATAAAACATCAATCTTTTGATCGTGTCAAGTTTTTGACGCCGTTGTCGGGGAGGTAAGTTACTGTATAAATTATATATTTTATTTTATTTTTCTTTTCACTTTTACTGTTTTTCTAATTTTTTGTTTCTTCTTTTTCTTTTTTCTTTCCTTCTGCACTTGCATGAGAGTTTGGACACACACATTAAGTGGTAGCTTTCTAGGAAATCCTCATCATTTTCAGAAAACATGGCTGAAGAGAATAATCAGTCACTTTATAATGAGAATAATAAGAATAATCGTGTTAGAATACTTAGAGACCACATGAATCCAACAAGAATAAGTGCACCCTTATGCATAGTTTTCCCTCCTGATGCATCTCACTTTAATTTTAAGCTAGGCATTATTCAACTTTTACCTACTTTTCATGGCGTAGATCTAGAAAATTCATACTTGCATTTGAGAGAATTTGAAGTTTGTAACACTTATAATGACTTAAATTGTAGCATGAACACCATCAGATTAAAGCTTTTTCCTTTTTCATTAAAAGATAAAGCTAAAACATGGCTACAAAATCTTAGGTCAAGATCCATTCGTACTTGGGATGAAATGCAACAACAATTTTTAAAGAAGTTTTTTCCATCTTACATAACAAACTCTTTCAAAAGACAAATCACCACATTCACTCAAAAGCCAGGAGAAACATTTTACTATTGTTGGGATAGGTATAAAGACTTGCTTAATACCTCTCCTCATCATGGTTTTGAAACATGGAGATTGGTTTCATAATTTTATGAAGCGTTAACACCTAAATATAGGCAAATGACGGAATTGATGTGCAATGAAACTTTTAAGGATAAAGACCCTGATGAAGTAATGGAGTACCTAGACTTGTTAGCTCAAAATTGGGACACTATAGGCACTTGTGAGGCACTAGGTAAAACTCAACCTCGTACATCTAATTGAGGCATATACAACCTTAGGAAGATCATGACCTCCAAGCCAAATTTGCATCTTTAGCTAGAAAAGTCGAGGCACTGGAATTAAAAAAGAGTGGTTAATTAAAATTTATTCAAGACATTGCATGTCAAATCTGTGAAACCAATAAACACTCAACCAATGACTGTCCAATTTTTCCTTCTTTTAAGGAATGCTTTAAACAGTTTCCAAAGACCCAATCATAACCCATACTTGCAAACATACAACCCTGGTTGGAGAAATCACCCAAATTTCAGTTTAAAGAGTGATAATAATAATGCACAAACTTCACAGCCACCGTTTCAAGCACACCATAATTTCTAAAATTCTCATGGATATGCACCTCCTTATGCTCCACCTCTTAGAAGAAATCTTGAGGAAACATTGCATGCATTCAGTGAAAAGCAAGAGACAATTAACACTCAACTTGCTCAAACCATGACAGATTTTAAAGATACTCTTGTAAAATTCACATCACCTCTCAGTTTTTAGGAGAAAGGTAAGTTTTCATCTCAACCACAGCAAAATCCCAAAGGGCAATACAATTAGTGCAAGCAGCTCCGAAAGCCATCACATGGATCAAGTCCAATCAGTCATTACTCTCCACAGTGGTAAGGTTATTGAAAAAACCATTCTTGAACCTTGTGAGAAAGATGATGAGTCTATCTCTGAGGGTAAGGAAGGGGTTAAACCTGAGCATTGCAAAGAAAAAGATTGATCCCCACTAATACTTCCATTTTCTCGTGCCATGACCAAACAAAGGGAAGTCAATCACGATTCTAAAATCTTTGAAACTTTCAAATAGAAAGAAATTGAGGATGAAAAAGGTACAAAAAATGTTATCGTGGATCAATTGACAATAGATTTGACATCTAACATCACACCAATTAATGATTACTTTCTTGATGAATCCTTACTTTCTGTTGCTTCAACACCTTGGTCTGCTAATATTGACAATTTTCTTGCTTCAGGATTTTTGCCAGCTCATTTGGATACCCAAGACAAAAGAAAGTTTTTGAGCGACATGTAGAACTTTTATTGAAATGACCCTTACTTATTCAAATATTGTCCTAATCAAATATATCGAAGATGCATTCTTGATAATGAGGTAAGTAGTGTCATTAAATTTTGTCATTCCGAGGCATGTGGGGGTCATTTCTCATCAACAAAGGCGATTGTAAAAATCTTACAATGTGGATTTTATTGGCCCACCATGTTCAAGGACACACATATGTTCTGCAAAACCTGTGAAAATTGTCAAAAGTTAGGATTTATTCCAAAACATAAAGAGTCCTTAGATAATCTTCTATTGACTCTTAGGACGTACCTTAATGGAGATGTGCATCGTGCAATTCATGATTTATAGCACCATTTTCATAAAGAACATGCTCGATATAGTCTTTGGAATTTGACTAAAAAAGACCATGTTTGCCAGTTTTTAAAAAAACTAGATAAGAAGCTTATCCCCGACCCATAAGGGCGTTTAAGCTGTTCTTAGACGTAAAACCAAAGGAAGATGTGAGCCACAATCACAACTATCTGTACATACATATGTTTTGACCAAAAATAGAGAGAGAGAGAGAGAGAGAGAGAGAGAGAGAGAGAGAGACTCTAACTGGCCTACATATAGGTGGTATGATTGCATTTTCAATTTCTCCTTTATAAAATCTTCTCTTCCTTCCCTTCATTTCTACTCAACCCATACATTTAACATATATAGATGTGTGTAGAAATGACAGGTTTCTCAAGACATCAAATAAGAAATATTTGTGTTTTTGATGGAGCAAGTCTCGGGAAAGAAAAGGAGTTTTTAGAATCAAGAAATCATCTTAGTTAGGTACTAGCTGAGAGAAAGATTCATTTAGTGTAGGGGAGGCAGCTTTGCGTTAATGGGGGGTGTGTCAATAGCTGCTTTTTTAGGAGGCAGTCAAGTTTTGGGGGTCGTCCCCAAAGCTTTAACAAAAGGGGACATCATTGAAAAAACAATTGTAGAAGAACTACAGGTCTCCACAATGTCTGATCGAATGAATCCAATGTCTAACCATGTTGACGCCTTCATTGCCTGACTAGGTGGTCTGGGCACATTGGAAGAGATCTTTCATATTTTCTCTTGAGCCCAACTGCACATTTACCATAAACCTATAGGTTTGTTAAATGTTAATGGTTTTTATGATAATTTGTTGTCTTTTCTTGATCAAGTTGTGTAACAGAAATTTCTAACATCTTTGGCACGACAAATCATAATCTCTACTGCTACTGCTGAATAATTGATTGACCAACTACAATCTTTCATCCTTGTAATTATTCCCTCCATAAGTCGTATAAATTGGTCAGCTATGAAAAGCTGTAAAAAGCTTAGATTGGATTTGAGCCTTCGTTTGTGAAACCTTGTGTCTTTTGGTTTTATTAATAGCATATTATTTTGTTTTGTTTTTTCTTATATTTGTTTAAGTGTGTTTCATGTCATGTCTTCTATACTTTATCTTTCTACCTGAGGACATTGAGGACAATGTCTCGTTTTGGTTAGGGGGAGGAAAGTAGTAGTTGACATTAAAAAAACAAATTAACTTACTAACTGTTTTTTGCTATTATGAAAACCATTTGACAAAACTGTTATTAGGATGACGAGTAAGAAGGAATTTTATTAACTCTTGAGATGCATCTTAGTAAATATTATTATCAAAGTCTATCAGAATACTTATTGAAATATTCAGGTTTACAAACTCTCGCATTGTTATCGTTTGATTCTACTCATATACTCATTAAACAAGTATTCTTAAACCTTCATTTTCACACATACACTTTAACATATGATTGTGGGTTGCATATTGGATTATTACATTAATTATGTTCTTTTGTTAAAGGTAACAACTAAGAGAAAGGGATAATATATAATTCGTAAAAAAATAATTAAATATGTGAAACCATGGAAATTTATAATTTAAATATGCAGACGTGTAAACCCTCATGTAAACGTAAGACTGAAAGTGGTATGATTTCAATAAGTGATGGAAACCAAGATTAGAAATAATAGATAAATAATGATATAAAATGGAAGGGGTGACTTCTATAAAATGAATTTTGGTTTAGAATTCATAAGGACAGAGAAACTGGTAACGTGTTTTGATGGATAAAATAATGAGAAAATAACAAAATGTTTCTAAGAAATAAGTGAGGTAATAAAGAATACATTATAATAAAGGATAGTGCAATAAAAAGGGTAGGATTGAAGGTGCAAGCACCGATTAAAAATCATTGACATTATTTTGAAACGGTAATAAGCCTGATAAATAAATAAATATGAAAAATTCTAAAATGAATATATTCAAAAATAATAAAATGACCTTAAAGGTTTAGAAGAAAAATTGATATGATTTTATGTGAAGATTGAACAAGAAAATTTGTATCGTTGACGAAAAAGTCATGAACTGACCAATTTTACATTAGGAAGCAGAGCTCATAATCCAATCGTCAGATCGGGATGAAAGTTTGCATGAAGTCTATTAATATGTTTTCCTACCTTGGTTAAATATCTCATACCAATCGGAGTTTGGTAAAGATTAGTGATTTAAGCAGAAATAGACCAGATAGTTTACATGAAAAATAAAATAAAATACATAAAGGCATGAACGAGGAAAAAAATTGTAATTATGGAAAAAGGTGCCTATAAAACTGCAAATAGGCCACCAGTTAAAAAAAAATAGAGAAAATCAGATAGAGAGAACTGCAGATTTTGGAGAAAACCAATAATGCTCTGGTGACCATATCTCTGGAATCCACCGTTGGATCATGTTGATTTTTGGATATGTTGTTCTTATCACACTCCTCTACTAACTGACCCGAGGGATTGGAAGGAAAACAATCTGTTGGACGGTAGTGCCTTAATTGTAGTGCCTGCTCTCTCTCAAAAATCATGCGATCATAATCACTTAATAGTTTTATCCACCTTCTCTCTCTCAAATTTAGATCCTTCTACTGGATGATATACTAAAGACTCTTGTGATCTGAAAATATCTCACATGTCTCTTCATACAGTAGTGCCTTCAAATCTTAATAGCAAACACTACCTACAACCATCTTTAAATCATGTTGGGTAACTTTTCTCATGCTTCTTCAACTTTCTTGAGGCATAAGTAATCACATTTCTGTTCTGCATTAAAACACAACCCAATCCAATCCTTGATGCATCACAGTACACAGTAAAATCACTAGACCCTAAATGTACTATCAAAATAAAGGCCTTAATCAACCTTTTCTTCAACTCCATGAAACTCTTCTCATATTTTTCTAACCACTAAAATTTGACTTTTTTTGTCAACTTAGTTAACAAAGCTACAATTAGTGAAAAGTTCTCCACAAATCTCCTGTAGTATCCTTCTAAACCCAAGAAACTCCTAATCTCATATATTGTAGTCGATCTAGGCTACTACTTAACTGCTTCCACCTTCTGTGGATCAACCTTTATCCTATTGTTAGACGCCACGTGTCCTAATAATCCAACGCTCTACAACCAAAACTCATTATTCGAGAACTTTCCATACAACTAATGATCTCTTAGAGTTTAAAGCACCAATCTCAAATGCTCTTCATGCTCCTCTTCACTCGTTGGATACACCAAGATATCATCAATGGTCTATCAATAAACAGACTAAAAACCATGTTCATCGTGTCCATAAAGGTCGTTATTACATTCCTTAACCCAAAAGACTACACTAAGAACTTGTAGTGCCTATAACAAGACCTAAAAACAACTTTAGGAATATCATCCTTTCTAATCCTTAACTGGTGATACATGGATTGTAAATTGATCCTTGAGAAACATTGAGCTCCTTGAAATTGATAAAAAGGTCATCAATACAAGAGAGTGGGTATCAATTCTAAATGGCGACCTTATTCAATTGCCTATAGTCTATACACATCATCATCGACCTATCATTTTTCTTTACAAACAAAACAAGTGCTTCCCATGGAGACACTTCATGACGGATAAACCTCTTATCCAACAAATCTTGTATTTACTCCTTCAACTCCTTTAATTCTATCGGCACCATTTTATAAGATGTTATTGAAATTGGTTTTGTTCCTGAATTTAGACTAATACAGAATTATATCTTCCTATTGGGAGGCAGTCTATGTAAGTCATTAGGAAAAACATTAATGAACTCCTTAATTATTGGAACTTGTTCCATCTTCAAAACCATTAGGATCATATCCTATACATAAGCCAAAAAGCCTTTTATACCTTTTATACCATCTTTCTCATGATTGTCAAGAGAATACTCGTTGAGGATGATAACCCATCTCCATGGTATGTAAACTCTTCCTCCTTGTCAATCTTGAAAACCATTGTCTTATTCCAATAATCCATACCTAACATCACATCAAATCGTACTATCTCTATGATCACCAAATCATCCATTAGCTTTCTACCTTATACCTCAACCTCATAATAAACATAAATATATTCCCCAAACATAACCTCATCGAAAGAGGTAGCCACACACAAAGGAATTTCAAATACAATAGGTTGTATATTACACCTTAAAGCAAAATATGACGACACGAAAAATAGATCGCTATCATATCAAACAAAATTCTAGCTGTGAAAAAACATATAAAAAGTGTACTTGAGACAACAATATTGGATGCCTGGACATCCTGCTAAGTGAGGGAAAAAACGTGCGCCTATCTCTGACTCGCTAGCGGAAAACCTCCACCACCTACTTCACGGTCCCACTAGTTACGCCCACCAACTTTATAACCACCCTAAAACACTAAATGGTTAGCTGATTAAGTCTGAGTAGGAGATGCAATCGATACAGATGCACTTGACGTGTATATTCACCTGTTCAAACAATCCCTCAGTAAATGATCGGTTTTTCCACAACCAAAACAAGCTCTTATCTGCTTGTAACAAATCGATCTATAATGCCTAGATCTACCGAACTAACATAGAGGCTTCTTATTTAAACCTTACAATGCTAACTGAATAGTATCTTGACTTCGAGTCTGACCACCTCCACTCATACCATATATGGTGTGTCCCCTGCAATGAACCTTTACGAGAAATACCTCAACTATTTAAATTAACCTTGATGGCCTCTTTATCCATTATTAGAACCTGTATCAGATTGCTGCTGGAAAAAAATCTAACTTTCAACCTTAGGCCTTTTGGTCAAACCAAACAATACTTAATCTTCTAAGAATGCGTTTGGGAACGCGGTGCAAACCGCGTTCCTAAAAAATTTTAAATTTTTTTTTGCTAAAATTTAATATGGTTTGTATGTTTTGAATCGTTTTGATGTGCTGATGTCAAAAATGATTTTTAAAAAATGAAAAAAAATATCATTGGCATGCATTTCGGCACGAAAAGTTATTTGAAAAGCAATCGCTACCACATTACTAAGTACTCTCTGACTTTCGTGCCTCAATAGTTCAGACATAATCCACTATAACCGAGTATGTCTTAAACTCGTAAGCCTTAATAGCTTTAAAGAGGTAGCTATTACAACCTCAAACAAACCTTTTGATCTTCCTCTCCTTAGTTTGTACCATATAGCCAGTATATCTGGACAACCATGTAAACTAAACCTCATACTTTGTCACGGTAAAATCACCTTAAACCAACCTCTCAAACTCATATGCTCTAATGTCCCTTACACTTTCAGACAGAAAGCGCTTCAAAAACATCATAAAAAACTCTTTCCACGCCATCGGTGGAGAATTTACAATCATTTCACTCTTTTTGGACTCATACTAGTTCACAACCACCTCACCTTCCAACCTGAAGGATGTTAAAGGCACTGCACGATCATCCATGCATCTCATAGCCTCACATCTACGCTATGTTGCATCCAAAAACTGATATGGGTCCTTAAAGTTAGCAACTCCTTTAGAGGTGGGAAGGGCCAGCTTAAGAAAGTTCGACAAAGGCACATTCATTTTGTGCATAGTATGGAGAGTTGAAGAAACATTCTTATTCTTCTCTCTCTCTCTCTCTCTCTCTCTCTCTCTTATCTAAAAGATTAGCCAAGGTTTGTATGACCTGTCCAATCTTATCCAAAGCACTGTAAGCATGAGGCACCTTACATTTGGATTCCTCCTTTTAGTTCTAACCAACATCCAAACCATTACCTCCCTTAGACTTAGTGTCATCCTGAATCTATTTTCTCAAAGGCTAAGACGATGGTGTTCTAACCCTCTCCTTTCACCTCTCATTCCTGAGCTGAACAATAGAAACATCCTTTTGATTATTACCGACATGATCACTATTAACTACATGTCTAGCCCTCGATATTTTCCTAAAAGAACGCTCTTATATCAATATAACTATAAAAAAGTTCAAAAAAGACATTAAATGCTAGATATAAGAATTTAAAGAAGAATGATATCAAGGCAAGATGAATCTTAAGCTCCATATATTACGGGGTTTATAACAAAACTAGGTTCTAATACCACCTTTATCACAACCCGAATCCCAGGTCCATGACCAACAATAAAGAAGTGGTGTCATGGGAACACCCTACATGAACTAAGCCTCAGAACATACATATTGTCATAACCCAATTTTAGATCCTTAAAAAATTATTTTTTAAAAAATACTTTTAATTTAAGAATTCAAAAAAATCAAGAAATCAAGAAATATATTTTTTAGATAAGAGGAGATAAGCCTTTGAGCTAAAATAGACCAAGATGCTAGAAAAATAGCTAGATTGGGGTATTTTGATAAGGTGGGAAGAAAAAATTAATTTAAAATAAAGTTTAAGGTTAAAATCTAATCTAAACAAAATTAGAAGAACTAATTAAGTTTAAGAACTTAATTAAACTTCCAATTGGTTTATTTGATTTCATTAAGGACTTAATTGAAGCAAAATTAATTCCAAAAGTGAGATTGGGCCTAAAATTGGAAGAATGAATTAAGTTTAAGGACTTATTTAATTTTCCAATTGGGTTTTGAGGATTCAATCAAGGACTCAATTGTACAAAAATCAAGTTTGGAGGCTTAATTCGAATTAATTTGTAAAAATTAAAAGATTAGGGACATAATTTAAACTTTGGAAGGCCAAATTAGTATACCCAAGGGTTCAATTGCAAGAAATTTAAGTTTGAAAGGTAATTGAGGTTCAAATTAAAATAATTTTAGACCAAAAACCTTCTGCAAATAGCGCGCAATAATAAGGACTACATTAAAAAAAAATCAATGTTTAAAGCTTAATTGGGCACTATATTGTATAAACTGAAACCAATAGGGGCCACACTTGTAGGATCTCAATTGATTTTCAACAAGGGCCTCGTTGTATAAAATTAGTCAATTTTGCTTCAATTAAGAATACTTGAGCTTAAATTGAAACAACAGGGATCAAATTGAAGTTTTTTAGATCCCGATTAAAAAACTCTAATTTTTAGGGTTTAAGAGGACGACATGTCACTCATTTTTTCTAAAATAATTGAGTGGCATGCCGTCTATCCCTGTTTTATTTTCTACCCCAATTGAGAAGGCTAATTACGATGTCATCTTCGGACGAATGAATATGACATCTTCGACCAATTCAAGGGCTTTAACCACCACTAATAGACTAAGTACAAAGATGAGCCACCCATATCAAACATTTACACCTTATTTGTCAATGAATTAGACAACATCTTTTCCTTGATTAGCCACTCTATATTAATATATTAAAGCTGATTAAAAGCCAATCTTCGCAATGAATGTGGCATTTTAGATCTCTAACTCGAGTTTGGTTTGTTTATATGGGTAAATATGCATCCTTTTTACATGGTTCAGGTAAACCATGGGTACAATTATCTCCTAATTTTAATTATGACCTTTTCAAAGTACCACACTTAGTTAGTCATGACTAAAAAAGAAAAACTCCCTTGATTGCTTTATAGTTACCTTCTCTTGATCAAATTAAACCTATAAGATGACAAAATGAACCATAACCCTTTTTTCCAAAGAGGTTAGGAAAGGATAAGAGGAGTTTTCCTCAAACCATCCTTTTCTCATACAAAATCATCCTAGTTTTGGCAACAACTTTTAGAGGGATTTTGGTTATAAAAAAGCAGTTGCTCTTTAAGGAGAGGGGGCTGGAAAAAGAAATGGAGAGAAAAAAATAAAGAAAACACCTAAAGAATTGATAAAGAAATCATATAAGGGATTAAACGAGAAGCTAGAGAAATAGGGCACCAAATTGAAAGAAAATGAAAGAATAGTATCCAGACTAATTAGAAGTATAAAGGAGTTCAAAACCAAAGAGAAAAAAACCAAAGACTCAAAAGAGAATGTTATATCTTCATCACAAGGTATACCTTTAAGCTTTGATGGGGGTTGCAACTCATTGAGCACACCCTTTTTTTTATTATGTATGTTAAATGTTGGTATTAGAGGTTCATTATGCATTTCTTTTTTAGCTACTTATTAATTTTGATGCTTTGTTTATCCTTTTTAGTTATGACATAATTTATTGTATGTCTTTTATTTGAAGTTTAGTTGAATGATTAATTATGTTCATTAAAGTGTTAAATGTTATTATAAAATAATGTTTTACATGCTTTGATGTTAAAATGATCTTTTTTGAAGTTATGACAATGTGTTTTAAGTTTTAAAGTTGCTATGGTTTAAGTTATTTTGAGGTAGCTTGTTGGGTTTGTTTAGTTTGTATGCATGTTGTTTAAGCATCAAGACATTGAATTTATCCAATAAAACAATGTTTTTACCTAAAGAAAAATTATTTTTTCTCATTGTTTTACATGACTTTGCTTACTGATTTTTCTATTATTTTTTGTTTCTTAATTTTTTTGATGATTCAAATAGGTTGTATTAAGAATGCTTAAACTATGTGTTACTAAGTTTAGTTGTTATTATAAGTTTTATTGCATTTTTCTGGGTTTAAGTTTCTGTTGCTAGGTTTCTGGGTTTATAAGATTTCTAGGCTGGTGTTCTTGTCATGAACTTTGCCTTAGGTCCTTGATTTTGGTATCATTTTGGTCGATTGATGGTTCTTACATGTGCATGCATACTTGTTGGTCGTTAATCTAAGGTTTTTATGGCTTACAAACATCATTTTTATGGATGTTGACCTTTGTTTCTGGCTTTTTATTTTTTGCATAAAACCAAATAATTGTGGCTTTTATTGGATTATTGTGATAATCTAGCCCCCATATTTTATGCGTGATTATATGCCTTCAATTTTTGCAATCTAGTCTGAAATCGAGTTTACATTTTTTGTTTTCTTCTTAGTGTTCTTCGTGTTCGTCAACAAGATTCAAGTGTTTTTCTTCCTTTGATCTTTCTTCTTTCTTTCTTTTTTATTTTAGGTTATGTTTTTTGGGCTTGGGTTTAGGGTCAAGAAGCCCAGTTCACGTGTATGGGCTGAGTCCATCAGCTTAATGTCATGTTTGGCTGGATAAAATTTTAGTAAAGGAAAAAAAAGTATTTTTTTGTCCTTAAGGCGTGTTTTCCAAAAATAGCCTTAAATTTTTTTAAAAACCTAAGATTTTTAGATAAGGGCGTATTTCCAAATATACCTTACCGATTTTTCCTCAATGTTTATTTTCTCATTTTGTATGTTTTTGCAAAACAGACCCCGAATAATTTCCAATAACAACAAGGAGTTTCCATCATCAATCCATTTATCAACCTTAGTTTTATGTCTACCATTTAAACTATTTCTTCAATTTACATTTCCACCCATTTTCAATTATACAATTTTTCATACTAACCATTTGATCAATATAAACTCTCATTACTTAGATCCTTCAAACTTCCCACACATCAATCCAAGACATAGTATTTTCAATAACTCTTGCACAATTCTTCAATATTCACAATATTCTTTTCATCTCATACTTTATAATTTTTCAAAAATCAAGCCTTAAGTCAATGTTACTCCTTCCATACTAATTACTATAAATCTTATAACTAGATTCTAATATTACTCCTTCCATACTAATTACTATAAACACATCAATACATCATTAGTCATTTAAGCTCAACATCTATATATTCTGATAAAAGTATATCATATTTGTGCATTTACATAATCAATCAAATTTCTCAATGCTAATTTTATAATTTCACTTAACTTCTCTCCCTCCTAGATATGTTTATCATGGTTGGCCCTAAAATCTAGGTTTCCATGTTTTTTTTCTTATAGTTATCTTAATTGCTTTCATTCATTTAAAAGTTAGTTCATTTAAATTTAAGTATTTGACATCAAAGTATCAATTTCTTCTAATTTCTATAGTATAACTTATATTTTTATAATAAAATCCTATAATGCATTCACCTTTTCAATTAATTTC
>Ga0325403_1000597_pt1 | contig 26464 bp, 12 predicted proteins | sample PopdelMetagenome_19_FD_205665 | JGI IMG/M metagenome (GOLD analysis project Ga0325403, IMG submission 205665) | Populus deltoides microbial communities from Bellville, Georgia, United States - Xylem-PdKOR-R4 | ecosystem: Host-associated > Plants > Phyllosphere > Stem > Wood/Secondary xylem... | reverse complement strand
TGTTATAAATATTACTATTTCTATTATAGTTCAAAGCATTAATATCAAAAATATTATTATTTGTGATATGAATATTATTATTTGCGGTACAAATATTTTTATTATAATTGAAAGTAATAATATTTAATTTTATTGTAATTCAAAGTATTAATATAAAAAAAATTGTTATTTATGGTACAAATATTATTATTTTTATTATCATTGAAAGTATTAATACTAAAAATAGTATTATTTGTGATATAAATATTATTATTTGCGGTTCAAATGTTTTTTTGTTATTATAATTGAAAGCATTAATATGAAAAATAATATTATTTGTGTTCTAAACATTATGATTTTTATTATAATTCAAAATATTAATATCAACAATACTATTATTTGGGGTATAAATATTATCATTTTTATTACAATTGAACTAATAATATGTAGAACACATATTATAATATGTTTGATATTAATACTTTCAACTATAATAAAAATAACAATATTTATAAGGGAAATAATTATATTTAGAAACCCAAAACCTAATAGCCCCGGGTCCTGACAAAGGACACACAAAAATTGGGTCCTGATGCAGGACCAATTAGCCCTGGGTACAGGGCAAGCCAGCCCCCTCGCTATGGCGGGTCTGACCAAGCGCAAGGACAAGTCAGCCTAAGCGTCAAGTATCCTCACGTGGGGGCGCGAGCCTAGTTGACGCCTAGGGTAGCCCCACCAAAACTTGAAGTGATCATTTTCTCCTCAATCATCCCTTTAATGTCAAATACATCCCAATAAAAAGACAACCTCATCTCTCCCCGCTACCCTCACAACTCTTTTTGGCAAGAATTAGGTTGTCATTACACTGCTCCAGTCTATAATACTTGAAGTCTAGATAAATAGTAAGAGGACACTCGATCTTTTTAGTAAATTATATAATACAATTTTTGTTATGTTACTATGTATTTTAGTTTTCTGTCCTTTTTCTCTTTTTCGCTCTTAATATTCTCTCTTTAATGGAACAAAAAGTTTACATACATGCAATGTCATGTTTTTTTTTTAAATCGAAATGCGTGTCTTTGATAAATGGCAGCGTAGAGGTTAAGCCGAATATTTAAAAAAACTAGTAACTGTTCACATCAAGAACAAGCAGTGAATATTACTAAACTAGTTATATCACCTGTGCTTCACCGCGTGTTATGTATTTTTATTTTTTATAATTTTTTTTATATATATAGGTTTTTTCAATATATTTTTTAATTTATAAAAATTAAATACAAATAAAAAAATTTATGTATACATATAGTCAAATAAATTGAGAATTATATACGCTAATAAATAAATAAAAAATCATTAACGACACCTAAATATAAAACTTAAAAAATCAAAAGATATATATAGATCAAGATATTTAATATCGCAAGATATGACATTTACCCGACCATATTTGCTAATTTTTGTTTATTAAAATGTTTTTTTATTTAATGAAATAATAATAGAAAAAACAAACATATTAAATTAATTGAATAAAATAATAATAAAAAATAATATGTAAAACTACACATATTATAAATATTATCTGAAAAATAAATATTTTTTATTTTCAATATTATAGTTCATCCATACAAAAGATAAAAAAAATCAATAATGAATTAGAAAAACCCTTCTAAAAATTAAATGTATAACCAAAAAATCATCATCATTTAAAAAAAATAGCTCTCTAAACAAAATAAAAGAGAGAAGGGATAATATTATAAATATAGTTATGTTTTATTTTTTTAAAATAAAAAATAAAAAAAGCATTAATTGAAATAAAAAGATAGGAAAAAAAAGGACTAGATTGATGTTGTTGGGTTTGACAAGCTAGGCAAGCTTGCTTGGTCCGTTCCATTAGGGCCCATGTGCGATTGAGCCTTTTATTTTAACTATACTAAGAGTGAAAGACTTGTCGTCCACCCCAATTTCTTTTAAAAATAAATTAGACAATATATAATTTATTTTACTCAAATTTTGGTTATTGTGGTGACTGAAAAATCAGGATTTAGGTTTTTTTACCCAAAACCTGTATATTAACCTGTTTTTAACCCAAAACATCTTAAAAACCATGATAAATTTATCTCTCGCTCCTTATTTCACCAACGATGAGATTCCCAGGAAACTCATATACCTCTCTCATCTTGTTTAGCAATAACATTTTAATTCTCTTTCTGCTTACTTGTTCATAGGAGAGGGAAAAAATATCTCTCTTTCTCTCTCTCTCTAAAATATACCTCCCACCAATTAAAGATGTTAGCATATCTAACTCAAAGTCAAATATCTTCTAAATAGGGCTAGAAATTTTCTATAATTACCAAGAAAATATAAAAATAAAAATTTAACTTGCGATGTATTCAAGCATGGTTTGGGTTGGGCTGGAAATGGCTACAAACTTTTTAAGAGTTAAATTGGTTCATATGGGCTGGTCCCTGCTCCATTACCGACTAGTCTTCTTTTTATCTTAATAGCTTCCTCCTTCTCTAGCTTCACTGTTTTGAATCTTTTGATCTGCGATTTTCTTCCTACTCTTCCTTCCTTGATGGCTTCTTCAAGCTCCGGAAACTCAATAGCTGCATCAGGTAGGAACTCAATTACCTTCTTTAACCATTTCAATTCACCAATTTCTCAATTGTTGTTGCAGAGGCTGTTCAGGTTTTGGTCTCTTCTCTGGCAGATGAATCCCCCACTGTTCGACAATCCTCCATGGCTTCTCTGAAGGACATCGCTAGCTTGTAATTCATTTCCCTCTCTCTCTCTCTCTCTCTCCGTAACAATAATAATGTCTGTGTATTTATCAATTGAGATATTTATGTTGATGAGTCCAATTCTAGGAATCCGCTTCTGGTTCTTGATTGTTGCTATACGGTTTCTCGAGGCGGACGTCGAGTACGAATCCTGCTATTTTCTTTCTTTTTTAAATCTGAAATTAATTTAGAATTTGGACCGTCTAATTCTTTTATTTGTTTATTTAATTCTCTTATCAGCGATTTGGGAACATGGCTGGGGTGTTTCAAGTGATGGCACTGGGAGTTAGTGCATTAAATGAAGGAGATGTTGATCCTTCTTTCATGGCAAAGCTTGCAAAGATTGCCACCACAGAAATGATCTCGTCTAAGGTGCATTACTTTGTGCTTATGGTTTTCGTTTCTCATTGCTTAGTTGGTGACACTTCTTGGACTTAATAATTTTTTACTGTGTTTTTGTTTGTACATTATTTGTTTACTTTGTAAACAGTACAAAGTGAAGTCCCAGGAACATGAAAATTGATGTTACATCTTGGTGTTGAAGTGAATTACCGGTTTTGTGGCTGAGTAGACATGTTTAGAAGTTCAAATCCCCCTAAAAAGGGGATTGAATGGTTTCTTTTACTCACCAAAAACAAAAGCAAAGAGAGTGTTGTCAGTGCGTTAGTACAATTACAATCAGATAATCAGCATTGATTGATGGGTGAACTATAATAAGCATATCTATGTTCAAAGTCTCTCTCTCTCTTTTTAATTAAGATCAGTGCATGTCATCACCAAAACTGGCAAAGATGTTTCTTAATTAATTTCAATAAGCATAAATATTACTGTTAAACACTTGAGAGTTGAGACCATTCGACTTTCTTAACTAATTAATTTGTTAAGGAGTGATGGCTGGTTTGCTTCCTTCTGCTGTTCTATGATGTCCGAGAGGAATTAAAAAACATGTGAACGAATAATTATACATAATACATCCTTAGCAGCTTGTTTCCTATGGGGAAAAGATGTTCTTTTATCAATAATGTTTGGAAATGAATTTTATTGATATTGCTTTTGGATTAATGTTTGAATTAGTTTGAGAAGTAAATAGTTTATGCAATTGCTCTATCAGCTGGGCCAGCTGTCTTCAAGTATCCCTTCTCCCTCTCTCCCATTAAGAGGTGAGGATGATGCTTTGGATCCTTGAACCCATAGGCATGTTTCCTCGAGTTTGTTGGTGACTTGGTGTTTCATTTTGTTAATTATTCCTTGTATCTACAATCACAATACATTCATGTGTGACCTCTTGTAATAATTTGGATCATGTCACTTTGGCATTTTGGGATTCGTTGCTGTCAATTTTTTGACCTCGTATTTTTATTATGCATCACTTGTTCAACAAGTGGAAAATCCACATAACATGCTTTATTATTTTTCTTATTGAGATAGGAACTAAATGCTGACTGGCAAAGGGCTGCAGCAGGCCTATTGGTTTCAATTGGTTCCCATTTGCCTGACCTTGTAAGTTTCTTGCTTTTGTTGCCGAGTCTTAATTTTCTTTTCCCTTTTGTCCCCCTTTTGATGTTCTTTGATAATTGTTGCTCACTTGATTTGGCAGATGATAGAAGAAATTTTTCTTCATTTGTCAGGGCTGAGTTCAGCTTTGCCAGCTATGGTTCAAATACTCGCAGACTTTGCTTCGGCTAATGGTTACTTATCTAACATAATGCACCTTGAAGTTTGGTTTAGCTTTCTAGGTTGCTTTTGGCGATTGCAGTTTGGCTAAATAAACTGAAGTGTGTGTTGTTTTTTTCAATTCATTGAAGCTATACAGTTCATTCCACGACTGAAAGGCGTGCTTTCCAGAGTTTTACCTATTCTTGGAAATGTGCGAGATGTCCATCGGCCAATATTTGCAAATGGTATGGCCATTTTAAGTGATTTCTTAGGGTCCTTTAGAATTAAGTTGAAACTATCTAATGCCAGGATCAAAGAGTTTATGAGAATCACCTCATATCCTGGCATAAGGTTTGTTGTTAGGTATTTGAATTGGATTGCTGTTTGTTTATTCCTTCATTTCTCTTTACAAATTTAGGTTCCACTTCTAATATTTCCTGGATTAGTGGGATAGGATTGGACTGCAAACCATATTTGACTAAGAGTGTTTTTGCTTCTGATTTTGGATGCTTTTCAAAAGTGTTTTTGACTTGAAAAAACATCAAATTGATGTTTTTTTAGTGCTTTCTAATGGTTTTGATGTGCTGATGTCAAAAAATTTAAAAAAATTCTGAAAAAAATTCATTTTGTTGTATTTTTAAGTGAAAAGTTATTTTGAAAGGTATACTGCACCACATTCTCAAATACACAGTAATGCTAATATAAAGCATTGGACAATTTACATTTATTAGGTCAAATTGATATGATAGCACAATTTCATTTTTGTTGGGTTTAGTGAAGTTAGTTTGGTTGTTTATGAAATGTGAACAGAGAATGGAAATTTTGCTGCGGCGGCCTTTTTATTTAGTTCTGTTTGTTCAGTCTTCAAAAAAATAAAGGAAATATCCTTTATGTTTTTTTAATTAATTTCATAATTCTTTGTCTCATCATTGCACCCACTTTCATCGTCAAATATGATGAGCAATGAGGCTTAAAATAAAAGATGAAATGCTGATGTGAATGGGTATGTTGGATTTACTAGCTAGAGTGACTGATTGAGTCTGATGAAGTATCCTTTGCTAAGCTTGACCTTACATCTTATGCTTTTCTTTAGGGTGTGCTCTGTTTTTATTGTTTTGTATTCTCTCCTGATCTGATTGTAAATACCCTGCTGCTTATGTTGTATTCTGTTCTTTTGTAGCATTTAGATGTTGGTGTCAGGCTGCTTGGCAATATAACATGGATTTCCCCTCACTTTCTCCTCTTGATGCTGATGTCATGTAAGATCATGATCCCATTTATTGTTTTTTTTTCCCCAACACATTCTCACAACATTATGTCTAAGAAAATTGTCATTTAGTGCAGGTCGTTTTTAAATTCTGCCTTTGAGCTTTTATTGAGAGTATGGGCAACTTCAAAGGATCTTAAGGTTTGTAAAATATTCCTTTCATATTATAACATTTTTCATTTGGGTTACGGCCTGCAGGGGCACCTTTTATTGTAGTAAATGCACCTTTAGCATGGTATCGACAATTATTTCACCTTGTATCCAGTCAGTTATCTTCCATTGAACAAAACATGTCTTATCATGCTTAAGCTGAGGCTAGTAATACTTATCCTCCAAAGCTGACACTGTTTTATCTTTTCCTTCATGACCCTTTAAGTACCATGCAAGTCTTGAATCAATTTCTTGCGTAGGGATGTGTAGGGGATACACAATCAATTACCTTTCATTAAGTAACCATCATGTATATGAAAATCTCAATCAGCTTGACCATTAGAACCTTCTCCTATATCTTCTGAAAATCAACATCTTCAGTGTATAACTCCTTCAAACACTAAAACCCAAAATCTTGCTATGAAAAGTGATTAGTAGGGCAACTCGCATACTCATTACATCAACCACCTTGTTCTGAACTTTGGCTTTGTGCTTTAGACTGAAATTGAACTTCTGAAGGAGTGTAATCCACCTGGCCATCTTATCTGTATTGATTTTCTTCTAACTATTCAAAGACTTCGAACCTTCATGATCTAAATATAAGACAAAATCTCTATTAATCAAATAATGCTCTCAAATTCTCAAAGCCCTCACCACAACATAGAGTTCTTTATCATAGGTAGTCTCCTTCAAGTAAGCTTCATTCAACTTCTCACTGAAAAAAGGCTATAGGACGTTTCTCTTGGGAAACAACTCCAATATTCACTCCACAAGCATGACACTCAACCTCAAATAACTTGTCAAAGTTGGGTAAAACAAGCATTGGAGCATTACATAACTTCTCTTTTATCAAGGCAAAACTCTGTTCTTCTTTCTCACCCCACTTAAACTTTCCTTTCTTCAAACATTCGGTGATTGGTACCACAATACTACTAAAATTCTGAATAAATCTCCTATAAAAAGTAGTTAAGCCATGAAATCTCCACACATCGCTAATTATATAAGGCATGGGCCAATCATAAATTTCCCTCACCTTCTCCTTGTCAATTCCAACTCCATCAACTCTACTACAAAACCCAAGATAAAAAGTTTGCTGGTCATTAAGCTACACTTAAGTTTCATATATAACTTGTTTTTCAACAATACCTTCAGAGCACTCCTTAAGTGCTCAATATGATTTGTTTCACTACGACTGAACATAAGAATATTATCAAAATAAACCACAACAAATTTATTTATGAAAGGTCGCAAAACCTGATTCATCATTTTCATGAATGTGCTCGGTGCATTCGTCAACTCAAATGACATGACTAACCACTCACACAAGACATAACCCGTTCTTTGTCTTGAAAGTCCTTTTCCACTTATCCTTTAGTCGAATTTGAATTTGATGGTACCCACTCCTCAATTCAATCTTGGAAAAGACTGTTGCACCGCACAATGGATCTAGCATGTCATCTACTCGTGGAATTGGAAACTTGTATCCTACAATGATTTTATTGATGACTTTATTGATGACGCGATTATCAACACACACACACCTACCATCCTTTGTGTTAATAAAGCAAGGACATCGCATGAACTTAAGCTCCCTTGAATCATCTCTTTCTTCAACAATTCTTCTATTTTTTCTCTTAAGATCTCCCTTTTTTTTGTCTCATTCTGTAACGTGGTAAATTCAAAAGACTAGCCCCTAGTATCAAGTCAATTTTGTGTTGAATATCATGCATAGGAGGTGACTCATCCGGTAGCTTATCTGGAATAACTTCTTGAAACCCCTGCAAAAGAGGCTTAACAATTTCAGGGACCTCAACTGCCTTGTCAGCTTCTTCAAAAAGCAAGGACTTCACAATTAAAGAATGTCTCCTTTAAATCTGTTTTAATTTCTGACAAAGATTGAGTAATAGTAAGGAATGCCTTTCCTCTAGCTTTTCAGGCTTTTGATTGAGAATTCTCCTTCAGAGGCATCAAAGTAAAATCAATCCCATCCTTAACAAACTTATAGATGTTTTCCTGTCCTCTATGCCATGCATTTACATCTTACTGTCATGACCCACCAAATAAGCATTCATGTCAACTACATCACAATAAACTTCATCCTTATACTTGTTTATGGAAAAAAGAAACTTTACATATTTCAGTTGCTATTATCTTTGGTATCTTTTTAATTCAACTTATAGTGTAAGGTTCAAGATGTTTCTTAATATTCAAACCAAATTTAACATAGCTACTGCTATCAATAATAAGGTCAAAAAGTTATTGGTTTACCGTGCACTTGGTACGGAAAAGCTTATGTTGTTGTGTCTCATCACCATCTTTTGATGCGAGCAGCAAATGTCTCATCATATAGGCCTGACCATCATCATCCTCATTCTCACCCTCACCATTGGGTTCACAACACTCCTCACGATACAATTCTGTACCTTTTCTACACTCTTAATTCTCACATTCAACCATGTTCATAGGCCTTCTTTGAGGCCATACATTGGATCTATACCCTTCCTGATTGCATCTATAACACTTTATTAGAGGCGGCTTGGCATGAGGATTATCTCCTTTCTGGTTATCCATGTTAGGAATTGCTTAAGGCTTATTTTTATTATAGCTAGAGCCAACAATAGCTTACTTGGATTGACTGTTTGGCTGTGGTAGCTTACCCTTTTTGACAGGTGTAAGTCGAGGCTCTATGGTAGAAACCTTTCTTTGACAATCAAATCTCGTATTGGTTTTATCTTGCATAAACATCTCTGCCTTCAAAGCTATATTTTATGCCTTGATAACTTTTAATAGCATCCAAAGCCCAATTCTATCTCTAATGGCTGGTTTCGGTCACTCAACATATCTAGCAACTTGTTGCCCATCAGTTTCATGCAGATTATTTGGCTTAGCTAAGTGCTAAAATTCAGCTGTATATTAATGCATGGTTTGAGAATCTTAGGAACACCTCTAATACTTATGGAACAAAAGCTGATCATAATTAGGGGGTAAAAATCTACCTCTCAACAATTGCGTCATCCGCTCCCATGTCTCAATAGGTCTTCAACCTTCTCGTCTCATAGTCTTTAATAGCCTATCCCGCTAGACTAATACCACATGCTTCAATTTAAACCCTACAATTTTTACCATCCTCGAATCTAAAATTCCTGTATACTCATAAATCAATCACATTTAGCTAACCAATCAAAGAACTCCTCAACTCCTAAATCACTACTAAAAGAAAAATCTCAACCTTCATACGGTAATTTCGGTCATACCTATTATTTCCAGTAACCTTACCTCGGTCTTCATCATCAGATGAATACCTGTAGTCATATTGACCACGAGGATTTGCACGAACTAGTTCACGGATAGGCTGGCTGCGAATGTCATCCCCGACACGTGCATCTCTTCTTCCCCAGTTCATGTTTGGGCGCAACTCCAATGCCTTAAGCCTAGTTGTCAGGTCATTAACTCTGATATTGATGTCACCAAACCTAGTTTGCATTCGCTCCTCTAAAGTTGCTATCGCTACTAAATGACAATATAGCCGATCCCAAATAGCCTGCATCCTCGATCATCTTCTCGGAGATGGTTATCACTTACTACTCCAAGATTTTATTCACGGCATGCCATCGATTTGGATGTTGACCTGCTCTGATACCACCCAACGCAATGTATAGCGAAGATAAAACTAGGGTTCTCAAGCCCTAATGTTACAGACCAAATTGTAGAGAAATCTAGAGAAAATTCTAAGGTATTTTTATTAATTTTGAGTTATAGCCTTGATCTTCATAAAATAAATTAGACATCCTTATTTATATTAGTATTAAAATCTTTTATAGGAAAAGGTTCCTAATAAAAACTTATCTAATTAATAAAATCCATCTAACATTAGGATTTTTAAACAATATAATACTAATTAAATTAAAAGTCCTAAGCTAAGCAGAAAATAAATAATTAAAATTCAAAATTAACTAGAAAAATAATTAAAACAAGAAAATAGTAAGTTCATTCTTCAATCTGGTCCATAAACTCTAGTAATAATTGTTTTACGTCAGTATTGGTAATTATTTCACCTTGTATTCAGTCAGTTATCTTCCATTGAACAAAACATAACATGTCTTCTCAAAACTTGAGCAATGCTAGATTTCTTATATGTTATTGTACTGATAATGAGCGTGCTCCTCAATTTGAGATTTAAGTGCAATACTTAACTCTACTTGAGGTGAATTAGTGTATTTTGCACCATTATATTTGAAATTTTATATGACCTTTTATATTTCAAGCAATGCAGCACTGGTGTTGCGCACAAACATAAGTGGATACCGGAACACAAAAACCTGTTCACATTACTGATTATTGGTTTTTGACGTTTCCCAATTTTAACAGTTATGTATTTGCATCCTGTGTCTGTTCATTTGGAGACTCTTGCGTTAAATTATATTTTTTATTTGTTTTATTGCATGTGTATATAATGGACAAAAGCCGCATACAAGTGCCTATACAAAACAAATGTTTGCATTACCGATAATTGGTTTTTGATTTTTTTTCCAAATATTATAAGTTTTTGTAATCTCATCCTTTGTGTGTGTACTTTGAGGTTTATAGTTGTTTTTAACTGTTCAGTTGTCGTTTCTATTTGATGGTTGAGTTATTTCCCATTTGTGATAGGTTCGCACATCCTCTGTGGAAGCATTGGGTCAGATGTTTGGTCTTGTCACCCGGACACAACTAAAGACAGCTTTACCCAGGCTTGTCCCTACTATACTGGAATTGTAAGATCAATTTAATCTAATTCTTTTAGTCAATTTGTATGTCATTCTGCCAGAATTCGTTCAACATTTTCTTTCATAAAAAGCATTTTTGAATAGCCAATTGTTTTAGGAACCAGTTAGTATGTTTTTGTGTACAGATATAAGCACTGACAATGATCATGCAATGCCTTCTTTCCGAATCAGGTATAAAAAAGATCAAGATATCGCCCTACTTGCAACTTGTAGTCTTTACAATCTCCTAAATGCCTCGTTACTGTCAGAAACTGGTCCGCCTTTGCTTGATTTTGAGGTAAATTAGACATTTTTATGTCTCTTATACTCAGCAATCAAAACCACTGCTTCCTCAACTCCAAAAACTTTGTTACTATGGAATTACAAAACAAACAGGAATCTCTGCTTGTAACTCATCTGACGTTCGAATTTCCTAGTTTTAATGTATTTCATTAATGTAGATTTTCTGAAGGTGCACAAATATATTACTTCTAATAAAACAGATCGGGCTATATATTTGGGGATGCATGAAAGTGGAAAGTATTTACAAAAATATGGGCGCAAAGTCAGTGTTATCAGTCTTTGCATAAAATATTATGTCATTGGCACAACAGTTATTACCTTTTGTTAAACAATAATTTGAATATAGAAAAAAGGGTAATGCTGCAATTCATTTCCTTTCCTTCCCAATGTTGTGATATTGAGTGCCATTTTTCATGTTACACATTGCAGGATCTCACAGTTATTCTATCAACACTCCTTCCGGTTGTTTGCTTTAATAATGATATCAAAGAGAATTCAGATTTTTCAGTGGGATTGAAGGTGTAAATTCTGCCAACACTTTCTGCACGATGTTGATGATTTGAATATGTGAAATTCCATTCGTTATTTTTCCTGCTTGCCATTAGTTTCCATTATCCTCTGACATTTTTTAAATATTGTATTTTTGTTTCATGTTCTTCCTTTTGCAGACCTATAATGAAGTTCAACGTTGTTTTTTAACAGTTGGCTTGGTATACCCTGATGATCTGTTTACATTCCTCTTAAATGTGAGTGAAGTTATATGCTAGATTGTTTAGTAGGAGTGAGCTCATGAAGTGCTGGTACTTGTAGTTAGTTATTCTTATGTTTTATCTGTTGGGTTAATGGAACTAGTAGGGGTTTTATTTCAGTATTAGTATTGAGCTACATCTTATACCTTGATGCGTCGCTTCTTATAATTTTAATATTTCTGCTGCCAGAAATGCCGGTTGAAGGAAGAGTCTTTGACTTTTGGTGCGCTATGTGTTTTAAAGCATCTCTTACCAAGGTTTTTCCTGCTTCTGTAATTTGAAATTGCTTCTCTTCATGTTCTATTTGACCTAAGCTGTGTATGTTTTCATTTGGAGGTCGTCTGAAGCTTGGCATAGTAAAAGGCCTTTGCTTGTTGAAGCTGTAAAGTCGTTGCTAGATGAGCAAAATTTTGGTGTTCGGAAGGCGTTGTCTGAGGTACATTGTCTTGGACTAATAGCTCTTATGGTTCCTAAACTTTTCATAAAGCAGCACAACCTTTTCCTAATTCGCAATTATGCTGCTTTGGTGGCAGTTGATTGTAGTAATGGCCTCACACTGCTATTTGGTTGGTCCATCTGCGGAGTTGTTCATTGAATACCTTGTATGTCATTGTGCTCTATCAGATCACAATAGAAATGATCCTGAGAACTCCAAGGTAGATTCTGGCTCAATTGTGCTTCAATTTTTGCAGGTCCATACTTGACTTAATTATATAAATAAAAGTTATCGATTAGACTTAATCCAAACAAAAGGATTTCCTTAATTAAAAAGATTCCATGCTAAGAATTAGACGGGCTTAATGATACCGACTTACTCGAACAATGAGCAAATCATGTATTTGTTGTTTTTTGAATAGCTGAATTGAATACATTTCATAACGATCTAGACATCATTTAGGTTCAAAAACAAAAGATATCATTAAAGAGCAATCCTAACCTTGGAGTACTATAATTATTGCTTAAATCTAATCATTCTGTATGCATTATCATGGCTTCATATCGGGTTATTGTTTCCTCAGGTGAGGATAGGAGCCTTTTGTCCTACCAAGTTAAGAGCTGTGTGTGAGAAGGGTCTTCTTCTACTAACTATAACAATTCCTGAAATGGAGGTACACAAAGAAATTCTTCTCTCTTCTTTTTTTTTTTAACTATTTAATTCATATTTTAGACCATCCCGTTGGACCACACTCATGGGATTGTTGGTTTCTTGAGTTCACAATTCCATGAAATTCACCTTTTATTCATGTCTTAATTTCCTGCAGCATATTCTATGGCCTTTTCTATTGAAGATGATTATTCCACGATCTTACACCGCTGCTACTGCGACTGTATGTTCTCTCACTATGCAAATCTATCTTAGTTTATTGTGCATGGAGATTATTTAAAGGATGAATTTAAGTAATCCCAACAAGGTATCGTGAAAAATAGGGACTACCCAAAAATTTGGAGATTTGATAGAAATCACTCCACATTTGTAATGTGGGGCACTTTCTTTAATATTCTTAATGTTTATTGTATTATTTCATTAATGGTTAAGGTTTTTAGGTTCTGAGGGGTTTAAGAAGAGTCCAGGACGCATTTTGGTAAATCAAGCATAACTTATAATTGATTGTTGGATCGAGATGAAATTTTTGACAGAAAATTCTGAAGGCTTTGTTTTCTATTGAGTTAAAATTTAATGATGATCGGAGATCGGGATGACCTTCAAATAAGGCTTGGAAGTTACTGTGTTGGATTGTTCTTATTTATCTCATTGTATTTGATTTCTTTTTTCTATTTAGACTAGAACTTTAATTTAATTAGTATTTTACTTGTTAGAAATCCTTATGTTAGATAGATTCTGTTAGTCAAGAAAGTTTTAATTAAAAATCTCTTCTTATAAATGATTTTAGATCTAGAACTAATATAAATAAGGATGTCTAGTTTATTTTGAGAATATGCAACCTATTCAAACTTTTAATAAAATACTTGAGAGTTTCTCTAAATTTCTCTACAATTTAGGTTTGTAACCTTAGGGATTGAGAACCTTAACTTCTATCCACGCTATACACCATGTAAATTGGTATGAGAATAGGTTGGCCTTTTTAATGGACAAAGACGATAGCAACCCACTCCGTGATGCAGGAGTGGAGGCCTTTTAGGGTGCTGTGCAACCTAAAGAGAAGAAACTAGATGGTTGGAAACAAAGGTTTGATTGTTTGGAGTAAACTATAACAGGTGTAGCTCGGCTAATGGGAGATAGAGAAACTTGCTTGGAGATTAACCTTGAGGTAGGCTGAAACCTAGACCTATTTTTGAATTTGATGAGATTCCTTTCTAAGACGTGAAATTTTTCAAAGAAGATTTATTAACTGGTTGATAAAGTTGGAAACTTACTCTTATTTCAACAAGGTTCCTTGTAATAAAAAAGTATGGCTTGTCGTACACAAACTTTCTTGTGGTTCTAGAGAATGGTGGTTTGAAGTTTTAAAATATAGTACTCGTACAAGTAAGCCTAGACTCCATCATGGAAAGATTTGAGCGAATAATTAATTTTAGAGTTTATATAAGATGATTATGAAGAGATTTTATATTGATTAGATAAGAAAATAGATTGTTGTTATTTGTCTTTTGTTCAACCTTCTCGAATAGGAATGAAGAAAAATATAAAGGAGGTGTTGTCTTTTCAAAGTAGATAGTTTTAACATCACAACAATGAAAACAACAACAACAAGACTGTTGCAAATCAAGAAATCAAGAAAGAAAATTACTTATTGATGTTTCATCTACTTATGGTGAAGAAGAAACCAAGAAAGCTTCTAAATTAATATCTTATAGTGATTATGAAAATCTTGCAAACAAGGACATGAAGGACATTGTAATTTATGACAATTTTCCTAAAGATATTATGAAAGATTATCTTGAAGTTTCATTGTTGAAGTATTGGAAATCATAAATGACGAGGAGGTAAAGTTTGAAGTAAACGAATGTATGAAGGAACTACAAGTAGACTTCATAAGAACAGAAAGTATAACATTAAATATGGATTTTTCTTTAGCATATACAAATCATAAGTTAAATTTTGAAGTTCACAGGCAAAAACATGGTACTTTGTGATCATGTTGGCTACAATGCTATATTCGAAGTGTATGTTTATTTGGAGTGGAAGTTCAATTCTTGACAGATAACTCGAGTGTGAGTTTTTCGGAAGTAGAGGGGACTGACGTGGGGTACTTTCTTCAATATTCTTGGCATAATAATGTTTATTGTATTATTTCATTAATGATTAATATTTTTAAGTTTTGAGGAGTTTAAGAAGCAGTTTGGTAAATCAAATATAACTTTTAATCTGACCATTAGGTTACGCTGAAATTTTGACAAAAGATTTCTGAAGGCCATGTTTTCTATTGGATTAAAATTTCATGATGATCAAAGATCAAGAAGGCTTTCAAATAAGACTTAGAAGTTATTGTGCGAGATTGTCTTTATTTGCCTTATTGTATTTGGATTTTTTTTCTATTTAGATTCGGATTTTTAATTTAATTAGTATTTTACTAACTAAGAATCCTAATGAATTCTATTAGTTAGGTAAGTTTTAATAAAGAATTCTTTTCTGTAAAGGATTTTAGGTTTAGAACTAATATAAATAAGGATATCTAGTTTATTTTGAAAACATCCAAACTATTCAAATTTTAATAAAACACAGATTTTTCTATAAATTTCTTTACTGCTTAGGTTTATAACCGTAGAGCTTGATAACCCTACTTTTTATCCACAATATATGCCGCTTCAATTTGAGGAAGTAATACAAAAACCCCTTTATGCTTAAAATGCCCCCATTTATACTAAAATTGGCCTTATAGGGCCTAGAGTAACCTTTTGTTTATAAAACAATTAAAAAAAATAAAATCCACTAGGGTAAATGCTTTAATGAACTTTTCTAAAATAAATAATTCATTAACATTCTAATGAATCTACATTCGTTGTAGTTGAAGAAAAATCCATCAGCTCCTCATATATATACACATGCGTTATTTTTTAAGAAAAAAAATAGCTAGAATGTAGACAAAAACTAAATTTGAAAATAAGGGAATTTTTGGTATAAATGGAGACATTTTGGTTATAAAGGGAGTTTGTATTGTATTCTCTTAAACATGGAAGGGATTTTTGTCAAATTTCCAAACTTATGTGTACTGCGCATAGTTTTAAAACCCGACCCGGTCATCGACCCGGTCACTGGGTCAGATGGGTTGGCCCGGGTCAACCTAGAAAAAAAAAAGGCCTATATAAAACGCCTAACTAATTACAAATTTACAATGCAACACTTATATAAACCAAATTTAAATTTTAAACCAACAACATAAATTTAATTCAATATCCAAAACACAAACCAAATATAAATTCTAAAATATATTAAACAAAACATCCAACAACATAAATTCTAAATCAACAACACATTCATGGTTTGTGTCGAACCTAGAAAGTTTGGGATTCATCTTCAACACATTCATGGTTTGACACCATAAGCATTGTCCCAGATTCATTCAAGGGTAGCAGAAAGGCAAACACTGTAAAATTAAATCGGCAGCCATAACTAAGTGCCATAGGAGAGCAGTTGCAAGTTGCAATTAGAGAAAAAAGATCTTCACAATCAATTATATGGTTTGGGAATTGAAATCATTCATTTCAATTATAGTCAAAGCATTATTTATATATACATTAAACAATGATATATGGAATATTACTGCTACTGCTACTACTGTTGGTTAACTCTAGTCTGGCAAACTAGCACTGGTCCAACTCGATTACAACAATAATGACAGTAATGTCATCAATTTGCCTCCAATATGCTCGATTCCTTTAGACTCAGCAGCAACTGCAAAGGGAGAGTCATAATCCTCGCTGGTTGAATTCATGGACGCAACAGTTGTGATGGTCCAGGCAAGATCCTGAGGACAAGATCCTCCTCCATGTTCTTGAAGAATCTCCTCGATCTCAGAGCCGAAAAGATTATCGAACAATCCATCGGTACCAGCAACCACAATATCCCCCTGCTCCACATCAAATTCACCAAGGAAAACCGAAGCCCGACGCTTACCCTTTTGAACCCAATTCCCCAACGAAAAAGGGTAGTTGAAAAAGCTGTGATGTGTCGGTGACCTGTAAACAAGCCTTTTCCCTCTGAAAACCATGAAACCGCTATCACCCACGTTGGCATAGCACAATCGGTCTCTTTTAAGGGTAACAACACAGGCAGTGGATGATCCTAAAGCAACAGTCTTGGAATGCGCTTTTAACAATATTTTCTTGAGATTAACATCCCCTTTAGGCTTCAAGGATCGAAGAGCTGTGAGATAATTGGACATAAGTTCTCTTGCGAAAATCCCAGAATCAATTCCTTTCATAGCCCGTCCACCAACACCATCAGCCACCCCAAAGGTTTGCCTTTCTTGGCAAATAAAATGAGCGTCTTCTCCCAAACTTTCTGGGTTCGACTCCAACTTTTTAAGAAATGGGTTTGACAAATTCTTGAAATTAATTAGGTCTTCTTCTCACTTCTCTGCTTTGCAATGCTCGTGATTCGTCTCTCTGCTCTTGTCGTTTTGGGCATAAGAATATAAAAAAAATATAAACCCGGGTTTGGCCGGGCCGGCCGGGTCCCGGGTCGACCCTCTGGGTCGACCGGGTCTGGCCGGGCCAATTCCCAGCCTGTTTTTTGCTTAGACCCGGCCCGGCCACAGGCCCGGGTCGGCCGGGTCCCGGGTTGACCCGCCGGGCCGGGTCTTAAAACACTGGTACTGCGTGTAGTTTCACAAGCAAGATTATTGTAATTTACCTGTATTTAAATGCAAGGACTTGATTGTTTCTTCTAATGCTTGCCTTTGTTTACATGTCCTTTGTGCTTGAGGGCAGTCATGCCTTATTTGAGGATGGTCCTGGGTTCGTAATTGAATTTGTGCTTTGATTTTGTAATTGAAGTGGCAAGTAAACTTTTTTACTTTGTTTTGCATATATACTACTCTTAAAGGTTTGCAGATGCATCTCAGAATTATGCAGAAACAGATCTTCTAATAGTAATAGTATGGTTAGTGAGTGCAAAGCTCGTGCTGATGTCCCGAGTCCTGAGGTGGATCTCTTTTAGTTTATATTACATGTTTATTCTTTAAGTTTCTTGCCTGCTTTATGAAAAGAAATGCCTACCATCTATTTGTTATTCATCTATCCAGGAGCTTTTTGCTCGCTTGTTGGTGCTTTTACATGATCCACTATCAATGGAGCAGCTGGCAACTCAGATTTTGACAGTAAGCATCCCTTATCTTTGATTAGGCAGACCATTTACTACAATAGTTAGTGAAGATGCGAAGGAAAACTTTGCTCTTACTCTCTGTATTCGGCTCGCAATTTCAGGACAAACAGACAAAATTTCTTTGAGATTTGATAGGTTTGGGAATGGTTGGTTACTCTGCACATGTTTCTAGCTTTTAATAAAGAGTTCAAATGTTCTTTGTTATTCAATGTCGACTTTTTTTTTTCCATTTGCTATCGAGTTTTGTGTTCTAAGCAGTTTAAGCAAGCATGAAAGATAGGGTTGACAGTTTGTGGAATGAAGAGTAAATTTGGAAGTAAAGACAAGGGGATTGTAAATGATTGTTTTTTTGTTGTGTCAAAATACAAAAGAAGGAATTCATTTGTATATATATAGGATCATTGAACTACTGGTATTGTAATGTTTAGGCTAGAAGGGTTTTGCCATTCTTTAAATTGTTGCTTATTTTGGCATTCTTTTGTGAAGGAATATCTGCTTTAGTTCTCCTTTGTACCTGCAGGTCCTTTGTTATTTGGCACCTCTCTTCCCGAAGAATATCAACTTGTTTTGGCAAGACGAGGTATACAATTGTGTTGTCATAATTGAGTTAGAAATTGAAGCTTTAAGTTAGCAAATGAGTTAATATAAAAATAAATAAATAAAAAGATTTGGCTGGCAATATGTAGGATGCAAAAAAGCTGTAACTATATTACATAGAAGAATGGATATTTGAAAACTTGGGTAAAGCTGGGTTATTATCATATCATAGAACATGAATGAATTTCTGAAACAGGTAAAGCTGGGTTAATTGTTTATCATATTTTCTGCTATGGGCAACACCCTAAGTAACACTCTATCTAATTCTTTACTTTTTGATATTTATCATTGATATAACATAATTGAATTGGCCTAATGCCACCATTAAGCAATTCATGTTCCATTTACTCAACCATGATGCTATGATGCATGGCTTATGCTGAAATAATATGGTTCTTCTAGGGAATCTAATGGATTCCTGTCTTTGGTAAGCTCTAGATTCCTAAAATGAAGGCTTATGTCAGTGACACGGATGACCTAAAGTTGGATCCTTCATACCAGGAGACTTGGGATGACATGATAATCAATGTGAGATTCTTTTATTTATAACTGACTTGTTTCCTCTTGTTGCATTATCAGTATTATTTATTATGTCATAGGAGGGAGGTGCCAGATGCAGTTCTTTTTTTTTTTGGTGGTGAAATCAAAGGCTTTTCATAGTAGTGGTTGCCACTAAAACCTCTCTCTTTGTTTTGGGTGACAGTTTCTTGCAGAATCATTGGATGTGATCCAAGACACTAATTGGGTGATCTCTCTCGGAAATGCTTTCACATACCAATACGAGCTCTATACGTCGGATGATGAACATTCTGCTCTTCTCCACAGGTATCGATGTTTTGAATCTGATATCTGGATTCTATAAAGTTGCACTGCAACAATCTTTGCTTCTTATTGCTCTTGTGGGTAATAAAGGAAATTGCAATTGAAGTTGTGAATGTTTGTTCAACTGGGATGCATGGAGTTTTTTCTTGATAGAGGCAGTACTTGTTTATACCAATCCCAATGAAATTCAGCTTTAAATAGTTTTAGCATTCTATGTGATAATTATCATATCTTCCCTTTGATTCTTCATGAATGGCACTGCCTCATTTTTTGCCACTCGTACTTGACTTCATTTGGCCTTATTTACCATGAACACTTTTTACTTTTGCACTGCAATTTAGTGGGGACAATAAATGCTTGCTGCTATCAAAAAAACCTCTTCCAAATACTTATGCTCCATCATAATGGTAAACTGTATATAGTATGTCTGACCAATGGACTATAGTGTCTTAGTCAACTAGTGTAGCCAGTGTCTTTCTGTAGCGTGGCATTTCTACTTTGGAAAAAGCATCCCGAATCACCAAATACATCAATACATTTCACTTGTAAGGATTATTCATGACATCCTTTCATATGAAACTTCCCATGGAACTTATATCCTCAGCACTTCTCATAAGAAACTCTATGATACAAGGAAACATGAGTCACTGTGAATACTGAAACTCATTTGGATACTTCTTACCTATATCACGTGCTTGTTAATGTGTGCAACCTGCAAATAGAAGCCATTGATTTTACAAACGCATTTAGTGGTTGGTTAATTTTGATGGATACAATTCAGATACACCTCTTAACATTTGCTGAATGCAAATAATGTATTGTATGTGAGGTCTGTTTGTAGCTGTAATTTCTTTCTTTCTATTCCAGGTGCCTTGGAATGCTTCTACAGAAAGTTGATGACAGGGCTTATGTTCGAAATAAAATTGATGGGATGTATAAACAAGCTAGCATTGCTAATCCAGCCAACAGGCTTGGTTTGGCAAAAGCCATGGGATTGGTATGTTGGATATTAACACTAATCAGTTTTTTCTTTTCTCGTAGAGGATAAATAATAAAAAATTCTCTGATACTGTGTTGCTTGTGATTGATTCCAGGTTGCAGCTTCTCACTTGGATACCGTGTTGGAAAAACTGAAAGTCATTCTGGATAATGTCGGGCTGAGTATTTTTCAAAGGTCTGTTTTTGTTTAGAAGATATAAAAGGGCATGCATACTAATGTAAACGAACAAAGCTACATAGACAGACATGCACTGAGAGATCACACCCCAACCCCTCTCCGCCCCACAACAACAATCACCAATCACAAAATGTGGTTATTTCAGTGATCTTATCCTTCTCCATTCAGAAATAAACCATGATATTCTCTATTGCTGCTTTCTCTTGCACGTTCCCATGCTTCCACACAATACACTTCTTTTTCTTTATTACATTTTGTCTATCTTATGGTTAACAACTGTTCATCCCAAGGTGTTTTAGATTTTAATAATTTCATAACCACAGTAAAACCTGTGAAAGTATGCCATTGTCAGGTGAAATGGTTGAAGCCCATAAGTGTCAGAATTCTAGATTAAATTTCTGAGATCAATGAAGGGCTGTGTCCAGACTTTCTGTGATAATTGGGAATGGTCGTTTAGCAGATGTTTGTATAGCTAATACAATGAAAAATCGATGAATTGATGAACAATGTTTTCTTTTTCACCCTCACCATGAAAACCTTGCTCCTAGATAATTGGTGAGGACAAATTTGTATGCATCACGCATTGTTAGAATCAGTTTATTTAAGTGGTTAAGATTTTGTTTAATTTGTATGCATCACGCATTGTTTTAATCAAAGAATCTGTATGGTGCTATTAATCTTTTTGTATTTTGTTGATGATTTACAGCATTAATGTTGGTTCATATTGTACCCAATATTGAATGCAATTGCATGGGTTCTGCTATAGGTGGTCAACTGTTATAAAAATTTGGTGTAGTTGAGTGGTTAAGTTTTGTTTGATTTGGTTGTGATCCATGTTAGTTATGGTGTTACAGTTTATATGTCCAACTTTTGCAGGTTGTTGTCTCTTTTCTCTGATAGTTATAGAACAGAAGAGTCAGATGATATACATGCTGCCTTGGCTTTGATGTATGGTTATGCTGCACGATATGCTCCATCAACAGTCATTGAAGCCAGAATAGATGCCCTTCTTGTATGGTTCTTTTCATATATCTGTATGACTTTTTGATCTTTTCTCACACTGCTATCCTGAAAACTTCCAATACAAGGAAATAATGAAAAAAAGAAGTGTCAGTGTAGAGCTATCAATCGTTGTGTAGTTTGTTGGCGATTTACATCATTAATGCCAGTTCATAATTTACCCAGTAGTTAAATGTGATTGTGTGTAGTCTTCTGTAGGTGTTGTCTAGCACTTTTAAACTTGAAGTTGTAGTTTGTTTTCCAATTACATTGTTTAATTACAAGATCTACACTCGAGACATAACTCTTATATCCTTCATCCCCTAAGCTAAAGCCTAAGGGAATGAATATGAAGTTGGTATGGAGTTGTATAATCACATAGCTTCTTTATTCAACCTATGAAATGTGTCAGGTATTTCTTCTTCTGCATCACCATTTTTTTAATTATTTGATAACAAGATCTCAACTTAAGGCTTACCCAGACTCCACCTCACTCCTTCACATTTGAGCTAAGTCTGTAAGGCATGAATTTGAAGCTGCCATTATTTTGATAATTGTATACTGTCCAAATTGAGATTAAGCAGGGTTGACTCCTAGATCAGCCTGTGCTATTTTGCCACAAACTTGTCTCTTTGTTTATGGCACAATCTGTGCTTGAGAAGTCACTGATACTTTTCATCATGGGATTTGGAAACGTTTGTTCTTGAGATTTGGAACTACCTATTTATCCTGAATAAATATTCTTAACTGATTTTTGAAATTGTTTAGTGGAAAAGGTTCTGGCAAACCTTAATAAACTTATAAATATGCTTCATGCTGTGTAATGTCATTGCTTTTACTATAGTTTTTATTGTGCAAGTGCTGCTGGTTGATGCTGGCTCTTGATGGATTATTTATTTCCCCTCAATGTTCTGCTGTTTTCACTGTTTTACCAGTTATGTTGCTTTTTAATTGCTAGATTGGTCATTTATTTATTTCTCTGGCTCTCAGGGGACTAATATGCTTTCTCGGCTTCTTCATGTACGTCACCCTACAGCAAAGCAGGCTGTAATAACCGCTATTGATTTACTAGGTTTGTATATGTTAGAAAAGCGTGTTGTGAACATTTAATAGTAACATATTTTCTGCAATTGGTCAACTCTAATTGACATGTGTTTTTGTTGCATATACTCTCTTGCCCATGCGCTTAGAATTTTTAAAGGTTGCAGTTGTGGTTCTCCGTTTTCAAGAACTCAATTAAATGTCTCGGGGAAAAGATATCATTTTACATGGTTAATGTTAATTAAGAGACTTTGAGGATTTTTCAATTAGTTCTTTGAATTGCATTTTTGAATTTTATGTTCTTGCCTGCTTTTAATTGACCAGCCTTTGCATGGAGAGGGTTTTTTAATTGGTTCTTGACCGTCATTTTTTATTTTTTGTTCCTTCCTGCTTTTAATCGATTAGCCTTTTTATGGAATCTTGATCAGCAGTCTGTAAAATGGGCTAGAGTTTAGGAGGAGATCAAGAGTGACTGACTGGGTTCAAGTAGACCATGGGTGTAAGAAAAGGTTTGGTTTCTTGTGGCTTGCTGCAAGGTACTGGATCTTAAGAATGAGTATTTGAAAGAAGAAAAAAGGGGTGGCAGCAGGAACTTTGCCCAGCCCACCTGTAGCTGGAACCCAGACCTCAGATAAAATTCTAGCCATTTGGACGTGAACTTAAAATAGAACCTCTCTCTCTCTCTCTCTCAGTTTTGATTTTCATTTCTTTCTCCTAGGTACTGGATCTTAAGAATGAGTATTTGAAAGAATAAAAATAGAGGCAGTAGCGGGAACTTTGACCATCCCACTTGTAGCTGGAACCCATAGACCTAAGATAAAATTCCAGCCAATTAGATAAGAACTTAAAATAAAACCTTTCTCCCTCTCTCTCTCTCTCTCTCTCAGTTTTGATTTTCATTTCTTTTGTTTGGAATGGTTAATAAGATATATAGATACATTGCATGTTTACGTTCTATTCTGTACAGCCTACCTGACTGGTGATTGTTACTGTAAAGTGATTAATTTGACATGTTTCAAAAGAAAATATTGCAAGTTGCTTTAACTATGTACATTACTTGTTCCGCTATTCAGCCGTGTGATGGTTCTAGCTTACAGTAATGTATTTTTTTTTGTCCATTCTCTTTTTTAGAAGCTTTAGCACATTATTGCTTATGCAGGCCGTGCTGTGATTAATGCTGCGGAAAGTGGTGCATCATTCCCTCTGAAGAAAAGAGACCAAATGCTTGACTATATTCTAACTTTGATGGGGAGAGATGATGATGGTTTTGTTGATTCCAGTCTTGAACTTCTGCGTACTCAGGTTATATTAATTGCTTTGGAACTTCTCCATTAAATGGGAACATATTTTCTTCTTGTCAGATAATTTCCAATTCCTATTAGATTATTATTTTACTCATTTTCTCTTAATGGTTGTTTCTACAGGCTCTGGCTTTAAGTGCCTGTACTACCTTGGTCTCTGTGGAGCCAAAGCTGACAATAGAAACAAGAAATTACATCATGAAGGTACATATGGTATTTCATGGTTCTTGTACAGTAATAGCAATATACTTTTGGATTCTATGTTTTCTCATTAAAAACATTCTGATACAGGCAACCTTGGGGTTCTTTGCTTTGCCTAATGAGCCAGTGGATGTTGTCAATCCCCTCATAGAAAACCTTATCACTCTCTTATGTGCAATTCTTCTAACAAGGTATTGTTTATTCATGAGTTTTTTTAAATTAATAGTATTTGTGAACATGAGTATTTCTTTGATATACAAGTATGATTCAACTGTGTTTTGTTCTGAAAGAAACCCCATATTTTCATCAGAGGATGCTTTCAAGTTTGATTCCAGACTTAACCATTCTGGTTTATGTATGGCATTCCTTGCTTTAAAGACATTGAAAAAATAAGAATGGCCGTAAGAATTAGAAGATGAAAAAGTAAAACTCTTATTATACAGACTATCTTCATAAAATTGATAGTTACATTTATCTAGTTTACGATTCTGTATTACTATTCCTACTCAGCTAGCAATTTTCTTTTTTTGGAAATTAGTGGAGAGGATGGAAGAAGCCGGGCCGAGCAGCTATTGCACATTATGAGACATACTGATCAGTATGTTTCTTCCTCTGAGGAGCATCAGAGGAAGAGAGGCTGTCTTGCAGTTTATGAGATGCTTCTCAAGTTTCGGATGCTTTGCATCAGTGGACATTGTGCCCTAGGTTGCCATGGAAGTTGCACTCACAGAAAACAAACTGACCGTACTCTTCATAGCACCATTTCCAATTTACCATGTAATAACATTTCCTGAGAATGATTAAAATTTTCAGTGTCTATCACCGACCTGGTTTAAATCTTTGCTGTCTCTTATTGACCTGATTTAAATCCTTACTGTCTATTATTGACCCTACACAATTTCTTTTGTTGTACTACCAGCTGCATTTGTATTGCCAAGTCGTGAAGCCCTTTGTTTGGGAGAGAGGGTCATTAAATATCTTCCACGTTGTGCAGACACTAATTCTGAAGTTAGAAAAGTTTCTGCTCAGGTATGGAATCGGATTTAGTTGTTATGGTGCTAGTTGAGTGACATACCTATAATGATTAGAAGGGTTTTTTTTTTTTTTTTTTGGGGGGGGGGTGTAACAGTCAGAAGTACTACATTTAATAGTCACTCAATTATGAAGTAAAACAGGTCATGTTTTTCCTGTTTGGCAGATTCTTGATCAACTATTCAGCCTCGCTCTTTCACTTCCAAAGCCTTCAGGTTTTAGCTTAAATGTGGATATAGAATTGCCCTACAGTGCCTTATCCTCTCTAGAGGATGTTATAGCTATCTTGAGAAGTGTAAGTTCCATTCATTCACTTATTTTTTGCATGACTTTTGTTTGAAGCAGTGAAAGGGAAAATGTAAGACCATCTCAATATTTTGATTTTCTTCTGTTATATATTCAGGATGCTTCCATTGATCCATCAGAAGTTTTTAACAGAATCGTGTCCTCAATCTGTCTTTTATTGACAAAAGATGAGGTAGGGTCATTTATTTTCTTAGAGAATTGTACATTAACAAGATCTGACTTGTGGGAGCATGATTCTTCATTTTGTGTTTTATTGCAGCTTGTTGCCACCCTGCAAGGCTGCTCAGCAGCTATATGTGATAAGATCAAGCCATCAGCTGAAGGGGCTATACAAGCTATTATTGAGTTTGTTATGAAAAGGGGGAAAGAGCTAAGTGAAACGGACGTTTCAAGGTCTGTCATATAATTACAGAATTTTAATTACTTGTACAGCCCTTTGTTCCCCTCGGCTGTTCTAACTTTCTTCAGGGGACGTGTAATTGTTGTTGTCAGATGCATTATCCCATATGAAAGTATTCTTACACTGAAAATGTCTGCAGGACAACTCAATCATTGCTCTCTGCTGTGGTTCATGTTACAGAGAAGCATTTGCGTCTGGAGACTCTTGGAGCCGTATCATTTTTTCTTTCCTTTTTGTATATCTTTATTAAGCTATTTGAAATTAAGAGGTGTCCGGTCTTTACTGTGTTGAGTGCTTGTATGTATGCAGCTCTCTTGTTTTTTATTGTTGTCTTCAGCTCTGGGTGGGTTTTTTTTTTTTTTTTCTCCCCACTTAAATCCTTAACTGTTTAAAGATTGCTTCTCTAGCTGAAAGTACTAGTTCAAATATTGTCTTTGATGAAGTATTGGCCACAGCTGGAAAGGATGTAGTTACGAAGGATATATCTAGACTACGAGGTGGCTGGCCAATGCAGGATGCATTCTATGTGAGTATTTAATTTTAGTTTATGAGATGGCTTTGTCTCCTTAAGAGGGTTTTATTTTATTATTTCCTTTCCTTTTTGTTCTCATTTGAAGGTTTGTAATGAGGCATATCATTAACCCGGTACAAGTACTTGGATGATGCCCGGTAC
>Ga0325403_1000593_pt1 | contig 26548 bp, 9 predicted proteins | sample PopdelMetagenome_19_FD_205665 | JGI IMG/M metagenome (GOLD analysis project Ga0325403, IMG submission 205665) | Populus deltoides microbial communities from Bellville, Georgia, United States - Xylem-PdKOR-R4 | ecosystem: Host-associated > Plants > Phyllosphere > Stem > Wood/Secondary xylem... | reverse complement strand
ATGTATTTAATGAGTGAGGAAGAGGGATGTGTAGATCAGAGTGATTTCCTTTTGTTCAAGTGAGGGGTTACTGGAGATGTAATTCAGAATTTAGAACAAGTTGAGAAAAATCTAGCACGTTAATCGAAGTGCTCTATTTGCCACGTTAATCCATTACTACTGCATGTGGACGTTGTTACTGGCAGAAAAACGTGAAAATAAAGTCATGGAAAGCAGCGACGGCGTGTCATCTCCAGCCTTCCAAACGTCTCACAATTCTCAATCTCGAGCTCCGGCACATGAAGGCTTCACCCCAATAAATGGGAACCTATACTGAAGATGCAGATTCGCTTTGGCTGACAAACAGCAAGGATCTGTTCATTCTCTACTGTTTGAGATGGAGCTCCCATGGAGGAAGGAGAACATCCTTTTCTTGCGCCACTAGATACCTGTAAATGAGAGCATTTTTCCACTTATCGACCTGGTAAAAAACTACTCCAGCATGACATAAAATTCATGAATTAAGTGTGTTCTTTGGTTCTAAATCCATGTTCAAGTTACTAGTTGAAAAGATCAGAATATAAAGCGAAGGCGAGAACATTTTTCTCAAAGAATAGCAACGATGAATGATTTTATTTCTAATAACAGTATTAGAATATTTCACATGACTGCAACATCTGGATTGATTAATGGGTCCAGATTAGAACACACACCCCTTTGGGCTCTGGCGCCCTTCTATTATACCACCACTAGAACTAATTTTTACAATAAATATGTTGTAATAAACCCCCCACCAATTATCATTTTGTGTCTCAGTTGATATTACACGAGTCGAGATACAGATCTTGGACCTTCTCTGGCATAAGGATCCGCATGACGTTGCTGATAATATGATCACTTCTTTATGCCAAGGAGTGCCCCGATTCAGAGATCATATAACTTTTGTGAAGCATGTGAATTATATGTTATCCTTGACTTCTATACGCATCCTTGATCAGACATAGCTTGAGCAATGGTTAGAAAAGCAGAGATGACAGCTCCGTGCACCAACGCCCTGAGAAGAACAAAAGATGAAAAGGCAGATAAGGAAAACAATATGTCTCTCATGTTACAGGCTCAAAATAATTTCATGTATCGCATCATTTTGGCCTTTGGTAGTCTGTAGAATCTCCCTACAACGAAACTAACAAAACCAAAACACTGATGCGTCTAAACTAATTTCAGTGAATAGGCTTTTTAAACCTATCACACTTGTTACACTTGTGAAGTCACTAGACGTGTTCTCAATTCATGAATTTGTGGACTGTAAACAACATCATGAAACCTTCACAGTTTCGACTTTTGAAGAGCGGGAATTAAAAAAATGCTCGTAGTAGATTGAACCAAGTCACCAAACCATCAGCTCTTCTAACTGTAGCGTCCCAAAACTGTCAACTTCTTGTTAGATTTAGACTCTCAAGGAGAACATCTCAATAACTAGTTTCTGATACATAGCACACCATGTGATAACATCATACAGTAAGAAACAAAAATCAAAAACTCCTTGCATAATAATATAAATCGTGAAACATGAGCGCTCTCAAGTTGCTCTACATAAGAATTTTCAGACACTCATTACCCCAACTGCTTGCTATGGGTCGCTTGGATCACAACTCATAAAAGACAAAATTTTAGACATGATAATGCCAGTAGGAAGACACTTACTCAGGACTCTCCTTTTGGTAGCCAAAATCATTTGCTGCTTTCAGGGCTCTTTGGTAGATCTGTTTCATTGCTTCCTACCATTAGGAGGAGTAATAGGAAAATCCACATAAAATATGTCAATAAAAAGAAAATCCAACCAAACTAAAATGTATAATGTTCATCAAGTATATTTTCATCAGTCATCAGAAAGTACAATATAGGAATGAAGGACAACTAACAACCCACAAGGAGCAGATCCACCTACTGAACCCCAACACAGACCTAAACACTAGTCATTATGTGGTACTGTAGCGAGAAGGATCCCTTATGAACACTTCAGGCCACTTCAAACATTATAATCTAATTTGCAGTCTGGACCAGAAATAATATTTTACGACTTTGAGTTGATTACTTTGGAGTCATTTTAGAAGGAAATCTGAAGGAGGTGGTTCTTGCAAGCAGATGACATAATAGCTTCTCAGTTTGAGCACAAAGCTCCAATCTCCAACTTTGAAAAAACAAAAATACCCATTCCAGCTAGAAAATATTCAAAACAACATGAAAAACTATAAAAGCAAAATAGCCTTACCTGCAATTTAGATTCAAAGTCCTCAGGTGACCAGTTCAGCAAATTGCACTCATGGTTTAACTCAAGCTCCCCAGCAACAACCTGCACCCAGGTGTATTACTGATTTAGCACATATAAATGGGCTGAATAAAATTGTGAAGACTCAAACCCATCTTGCACAAACAAGAATGATAAATTGACCAGTCTTATCAATACACCTTCAACTTTCTAACATAGATTGCAAGTGCAACACAACTTTGAGACCATATTTGGCCAAAGCTACTCTTGACGAAACTAGTCAACCCTATTTCAACAAATAACAAAACCTGGCTCACGGCAACCTTTTGTGGGACAAAAGTCCAAAGAGGTCCTACATCAAGCCCTGATCTTTAAAGAAGTTGAAACTATAACGATTATTCAAGTTTCAATGATTTTTGACTCCTAAGGGCCTGGACTTCTACAATCTTTTGAATAGTAGCAGTACCTACCACATACAAAAAAAATAAAGGAAACAAGCCCACTTCATAATCATGATAAGATGCATTTCTTTTCTAAAGGTATGCTTGGTATTCATCCCCATAGCATGGGCGGAGTCATAATATGTCAAACAAAATTCATGACATTGTTCAACGTGTATTGAATATTTATCGTGCACAAGTTAACTGGAATAACTTACCCCTCCAGCACCAGCTGCTATAGCAGGAGCAATGAGAACATTGGCTTTTTTGAAAACATCAACAGCTTCAGGAGTACAGGGCATGTTTGAACCTAAGAAACAGAGAATATTGCAGAGTCCCTATCAATTGATGTGAAAGTTGAAAGTCATGAAGGAGGAAATATTAATGCCTAAAGGGATTACGCTGGGAACTCCTACCTTCAACGAGGATACGACAGCCTGAATTAACCAGACTCATGGCATCAGATTGATCGATTTCATTCTGGTAACCACAAGGAAATGCAACATCACACCTTTCACTCCAAGGTTTTGCTTCGTCATAGTACTTAGAACGAGCATAAGTCTTTGAGTAGTCTCTGTAGATTCCACATTTATAATAACACCATAAAATGTCAACAAATCAACTAAGCAACAAGTTTAATTGTGACCAAGGAAAACACACCTTAAACTTCTCTGCTGCGCTTTGATATCTCTGAGAAAAGATATTTTCACATAATCAAATCCATCCTCATCCACCAAATATCCCTTTGAATCTGTCCAATATTTTGATACATGTTACAAGAGTAGCTACTCAAATAATCCTCTGCAGCAAAACCTCAACCGCATTATAGCCATTAACCCCTAAATATCAGAAACACTGAAAGTGGAAGAACCAAATAATCAAAATTGGACAAGAAATAGAAAGCTTTTTCTGTATTTTTATGTTTTTTTGATAAGATACAAGATAAAAGACCTGCAAAACCTTGAAGGCATCACTCCTCTTGCAAGTCTTCTAAAGAAGTTGGAAGAAACACTTTTGAAAGATGCAGTTATGGTCTAATAGAATTGTGAATTGTGCTGATCAACATAGCTTGTTCTTGTTGAGGTAATTTGACTTGCGGACTAATTTAACATGCTAGAGCCCATCACTCAATTTGATAGTTTAAAATATTCACCGACGACTAAACGTACCTGATACTGTGATCGGAAGGGCGCCATAAGCAATAAGCTTCTCTAGAACATGCATTGTAATCTTTCCAGAACCACTTACAGCACATCTGAACGGGAAATTCAGAAATAAATAAATGCTAAAAATTTGCAAAAGCAGCTCAGCATCAACTAAATGCTTTATTCAGCATATTAAGCAGCTAATAAACCTAATACAGGTGAGAAATATTCAGATATTTGCAAGAATCAAACGCAATCATGTCTCAAACACAATACATCTCACTGCATTATAGCGAATGTAAGAATATATTCCTATTGGCCTATACTCCATTAACTTGAGGGATATTGACATCAACAGTAACAAGTTTTCAGAGTAAGGGAGGAACCTTAGTCCTTTGATTTCTTTATTCATGTCAGCAAGCATAAGCTGCACAAAGAAAACCTGCAAAAGCATGATGAATTTGTTAGATATTAAGATGCTTAAACAAGAGTAATACAGTGAGTTCATTAAACTCACTAAGACAATTATAAAGTAAACCAGAGAATAAATAATTTCACACACAGGAAACAATCTCAAACTATGGCAAAACAGAGAATAAAGACTGTTCACACATGGAAGCACACAGCTATAAATCACAAAACTTAAAAACATGTGCACGTGTAGTATCTAAGAGTTTGATAGGAGAATCATTACCAACCCATAGCCAGTAGCTTCAGTTCGAAGGCTAGAGCCAGACCAAAATATCCTTGGCCCTGTAAAACTTCCCTGCATGAGTTAGGCATGAATATGAAGGAAAAGATAAGTCTTTTTCCATGATGAATACTGACAAAACAATAAATTTGAAGCACTTATAATATAAAATGGAAGGTGTTAGAGAACAATATAAATCATATCTTGAGACTTTACCTAATTCCTTAAGCTTTTGAGCTGAGATGGTTCTTTGATATAGTATTGGAGTCTTGATGACCAAACGGTCATGAGTTCGAATCTCACCACATCCCTTCTCTTTTCTAATTAAAAATTAATTAATAGCACAAGATAGTGCAGACCCGTGCAAGTTTCAAGCCCAAAAAGCTTTCACTTGAGGGGGTGTATTAGAAAATAATATAAATTATACCTTGATCACCTAATAGCTTAAAATTTTAAGTTGAGATGGTTCTTTGACAGAAAATACATTAAGGTAAGCCTCACACCCCCAAAAAAAATGTGGAAAACTTGTGTACAGGGAAGCTGTAGGAAAAAGGCAGCTCGCATAATAAAGTTTCAGTATAGTTAGATTATCTAGAACAAGCAACCTTCAGTTCAAGACTGTAAGGCTCACTTTTATCCCAAGAAGAGGCAGTATTATCAATTTGATTTTAAAAGGAGAAAAGACGCCAATCTAAAGGTAGAAAATGAAGGACTAAGATTTTGAATCAGTTATAATAGATATGGACATGATATAAGATTCTAACAAGAACAATTCTCAGTCCTAGTTCATTGTGAACTAGAGTTCCTAAACAGAGCTATGAGTTAGAGAAATCATTTTTTCCCTATGCACTTACATCTAGTCCTGGTTCAATGAAGTTCTAGAAGGAAACTTTTTTCAATTGAAAGCTCTAGTCTCTCGCGTCTATTTTTTTCTTTTTCCCTCAATCTTCACAACCTCCTTCACAAGCAAACATGACAATCGAGGGAGAAAAGATATGCACACATTCTGACAATCACAACATTTTAAGTATTCATTAATCTTTAAGAGCATCCAATTCAATAACAACAACCAGAGAGTGAGAATGCAACAATCTTCAAAATTTATCTCTCAGTGATGCAGTTCTTTACAAGGTAGGATAGTTTTCCTTGCCTTTGCATCTTCAATCAGCCAATGCTATGGAGGCCCTAGCTGATTGGAATGCTCTTTTATTTGTTTCTTGGGTTTCTTTTTCCTTTTCTGGGGGATGCTTTTGTATTCCAGTATTGTTCATTCACTTCTATTTCTTTCTATAAAATAATCTGCTTTATAAAAGAGGGGATAAGCAAGCACTAGAGAAGGAAAAGTACAAGTACCTGAAAATGACCTGCTAAGCGTCTATATTGTCCAAGTAGATACCCCATTTCTCTCGTACCAACACCCATCTCCTCTGATGGAAGGTCCTAAAAAGTTACAAGATGAAATCAGACCAGTAGAACCATGAGTGAGCAATTAGACATTAGAACAATTAGAGCAATAAAGTCTTCTTCTACTTGCCTTGTCCGGACCTAGATATCTATAGATCTCATTCATGAAACTTTGGCAGAAGCGCATAATCTGTCAGTGAAGGTTTCAAAAGAAACATATTAAAAACTTTCAGAATTTCCGAGAATTACAAATGAAAAAGATTATAAAGTCACTTCCAATGCCACCTCATTGTCAGTTTTTCCTTTTGGATCAAAATCACTTCCACCAGCAGCCCCTCCTAGTCTGTATGGCGATAAGGCATTCTTTAATGTCTGCAGCAAAGTAGAGAGCATGACATAATGTAGCATCTGCATGAGTTTTGCCCTCTTATTATATAGGACAAGTTAGATCAATCCATTTCAGTTTCTAGTGTTCTAAAAAAATATTTTCTGCTTCATGCCCATCAGTTTAGAAGGCAGAAATGTAAAATGCCTGGCAAAGTTTCATCACGAATTTGGGACACAGAACTGCAGAAGATTGTCCACTGAAGACAATAGATACAATGAGTACCTGTCCAAAACCAAGAAACTTGGCAATGCTTAAGTTCATTGATGGGTGGAAACGAATACCACCCCTACATGGACCCAATGCCTGGTTAAAATGCACCCGAAAACCTCGATTGACATGTGTCTCACCCCTGTCATCCACCCAAGGCACTCGAAAAACAAGCATGCGTTCAGGTTCTAATAAGCGTTCCATGATGTTGACGTAACTGAAACAAAGTAAAGTCACTTCATGAGGATACCAGATAACTTTGACTTGAACTCCTTTTCACTTTTGAAGGCTAAAAAAACAAGAAAGAAAATTAGAAATGCTTTGCTATATGGTAACTTACTGAGAATTTTTTGCAATAACTCTGTCTAAAGCATGAACAGCTTCCTGCACTGATTGTATGAACTCAACCTCATGAGGGTCCCTTTTAAGTGCAGCTTCAACAATAGATCCAGCTGTTTTTGACATAAGAGCTTCATTTACGGAACATTGTCATGAAATGGACAAAAGGTATATTTCAGCAAGAAAGATTACGAAAAAGAAAAACCTTATGATAGAATAATGCAGTCACAAGAATGGTTCAATATATATATATTTATATATATATATATATATATATATGCATCCAACAAAACCACTTGTTAAAATCTTAAAATCCACCCTTGAGAGAAGAGAATCATGGATAAAAAACCAACCTTTTACATAAATGGTTTTATCGACCACAATCTTATCCTTGGAGGCCATCTGCAGACGAAGAGCCTCTTTGTGAAGCAAACTATTGTTATGCTCTTCCAGTGCACTCATCTGCATATTTCTACTGCCTTCATTCCCATATGGATTTCTTCGATGCTTCCTCCCATACTCTCTACAAACAGAGCAAAATATCCTTGCAGTTCCTTCTTTCACATCCACGTATGCCCACTTGTAGGTATCTGCCCATTCCTCTCTCCATCTTTTGACCACCTTTTTCTTCCTTTTTACTGGTTGTGTCTTTGGCACATCTTGTTCTTCGTTTGAAAATTGAGAAGAAGCCATCATATTCTTGACTTCATCATTGTCCTCAGCAGAATGTTCTCGTGGTCGACCACCCATAATAGGAGTGTTAGCAAATGAATGGTCATCATCTCCATGACCAATTTCCAAATCAATCTCCTCTCCAAGCTCTCTGACCACCAAATGATGCCTCTGTGCTTGCTGAATCAAGTTAATATCATCCATCGTGGAATTCATCCTTATCCCCTCAGCTGGTAGCAACATGCAGCATCACAATCTAACCCACGCAGTACTCCTCTATTTTCAGTTACCAATTACCTGTTTAATTCTCAGTAACTGTCATCAAAGATTAAATGAGCTTCCAAAAGATGATGAAAAGGGCAAGATAAAGGACAAAAACAAAAGAACTAAGATTTGATTCTCATAAATCTCATTAGGTGACTTCAGAATACATGAACCCCAACCAATTGCAATTTGATAGAGCCTAAAACTTGCATGCCTCAGTTACATTCAATAAAAAACTCGAGACTTTCTTCTAATGTCAAGTTTTTCAGCCAATATAAAAACATCAAACTAGGAACAACACCATCTATTACATCTTAAAAGAATAGCTGAAACAAAGTGACATAAACCTAGTATCTAATCCAATATCAGAAATGCAATTAACGTTGTCATGTCACGATGACATAAATCCATTTTACACAAGCATGTTGTGTCGCAACAATGAAAAGACCAAACCACCCACTAACTTCCATTAGCAAAATTCAGCGTTACCATATAATCATATACTTCCCAATTTAAAGAACAAAAAAACCACAACCAAAAATTGAACTTGGCTTGCTAAAAAAATCAGGCAAGTTTGATTGACCTTTCAATCCTGTTTACTTATCCACCGCTAACTACTGCTATAAAACAAGCAAAAACGGTACCCATAAACACACTCAAAAACAGAAATTTAACCATTACCATCCTTGATTAGTCAAACAATAAACCATCAAAACTACTCAGACACACAAGTTGTAAGGCCAAATTGAACGTGGCTGGAACTTATAAAGCCATAAAGTTGAATTTTTTACCAAACCCATAAGTTAATTTTAGATTTTGAGCAAAACCCAGAAGCCTAAATAGAAAAGAGAAAAGAAAGCACCTGGAGAACAAACGGAATGGCAAGGCAAAGTTGCAGTATAAAAGGAGTTTGGTTCTCTCCTTTTGGGCTCTAAAAATTTCAGCTTTTCTTGGGTCACAGTCACAGAAGTGATTAGTTAAGGTGCTGAATGTTAAGAAAGTGAGATCGAGCTGCTTATTGTAAGCGAAGACAAGAATCTGTCTGTCTCTTTCAGACTCTTGTTGATCAGTCTCTCTGTTTAAGACATAATAAAGCTAATTAAAAAAAAAAAAAAAACATTTTTCCCCTTTTCGGTTTGGGGTATTTCTTTTTCCATAAAAACTGATAACCGCAAACTTATTTATTAGGTTTATTTGGAACCGTGGCTCCAATTATTTTTTAAATTTATTTTTTAAAATGATTTAAAATATAAAATAAATTAATTTTGTAAATAAATATAATTTAAATTTTTAAAAAACATGAATTGATTCGTGTTTCAGAACATAAAGCAAGCAAAATAGTTTTTTCCAGTGAATATATTTTATATAAAGATACTCTTTATTTTAGAATTGATTTTAAGATTTAAATATTTTACATATCAATAAAATCATAAAAAAAAATTTCGATTTTTTTTACTTGTTCATACATAATTTTTTTAAGGTCATTTTATTTTTTTTTGAAAAAATAATATTTTTTTGATGTTTTTATAACGATAAAAATAATATTTATAAATTGTAGAGTTCATAATTTTATATTCTACGTATCTCTTTAGTAATATCTTATTAAAACCAATAAAGAATCTCTAAGAAATTCAAACAATTCTTGCCATACATGTCTTTGCTCTATTCCCCAAGTTAGTTTTCCACTTTCAGGTCAGAGAATAATCATTAAGAAGAAGTCCAAACATGTCACTAAAGATTTATTGTCGATAATGTAAAGGATGTGGGGGTGGGCAGTTGGTCATATAAATCATGACGATTATAGGTTAAAAAAAAATCATACTTTTAAGTCATTGATAACCAATTAGGTGAATAATAGTACATATAAATGAAAAAATTTTAATAAATATTTCATTTGAATGAAAGTACTTGACATTTAAAATTAATAATTTTTATACAAGGGTGGATGGTTTATGATCCACATTCTTAGCTATAAAAGTAAGGAATATAAAACTAATTCATTGTTTAATATCTAATAGTACTTGAAATTAAACAAGCTCATGTATATAAATATTTAATTTTATTAAATATATAATTGTATATAATCTCTATTTAAAATATTTTTACAAAAAAAATAAGACAATTCTCTAATTTTTCCCTTGAAATTAATATATGTTGACATGATTTATTTGTAAAATCAAACCAAGATTTATACTTTGCAAAAACATGATTTTAGATGTGAATTACATAGCGAGATTTAATAATTTGATACTTTGAATAGTATTTTTGATTTGTCTTCAAAGCATTATTAAAGAACTTTTATGGGACATAGGTTTGATTTAATAGAGTTTTATTTTTTACAGGCTGCGTATATAAAATAGGCTTAAGTACTTTTAAGAGAGCTTCCTTTAATAAAAAAAATTAAAAAAGCTCCAAAAAAATAAAATATGATTAATTATTGAATGACATATACCAACATTTGCATTCTAAGAATACAAAATCTTAATGTCTTCTCCCACCAAATTTACTACTATAGAAATATTTGTGAGTTTCTTTTGTATTAAAATATTTCTTTATTCAAATAAAATCTACTTATAACAAAAATAGAAGAGGTGCATGATACTAACAAAAATTTTGTTTAGTACTCCACTAAATTTTAAAAATGATTAAATCAAGTATTTATTATATATTTGTTTTTTTAATATGTACAAGTTTATATAAAATTTGATAATTTATAACTAAGCTAATTTCCTTGATTTTTAAAACCATTAAATAAATTGAATACACTCATATAAAAAATTAAAAATATAAATATTTGAAGATATTATTAAGTTAATAACTTAAAGGCATTGAACAATATAAATGCCTTGATTCATTAGAGATTTCAGTAGTTTATTTTTTTTAGTTATTGATTTTCTTCCTTTTTGATTGAGTCCAATCACTTCTAATTCTAATTGTTAACAAATGACAATATTAAATAATAAGAGATTAAAGTAAAAAAATGAAAAAAATAGGTCATTGTCTCAAAAATTGACAAGCAAAATTTACTTTGGTATTGATGTTTTTCATATGATCAATTTCCAATCCCTTTAGTTTTTTAAATTTTGATTTTGATCCAAAATTTTATTTTTCTTGTTTTCAGTCCATTGTTTAAGAGAGGGGAGATGAAGTCACTGGATTTTGATGATAAAGAGATAAATCATTGTTGACACCAATTATGGTCATGAAAAATGTCGTTCTCAATGTTAATAAATTTTATTTAATAAGAAGAGTTTCAGTGAGGTGTTGTATCAAAATATTGGAATATATTAGAGACTTGATCACCTTTATAAAAACATATTGAGCTATTTACTCAAAAGTAATTGTATCAAAATCTAAAATAGTTATAAAATAGAGTTAAATTATCAAAAAAAAAAATGATCCATCATACAAATATCAATTAGTTAAGTGTATTAATTTAATCATAATCAAAAGACAAAATGCATCCATTATAAATAAATCTTCTCTCTCATATGCAATGGAGAAATACATAAACCAAACCTCTAAAAATGATAAAAACAAGTACAACAAGAGGCTAATGTATTTCATCAAATAAAAATTAAATAAATATAAATATACATGTGTATATAACTATATATAGTCCCTTTGAGGAATCTTAAAAAAACAAACCAATAACAACAGCCAATATGAACACTAAGAAACTTGCCAAAACATTAGAAGATGATGAACTAGGTGAAGGAGCCACTGATAACCTTAGAGCTATTGAGCTTGCGGGGTTTGATGTTTGGTGTTGTAGCATAATCAATATGTTTAGTGTTATTGTCGTAGAAGGTGGTGAGGCACCTGGTGTGCCTAATGATATAATGATATCTAGCTTTCGTTTAAATTGACAATGTTAGACAAAACCATACAGATATAGTAGTGTTCATCGTTAGATTCAACTTAGCAGGACTTGTGGTAATAATGTTGTTAGTTAGTGTATATTACTTGTAACTAATTAGTTGGTTATACATGATATTGACTTTATTCATATATATATATATATATATATATATATATATATATATAATTTATTAATAAAAAATTTATTTATTTTTAATATTCATCAAATATTTGATTAATGAATCTAGAGTAAAGATAAATTTATTGGGACAAAAATGTTTTGCAAATGAAATTATAAAATTGTTATAATTATGAGATTCTTATTGCATTAAAATATTATTCCTAAATGTTTCTAGTCAATCCTCTATTAAGAATTAATATTAATTAGAGTTGTTAAAACTGATACATATTATGTTTTTTTCTTTATGAAAGGAAGCAATTGTTCTAAAAAAATTAAGGTATGAGGGATACCTGAAAATAATATATAGATACTTATAGATGAATGTACACCAAAATGACCCACATAAGACTCTATATGAAGAGATCACCTGTCTATATAGAAAGATTCACATAAAAGTTATGTAAGTGATACTTAAACTTATGTAGAGAGTGCTATTTGATCATGCTACACGTTGTCCTAATCAAGGGTAACAAATAAGCAATTATTAAGTATAACACCAAATATATAAAAATATTTGAGTAATTAAGGGATGATTCATCACCCTATATGAATTAGAAAAAATATTTGTTCTCAAATAGTATTGATTATAAATTGTTATACAATGTAGAATGAGATTTGAAAAGAGTTTCAAATCTTATTCAAATAATCAATGACTATGGCATTGAAAACAAACATAATTTGATATAGTAGACATATTTTATGCTATAATGTCTAAATTAAAACATTGTTGATGAAAGGATAATAATTACATTGAGAAACTAGTCATTGAAATATTAAGTCAAATCACTTATGACTTTTTTAATATTTGAAGGGTAATGACATGTTGATAGATATTGTACTTAATCTTCAAATATAAATCAATTAATTGTAAAATTAATAATAAATTAATTTTTAAATTTATTTAATCCTATTTTATTTAGGATTGTGATTTATATTTGGGCCAACTTATTAGGGAACCTAATGGGTCACACACATAAGAACCATTGATCATAAATAAAATTGGGATAATTAATCAAGTGTGACTTGATTATAAATAAATTTTTTTTATGGGAATTGAGCTTTAGATTTTTTTTTTGTTTTTTGCTTCTTATGGATTATGACATTCTCATTTAACATTTTCTTTGTTATTAAATAAGATCATGAGATCTCTTTTAAGAATATAGAGAGGATATTTTTCTATAATATTGACAAGTGTTCATTTTTTGAGTTAATCATTGTATATCTTTTTTTTAGTTCGGTTATATATTGTCGTTGCCTATTTATATAATATTTTTATTAAATTAACTGTGCTTATTAAATCACGTCAAGTTAATGACCATAGTCTCAAATATTTCTTACTTCTTTAAAAACACTAACATCACCTCAATATATTTTTTAAACCCTCAGTTTAAAATAAATATGGAATTATAGAAACAAGCCTTATAATAAATTAAATAATAAGGTAGATAAAGAAATAATTAAAGAAAAATATGGTTGAAATAAATAAGTCAATGATGAGGTATCGATGTTCGATATTAAAGTGAGCCAAGTGAGCCGAGATGGGATTTTCAGGTAAAAATAAGCATTTAAACGTTCACTTTTAAATGGTCATAGATAAATATTAGGTTAAGTGAGAAATTGATGAAATTTAAAGAAAATCCCATCCCCACTTTGGACATTAGGTTTAGCCAAATGGGTGTTTAATGAGGAAGGAATGTTTTTTGATTGACATGTGTAAAATTGTATGAAAAATGTGTATTAAGATTGGCTAATGAAAAATTATGATGATTTGATTGTATAGAAATTAAAAGAAACTTATGGTTTCTTTTAGGCATGGTTCGGCCAAATTGGCCATGAAAAATGGAAGAATAATTGATATAAATTATGCATGTTATTGTCATGGAGGTGTGTCGAATTGATATTGAATCATAAGGAAAAAATAAAACTTGAATATGGATATATATATATATATATATATATATATATATATATAGGAAATAGTTGAAAGGTATTATTTTGAAGATTCATTTATGAGTTCAAAGATTATGGAAACTAATGATGATGAAATGATCTTATGTTGACAAGAGATATTACTATAATAAGACCACAGTCTAGAAAAGGAGTTGAGATATCACATGCAACAAGTAGATGTGTAACACCTATTTTTTAGTTAATTAATGCACCATTATAATTGTAAAATTTATTTCTTAACATTTTTCTAAAGTAACATTGAAAAATAAATAACTTGGTGGTTAAAGAAAGAAAAGAAACTAAAATTAAGATTTGATTAGTCATTTCTAGAATGAGTGACTAATGATACCAATGAGGATAATTAGTATAGACATTTACCTGAGATTTGATGAGCCATTCCGGGTATCAGAGACTAATTATATCAATAAAGATCATTGATATCGATATTTACCTGATATTTGATTAGTCATTCCCATAATGAGAGACTGATGATGCCAATAATCATTGGTATCGACATTTATCTAGACTTGATTAGTCGTTTCTGGTAGAGAAGACTAATGATACTAATATGGTTCATTGGTATTCTTTGATATAATAATTGTTTATTATTTATTTCATTGGTTGATGTTTTGCATGTTGCACTTTTAAAGGTTGTCACACTCATGCTAAGAGTAGATTTACTTTATTTTTTTTATTCATATAGATTAGGTATTTCATGTTAAGTTTGGATTGTAATGCATTTAAACAAGAACTTTTAACTTTTGTTTGTAGATACATGAAATTAAACGTTCATTTTTAATTATATATGCTATAATTTATATAAAATCTTAAGCTTTGCAATTAATATGTTATATAATTAATTAGATATTATACTAGGCTGTATTGAAATTGTTGGTAAATGATTGATATGGATTACGATTTAGGATAATTGGATTAAGGAATTAAGAATGTTTATAAAGCAAAACAGGTTTAAGTTGATAACTTGAGACCTGTTATTATAGGAAAAATTATACCAGAATTATGGTAGAAATTGTGATAGAGCACCTATTAATTTGAAATAGGCTAATATTTATATAAAAAAGAAATTTTTAGGAACTCCATAATTAAGAATGTGTTTTGTCCCGAAAAAATTTGGATTGTTATAGTTGGTATCAGAGTATTGGTTAATATCCAGTGGATTGAAATATTGATATGAAATCATAATGTGTTTCATAATGGTGCGTATTGCGAAAGGAACCAAGACTGATTCATCCCCGATTCGAGGACGATGTTGATGATTAAGAAGGAGATCCTTTAGCAGACACTGCCTCGCATATACTTACAACATTTGTACATTCCAATAGAGGTAAATATATAGGACACCAGATGATTATGTTTCCCGTCAAGTTGAGATATCACGACCTAGGGAATCTAATAGACAAGGGTAGATAGATAGGCCTCCACCGATGATGCCAACTATCGTGCCTACACTATATTCAAATCTTATATTTTTAGAGCAATTGGTTAAAGTAGTGGGTGTAGAGTAGAGAAAATTATCACACTTGTATATTGGGTGAAGAGCATACGAGAAATGAGTTATGTGATACATTCAAAAGAAGAAGATCAACATATTGTGAGACATGATTGAGGTAAATTGTAAATACAGTGATAAAATCTTTTAAAATTTCAATTGGAAAAAAATAAATCGAAAGAAACATATTTTTAATTATAGTAAGATTACGGAAAAAGACGAGGGATATTAGCTGAGTGGTAAAATTGTAAATGTAAACCTTATGTTTAATGATGTAAACTCCAAGTCAATGAAAGCTTCGGGTGAAAATAGTAATAAACTTGTATGCGGAAAATAATTATGGTTAAAGATTTGACAAAAAAGAATTATGATAATAATAAAATAGCATGTGTGACATAAATAAGGGTAATGTGGTAAAATAAAGAGAAAAATATATCCTCATTTTCTTTATAAGCCGGCGGCATTAAAAGCATACATGGGAAGGAAGATGTTAAATGGAAACGAAAAATAAAAATAAAAAACTACTATTTTAGTTTTTTAATACTAAAAAAATATTATTTTTTATAAAAATATTATTCCTTAATATCTTGTAAAAATATCAAAATACTATTCATTACAATAATTTTTTTACTATTTTTTTTCTTTGATTTTTTTTAAATTTATTTATTTATTTATTTTTTATAAATTATCTTGATCACATGACCCGTGTTAAAATTTTAATAAATTTATTTGGGTTGATTTGAGATTATTATTATTATTATTATTAATGTAATTATTTTAATTTTAATTTTTTAATATTAAATTGATTGAAAATTATACAGATTATTTTTAAATTTACTAAGCCGGTTGATGAGTTATATCAAGTTGTTAATTAGATATGTCTAAATACAACTAGATCTTATAAATAACTCTTTACCATTAAAATACATATAAAAAAAATAAAAAATTATATTTATTCTATTTAAAAAATTATATTACCAATTTTACTCATACTCTAACAGAATACGAGGCCAGTAATTTATTCTTCTTCTCTTCTAATTCATGTCATGAGTGGTAATGAGAGTGTTTTTAGTTCTACCAAAAAAATTAACACAAACTTGTGAGATTATTGAGAAATTCTCCCTTTCTTCTTACTCGACAGACACTTCACATTTCAAGCAGCCATAACTATAATTTTTGGCAACCTTGTCTTCTCATTGTTTGAACCCAAGATTTTTGTAGAAATGGTTGGTAGTTCCGTTTCTAAATGCCCTCGTGGAGCGTGAATCCCTGTTACGCAGGTTGGGTTTCTTTTCTTTCATTTCATTTATACGATCTTTGAGGTATGGTGTTGTATTGTGCACATTTGTTTTAAATCTTGATTTTCTTGAAAGTTTTAGCATTTCTGTAGTTATGGGGATCTTAGTTGTTCACTTTAGTATAATACACAATATTAGGGTTCAGCATGTCTTTGTGAGGAATGGATACAAGGTAGTTATTGATTCGCTTGTTAAAGAGGACTAGGAAACAATTTGTACATGGATGGTTCGTTGGGAAATTTATGGAATGTTGTCGCGTGGGAGGAGATAACTGGTCTTTCTTTTTCTCTTGAGGATGTGGGGTCGATGGGTGGAATTGGTGGTCAAATGAATGAAGAAAAAGAAGACAGCTTTAGGAAAAATGAACTAGTGTGATTGTGCAATTTATCAAGGATAGGGTATAGATAGGGTTCTAGTGACAATTTGCAGGTATTGGAGAAATGGGTTTCGAATCTTTTGTCTTCTTTTGATCCAAAGTAGCTGATGAAGCATGCAAAAATTGAAAGGAGATCATGGAAATGAATGGAAGTAGGAGACTTTTGAAACTTACAGAGGGTATTGATGATTTTGTAAATGAACAAATGATAATAAGAGGAGCATTTTCAATCTTGTCAGACGTTTTCAAGAGACATGTTACCCCTGCTCTTGACACTCCTGCTGCTCTTGAAACGAGAGACACATATGGGAAAACACGAGGAGGAAAAAAAGTAATTAATTGTGATCTTGTTGGACAGGGTGGAAAGCCTTGTTCTCTGAAGTATCAACCATTTGTTAGACAAGAGGCTATGATTGGCATGGCTTCTTTTAAAAGGTGTCAAATATCCAAGGTGTATAGAAGAGATAACTCGTCTAAAGTAAGATATCAGGAATTTTAACAATGTGATTTTGATATTGCTGGTCAATATAAAGAAATGGGACTGGACTTTGAGATCTGTTGAGGTTTTGATAAAATTATGTAATGAGCTAGAAATAGGAGATTATAAGTAATTATTTAAGTAGGTTAAGAAAGGAATGTTCAATTTTTGGGTGTTGTTAAAATTTGCTAAATTATTAGTTAGAGAATTTTGGGAAGAATTCGGGAAGATAATCTTTATAAATTAATTAAATTGTATTATTTTATTATTTAATGTGTTGTTGGTTAATAAATGAGGTTTAGTCCAATTAACTATGCAAGTTGGAGAAATTTCATGTTAAGTTTGATTTAAATTGATAGATTTTGAAATTTGTAATGTAAAAGTCTTAAGTGAGGATTTAATTTGATGACATAATCATTAACCTATGAATTATAGTATAAATTAATGGTTACCGGATATTAATTTAAAATTTTGGGATGTATATAAATTTTCAAGGATGAGTTTTTAATTCGTGTTATGATCACTAATGGTTATTTTTAGAGGGTTGTAGGATAAGTGTTTGGGGTGGGGTTGACTTTTCAGAAGTACATAAAGTAGGAGATGAAGGTAACTTTTCCTTGCCTTCTAATTTATTTAAATTGTCTTTGTAATTTGTTAGATTTATAAAGTTATTTAATTGTGTTATGTATAACTGATTGTTACAAGAATTATGTCTACGAGACAGAGATATATATGTGGTTATTATTGATTATAAAGGTGATAATTGTGTATGTGATGTGAAATTACTGCAATGATGGTGTCAATTATGTGATTGAAATTAATTGCAATGGTAGACATAAATATATAATGGTGGTTAACCACAATGTCATTAATTCATACATAAATCGTAATCAAACACAATGATAAAAGATAATATCTGAATATATCCGACTGTAATAACGATAAACGATACGTGAATATGATTTACCACAACAACAAAATTGATAATGAATGAGAAAGTTGGTCATTTGAGTACTAGTTATTTAATTATTATGCCTTCGAGGCATGTTATATGAATAAATACTTTCGAGGCAGGTTATATGAATATCATGTTTTTGAGGCAGGTAATATGATTATTATGACTTTGGGGCAAGTTATATGAATATGATGCTTTTGAAGCAGGTTAATGTGGAATTGTCATTTAGATTGTTAATTTCAGGTTTTGATAAAAGTTTGTAACTAGACCCAACAAGAACCTTGCATTTGAGAACCAAAGTTATGATATGAGGCAAGTTGTAGATAAAATTCATAAATCTCAAAATAATATTAACAATTGGTTTATATAGTAGAAAGCTAATCGTAATTTGACTTAATAGATCCAAACTTGATAAATAGGTCTTAACATATTACAAGCTCAAAATAACTAATATAATAAAATAAAACATAATCCAAATAACCCTTAAATATCATTGGCCCTGTAACAAACTAAAAGATAAATAAATAATAGTTCGACTAATTAAAACAAGCCCAAAGTTGAATTTTGTAATTTGTCGGCAAAATTGAAACCCAACTTCAAACGGATAGTTCTCCCTCGTCTTGATGAATTAGAAGATATACCATATGTCATTGGACAGGTTTGGATGTGTATTTTCCAATGCAACTATAATCGCGTCAAAATTCATTCTATAGATCCAGTTATAGCCAAAATAGTACTAAAAGGTCAAGATTGACAAAGGTGAGTTTTTTTATTCCAATCTTTTTGTAATGTCTAGAAACTCCCCTACAAGCCTTTCTTGAACATGAATTAAAATAATCAAAACTTGTTATTCATTCTTTAATATCCTCTCAAAGTCCATCTTAACCTATGTATCTTGAAGAAGTCCATTAATTACTTCATTGAACCTCTTTGATCCAAGTCTTGTGACTAGACTTAATGAAACCTCTAATAAATATCTCAGTATTGAAGTTAGGTTCACATCATTATATGTGTGATCCATTAAGTTTTCTAATAAGTTGCCCAAATATAAATTACAATCAATAATTGATTGATTTATTATCTCATTCTCTATTAGACAATCTTAAAAGTCCTGACTTAACTATTCACCACTTCGATCAAATCGAAGTAACTTGATACTCTTTCCAGTTTTTTTTTCAACTTCATTTTTAAATAGTTTGAACCTTTCAAATGATTCAGACTTTCATCAAATACACATGATCATATTAAATTTGGTCATCAATGATGAAACATGTATATCCATCTATAACACAAATAATTATTGGTCCACATACATCTATATGTATAAGACCTAACAATTTATTAGATCTTTCACTCTTTTAATAAAAAAGTGTTTTAGTTATTTTACACAATAAACAAGCTTTACAAGTTTCATATGATTTATAATCAAAATGATCAAATACCTTCCTTTATGTAATTTAGTGATTCTTGTTTTATTGATATGACATAGTCTAGAATGCAATAAATAATATGGTTATTGATTATCTAATCTGGTTTTCTTGTTATTTATATTGAACTTGGATATTTCAAGATCATATATATACAAATCATTTTTTTTTTTTTTTGCAAAGCTTGCTATACTTTTTATGTTACGCTCTTAAACATTCATAATATGGTCTCTTAACATAGTATTTTTATTTTATACATATATTTTTATGTGTGGTAAAAAATGGATAAGAACATGGCAAACAAATTTGGGCTAGACCATTTTGGTCCTATATAGACCTATTGAGAGTTAGTGGAAGCCTTTGGGCTTATCCCAATTAATATAATTTTGAAAAGGCAAGCTTACCATTTGTTCATCATCCTCTAAAGAAAATTGAGGCCAGGGTATTTTATGCTTAAAACTTTGATTTTTCACTCATTTTTTACCCAATATTCTTAGAAACACATCTTAAAGACCTTAATAAATCCGTTCATAGCCTCAAACAACGTTAAAATCGATTAAAAACCCCAAAATCAACCCAAACACAAAAAAGCTTCTTGAGCTTAAATCTACCATCTCAAGCGATAATAATGCCAAAGAACACCCCTGTGGAACTCTTTTCATTGAATGGAACCCGTTGACATCAAGATCAACTATTTTGGTAACCAGAATTGATATCAACTAAAACTCTCTCTTTACCATTAAAATCTAACTATTTTCTCTCTTATCTCTCAAACTAGAAATTGAAAAATAAAAGAAATAAAACTTTATACCGAAATTGAATTTTAGAAAATTGAAGGGACTAAAAATTGATCATTTAGAAAGTAGGATGACTAAAGTAAATGTTTCGTGCCAATTTTGAAACCACCACCTATTTTCATCACCTTTTCCACTACGATTTTTTTTTTCAATTCTATCATCGTTTAACAAATTAGAAGCAATTGACCTTCAATTTTGCAATACTAGGATCCAATCAAGGAGAAAAAAATACATGGTGAATTATAAGAGGATGTAGAATGAAAATGTGCATAGTAAAACCTCCTCACCTTTTTGTTTCTTTTATAATCAATTAATGTTATAAATCTTGATATTATAATACTTATTGTTATAGCTTTGAAAATAAAAAACATGTTCCCATATTTATATGCCATTGTTGAATTGGAGTTGAAGAACCTTTATGTTGAATGGACACTTTTAGAACCTTTTTTTTTTGTATAAATGCAATTGTATTAAAGGACAAGGCTGTATAAAAATATAAAGGGCATACCCTAAGATATACATCGTCCTTTAACTCAGATCAAGGCAATAGAAAAAAAAAAGAAAAATCTAAATATAACTTAAAATAAAACTAAAAACAAGATTGTCTAGATAATAATTGTTAAATTGGTTTACCGGTTTGTGGAAAACTCAGAATCGATCGACTAGTTCTACAAAAAGAGTAGACATGCTAAGTGGAACTCCAAGGAAAACAATCTAGAGGTATCTCATGACTCTAAAAGACACTATATAGACCTAAGAGTAGCTATAATATGGTATTTTGGTTCTAGTTCAACCAACCTGGACATGATAAACTCAAAGATTTCCTCACTAATAACATGATGAGGATGATAAGCCTAGTGAAAAACCTGATTATTCCTCTTATACCAAATGAAGTAAACCATGACTGAGAGTACTAATTGAGCAAGTAGATGTAGGAACTCCTTCTTCTATCTATAGTATATGTTTGTCCACTAAAACAAAGGTTGTCATGTTATAGAAGTCCAACTCATAAGAGTACTGCTCATGGTAGCCCCTCATACAGAAGTAGAGAAAGGACACTAAAAAAACATATGGTCATGTGTCTCGATATGCAAGCCACAAAGGATATGTTAAGGAGCTAATGATCTAATAAGCATGAAGTTTGTTTATGGTGTGTAAGCGACCCATAGATACAAGCCATAAGATAAAAGAGTGTTTTAGGATAAGACATAAAAACCAAATAAGGAGATGCATAGAATTTGCGAGTCTCATGTTTTTAAAAACCTCTTATACCAAGTTGATAGAAAATCTCCCTAATAGATGACCTTTCAAGATATAGTGATCTAGAAATGCATTCTTGGGATGAAAATGAATTGAGTCCCAAATAGATTGTGGCTCTTGATTGCTTGAGGGAAAAAAACAAGTACCTTCCTTAATGATGTTTAGGACTTTTACATTCCATAGAAGCCCAATCGAGGATAGCACCCTAAAAAGTAAAAGGTCATGTAATCGTTGATTATCTAGCAACTAATAGTCTAACTATAGGGAAGTAGTAGTCCTATCACCAATGCATAAAACAAATCTCCCTCTACATCAATCTGTACTGAATAAGATACTCCTCCAAGCCCAAGAGGGAACCAAAGGAGGCTTACCATGCCAGAAAGATCTACACTTAAGTAAGACACTATGAACTCATCCCAACCAAACTAATGATCTCATTAAAAAAAGTCTCCAAACGTGCTTGAGAATAACTACTTTATTCTAAGTCGTAATCCTCTTTACCCTTAAACCTCCCTACTTCAGAGGGTAACAAACTAAAGCTCAGGCTACCTTAGCCTCTAAATGGGAGAGAGAACAACCATTCTAAAAAAAGACAACTATAATACTCTTAATATTTCTAATAACATAGTAGGGCAGAATAAATATGGAACCCTAATATACCTAAATGGAAAAGACAATAGATTTGATCAATTAAAGGTATCTAGCATTAGTTGAGAAGTTGAAGCCAAAAACTTAATCTTGGAGAGAATTTGATCCACCAAAGGCATACAATCATTGTGTGTTAGTCTAGTAGAGATCAATGGGACTCCTAGATACCTAACTGGTAGAGAACTTAGCCTGAAACCCAAAAGAGTCTGCACAGAGGCTCAAAGCTCATCATTGTCTCCTAACAAGAAAACATGGATTTTCTCTAGATTTGTAATAAGCCCAAATAACCCATAAAATCATCCAAAGCCTTCCTCACAATCCCAACCAATTCCATATCTGCCTGACAGAAAATTATAAGGTTATCTGCAAAACATAAGTGAGTAATGATAATCTACTAACATTGACAATGGTATCGAAAGCTCGGGTTCTGCGAAGCCTCTCTAAATATGCCTTCTAAACCCTTCATGGAAAAAAAACACAAAAAAATAAAGGGATAAAGGGTCACCTTGCTAAAGGCCTATAAAATATGGGAATAAACTGTGACTTTCCCCATTTATAACCACTGAGAAATGAGTTGTAGACGTGCATATCTCAATCCATCTAACCATGGTGTCAGGTACTCCAATAACCCTTAGCGTCATTAAGATAAATTATCAACTAACTGTATCAAAAACTTTCTTAATGTCTATTTTTAAAGCACATCTAGGTATATGACTCACTAAGTGATTGTTATATATAAGCTCCTGAGTTAACAAAATGGCATCTAATATTTTCCCACCCAAAACAAAGGTAGTCTGAGAAACACCAATAACATCTAAAAAAATACCATTCAATCTACTCATAATGACTTTAGATATGCATTTGTAAATCACGTTACAATATTAGATAGGTCTAAAGTCATTCATATCTAGGAAGAGTAGAATAATCAAAAGAGCACGGCACAACAACAATGAAGTCTCTACCAATAATTTCCCAACTTCATTTTGAAAAACAATAAAGGATAACCATCAAAACTAGGAGCCTTATTATCTAGGATAGAGAATAAAGCTTTCTTAATTTCATCATATGTAATGTATGACTCCAAAGTAAGCACAATATAAGAAGGAATCCTACCATAAAGGTATTAGGAAACATCATTTAAAGTAGTGGCCAGGAGTGTAAAAAGTAGCCCATGTAAATAGTGCACAACCAACTAACCCAGACCATGTTGGTCCTGAACCTGAGATCCTGTCTTCTCAGTCAACCAACAGATTATATTCCCAACATATCTATGAAGTAGTGATTTGTGAAAGAACTTGGTGATTTTTTCTCCTAAACCATTGAGTCCGAGACGTTTATTTGTAAAACGCCTCCTCATCCTTACACATATGTAAGAATTCCCCAACAAGCTCTTTTTATCTGACCTTTGATACTCTTCAAACTGTGGAGAGCCATCAAGAATTATATGTGTTATAAACCAATTAGACTTTTCCTCAACCACTCAAATAGAAATATGGCTAGTTTGTTGATGTTGCAAAGATTTCAACTTTGGCTTTAACAAGCCTAGCCTCTTGATAAGCCTATACATAGGGTTATTATCACTAGAATCTGCCAAGTATCGACAATTAAACCCAATAAATCATCTCTATCAGCCTATAGATTTAAGAACTTAAAAGTTGTTTTTACCTTTGGAATAGGACAACCGAATTGGACAATCATAACACTATAATCTAAAGAGTTCTTAGTTAAAAACTTATAATAAGTAGTTGGCCAAGTTAGAGGCACAATTGCCAAAGTCATTCATGTGCCTACGCGAGGTAAGGTCACCCCCATATTTATCAAAGACACTCATAATAACAAAAAAAAGCCTTTTTGAATAAGCCACGATTTAGACCAAAATGCAATGGAGTATCTTGACAAATAATTTCATAGTGTCTAATGCCCCCACATATGTATTGAGGCCATAAAAAAAGTGACAACAAGGAAGCATCTTTCAACAAAATTGGAGACCTCACAGGTTATCCATTGAAGAGAATAGTGAATCAAAGATACACTATATACCATTTGGTCTAAACTAACAAGAATATGACAATTAACTATATCTAAACATTAGATATAAATTGTCATGTTAAGGGATTAATAGTTGTTTCTGCTCCTCTATTTTGATAGAAGCAATCTTAGTCTCAAGAAGACCCATAATACTGAGTTTATACTTATTAATCCAATCCTTTATTGCTTTATAATTTTGCGAGCTGTTTAGACCCAAAATATTCTAATAACCTAACATATGTAATAAAGAGTGGAAAGATAGTGAGAATCAAAACCAACGATCCTTGCATCCTTTCTCCTTCTTCTTCATACCAATAATTTTAGAATGTGGGTTTAATAGTTCTAGTTAAAGCTTATCTCTAGCCTTTGTGTTCACACCCGAAGTTGTAACAGTACCCAGAGTATCCATAATCTCACTATTGTTTGGCAAGTTCAGAGTTATGCTTTCTATACACTTAGCAAATTTAAGAAAATCATCTTGGTTCTCTTCAAGCTGAGAATAGTCTCTCTTTGAGTCTTAGTCCAACCCAATATCATCATTCAAAGCGTCCTCTCCACCAATTTGAGAAGGTTCATCAGCATTGAACTGATCGGCCAGTTTGTGAATTGACCAGTTTCCTGGATAGTAGCTTACAAGGCTTTTATCTTGTTCAACCAGTTGTTTAGTTCTTGGGATGTTTGAATCGGTCAACCAGTTTCAATAGTGCCCAAATGCTTTGCAAGTATCACAGACTTGAGGTTTCCATTCGTACTTAACTATAATTATGATAAGGTTTGAAGATAACTTGCATTTCAACTAGAAACTATGAACTATGGGTAACGAGGCATCCAACTCAATACAGACTCAGAAGTAGTCAAGCTTGGTCTTGTTAAGTGTTTGTTAATTATAAACCAGAGGTCTTCCAACCATGCTAGCCATTCCTAGACCCATTTCATTGCAAAGGGGAAAAAGTAACCTTTGGAGGAGAACCTATGCAACCACTTTTGAGATTTTCTTTTTTTCAAGAACAAAATATAGGTGTCATGGTTAGATGATAATGGTCTTTCCCCCAAAAATCCACGACCCCTTTTCCATAACTAAGTGGGCATCATCCGCTGTCTTAAAATGAAAAATCAAGAAACCTTGTTATGTCGACATGACATTCTCAAGGACATAACTCTTCCATACCCATAAGGCAATAGAGTTGGTCGCATGGTTTGACATCCTATAACTAGGAAAGAATCCCATTAAGCATCGATTCCATTTTGATGTACTCTTATTAATGACATTATCGAATATTTCCAAAATAGTATCTGATTAGTACTTAAAAGTGCATTTTTATCAAGGTTTTATATCATCATTTTGCACTTGAAGTATCAATAACTCCTTAACTAGAGCATATTTTATAATAACAAATCTGATAATATAAGATAGCTTTAATTTATGGTAAATGTTCATTTTAAATGCAGGCATATCTCACAATTCAAAGGATTGATTGATGTGATTAACTATTGAAAGTGAAAGGACAAAGAAACGGCTAAGATTAGAAAGGAGATACCGATTCAATTCAAATTGGAACACTGTTCAGTTATTGGATCATATCTGGAGCTGTAGATCTTGGATTTCAGCTTAATTTATATGGATGGAAAACTAAGAAATAGGCCTACAATGTTCATAAATAGTGTAAGACCCAAATCTGTCGTTTTCAAATTCAAAGTTTGGCCACAAAAGAGAAGTCAAAATCTGTCCTGTAATCCAGCCCAAACACTGCTTAGAATTTTACCCATATCTGGAGTTCTAGAAGGCCAAATGATGTGAAATTTGGTGGGTGGAAGGAAAAGACAATTTCCAACAACTTTCATGAAGAAGATTTTCTCAAATTCGGATGGTAACAATGACATTTCATCCAGACAAGAGCTTGAGGTCTATCCACCACGTCCACCAACAGCACTACTCAGTATTTTAGCCATATCTCGAGCTCTAGTGATCCAAATGCTCTGA
>Ga0325403_1000591_pt1:10000-26570 | contig 26570 bp, 13 predicted proteins | sample PopdelMetagenome_19_FD_205665 | JGI IMG/M metagenome (GOLD analysis project Ga0325403, IMG submission 205665) | Populus deltoides microbial communities from Bellville, Georgia, United States - Xylem-PdKOR-R4 | ecosystem: Host-associated > Plants > Phyllosphere > Stem > Wood/Secondary... | reverse complement strand
AGGACTAAAACCACCGTAAACGATCTGTAAAAATATGGTTTGACTTAAAAAAAATCAAGATAACTTTTTTTTTCTCTCAAATATTAAGATGATAATATATTAGATTGACCCAATATCAATTTGGCTTAACCAATCAAATCTGCAACTCGAGTTATAGAAAAAGAAAATTAATATGCTAGGTGTGTGGGTCTGATCTGTTAGGCCCAGCAATGCTTGATCTTTTTTTTGTTTTTTTATTTAAATTTTAATTAACACCCTCTCTATTATTTTTTAAAATATTTAGTTCACTTTTTTTTTAAAAAATATTAATTAATTTTTTGATTTGTTTTTAATTTCACATTGCTTTAAAGTTATTATTGTAATTTAGTTTTTATTTTATATAAATAAATTGTAATTGCATGATGCATCTATGCAAATGAAAATTGTATGTTCTTAGCAACCAGAATTAACCACTAAGATAAAAAAAAATATAAAGGATATAAAGGATATTTGGAGTTAAATATTTACATGTGCATCTATTTTTTTTTCACTGGGAAGATTAACTTTATGCTTTTAGTATTTTAATTAGTGTTAACAATTCTTCATTATATATATATATAATTAAATTTAATTAACATATTATCACTTTTCAATAAAAAAATCATGATACTCGAAAACACATTCATAATACCTGCACCTTCTTCTCTTACATTAAAAATTAGCTTGTCTTAGAAAATATTAGATAGATGACATGCACTACGCTATAGGTTAAATCTAATTTTTTTTTTAATGTAAAAAAAGATGCTCACTCGCTACTAGTGTGTTTCAAAGAAGTAAGAAAAATTCAGGAGTTGAGTTATAGATTTAACTGGGTCTAATACACTAGTTTGATTTAATTATATAATAAAAAAACAACAACAATAAATGGGATAAATTTAAAAAATATTTCATAAATAAGCCTAAGCCAAGTGGCCTTAGACATAAGCCACACATGCACGCTTTCTGGCCTCAACGCAGGCTATTTTATGAATTTTAACAGAAAATACATTATGAAATAAATGATAGGTTATTATGTTACTAAAATACAATAAAAATCATAAAAAAAACAATTTAAAACTTGTATTGAAAAATATAAGTGGGACTTGCTACTAAATACAATGAGAAAAACTCTCTCTTACCAATTAAAATAAACTTGTTGGGCAAGTTACTTACTAACTCGGGATCCGGCTCATGATTTTAGGATAATTTCATAAAAATCAAATCAATAAAAATTACAATACCCAATTTCCAATAATCTAAATATAAAAAGATGAAATAAAAAAAATATCAATTTAAAAAATATAAAAAAATAACCTTAAGGAAGTTTGCTAAACTTTGCAAGTCGGATAATGTGAACGAGATAACCTAATAAAAGATAAAATTAAAAAAATTAAAATTAAAAAATAATAAAAAAAATATATAAGTCAGCTTGGGTTAACCTATCAAAACTGTGATGTAGATAATGGGATTGAAATAATTTTATATAAAGGAAAAACTAAAAAAAAGTATAAAGTCTAATATTTGAATGATGGATTTTTCTAAAAGAAAATTAATGTAAAAAAAGAATAAAAAAAAATGTCACCATGGTTAGCCTTTCAATTTCAATTTCAATTTTAATTTTAATTTTAATGAAATCTGTTACTAGCAACGCACGGGCAATGGTAATAGACTTATCGAAAAGAAAATGAAATCTAATGCTTGCAGTAATTAGAAGGGAGAGACCTTTCTGGTCAATTCGGAACTGTTTAAAGAAGTCGAAAACACGGCAAGCACAAGCACGGAATGGCATGGTGGATATTCAGCTAGAAAAGCAAGGATAAATTGAAAAAGAGATGGACAAAGGTCATTATCATGAAGACCCGGTTTGTCTCCTCCGAAGTGGATCTTCGCACGTTGTGATTGTCAAACATCTTTCCTCCTCCTCTTGCAGTCAGAGAGAGTGAGTGAAGCTTGTGTTTTCATCTTTTTTTACTTTCTTCAAGAATATTTTATTGTGTGAGACACAGAGAGAGAAAACCGCCAGCGCTTGGCATGCTTTTCACTGCTTTGCACACTAGAAACAACAACAATAACAGTGTTTACACCAACCCAACCGACTCCCTTTCTCTCTTCTTTAACCACACTCGGCTTTTCTCTAGAATTTGATTCCGGGTTTTGACTCTGTCTGCGGAGCCACCATTTTATGGCATGAAAAGATAAGAAAAACCATCCTTTTGAGCTTGTGTTTTATTCAAAACCGTGGTCTTTTTGTTTGATTTAAAGCTAGAGCTTTGAGATTTGCGAAAGGGTCAGTCTGAACATTTTTGCTAGGGAAAGAAGTGAGCTTTTTGGATATCTTTTGTAGCTTGATTTTTTATATGAAAAAACCTATGTTTTTCTTGTTTCCAAATTTGGCTTTTAGTGCTGTGATTCAAGTTAAATGGTTGATTAGTGTTTTTTTGTTCTCGTTTTTTTAGTTGGTTGGAATTGCTTTCATCAATGTTTGAATGCGTGAGCACTGAATGTTTTGAAATGTAGTTGAATGAGAAACAGTTTCTGTGCATGCAAGTTCAGATGTTTCCTTGTCGGGTCACATACAAATTGAGTTTCTAGTCTAAATTTAGAGGCGTTGTGGTTTCTACATTGAGTTCCAGAGGCTTAAGGGTTAAGCATCTGGTGATTTTGTTAAGACTTGGTTCAAATCCATGAAGAATCTTTACTGTTTTAAGCAAATCTATAACAGTGGAAAATCAGAGAGGAGGCTTTCTCTTGGAGAATATAAGAGAGCGGTTTCTTGGTCCAAGTATTTGGTGTCATCTGGGGCAGAGATTAAAGGAGAGGGAGAGGGGGAATGGAGCGCAGATATGTCTCAGTTGTTTATTGGTAACAAATTTGCATCTGGGAGGCACAGTAGGATATATAGGGGGGTGTATAAGCAAAGAGATGTGGCAATTAAGCTTATAAGTCAGCCTGAAGAGGACGAGAACTTGGCTGCTATGCTTGAGAACCACTTCACTTCAGAGGTGGCTTTGCTGTTTCGGTTAAGGCATCCTAATATCATCACTGTAAGCATCCAGTTTCTTTAACTGCATGTGTTAATGTCCTGTGCTTTATATTAACAATACATGGAGTTCCATTTTCTTTTTAATTTAGTGTTTGGATTTGTAAAGGAATATGTTGTTAATTACCTTAAAACTAAATTCTTAACCTCTCATTCGAACCAGTTGTGATCTTATACATATTTTTACTTGTTAACAAAGGGTGGTGGAAATGGCTTGTAATTTTGCTGCAGAACAATGAAAGTGATTCCAACATGCAATGTTTCCTGGCTTGGTTTTGTGGAACAAATTTGGTAGAAATTCATTGAACTTTCAATATCAATTACATATTGCCCATGTGCATTATTTATTACTCTCTTTTCCTTCCGTTGATGAGGAGTCGTCTAAAAATTCTAGCAGTAGCCTTGTAATATCATGCTTTACTAGATTGTGAACTTTTCACCATGGGCTTGCAATCTTATGAAAAAACTCTTGGGATTTACGAATTCTAATTTTGATATAAGATCATCAATGCTTCTTCTGTTTTCCAAATGATGTCATTGAATGGATATTTGCAGTCTGAGGTATGGTTAAAAATGAAGGGGACCAGCAAAGAGAATTGATACAGTCATGAACATGATTGTTAGCTAGTATTTATGATGTGCAGCACTTCTCTTCCGCATTAAATATTTTTGGCAGCATATCCTTCAGCAGTTAAAAGTTTATAGCTAAATCACTAATTATCTAGACTATTTTATTAGGGTACCCATACCAGAGGTTGCAATGGCCAGTGGGGTCTTTAGTATCTTTTCTAGATTGATGAGGCTAGGAGACTGAAGAATGAAGATTGAAGGAGAGAAAACAATTTGCTTTCTTATTTATATTTTACTATTGGAAGTCTTTGTCAGTGTTGTCAATGGACCAAAAATGCTATATTTCCTCATCTCCTCATGTTCAGTAATTCTTACATATTTGGAAAAGTAGATTAAATGCAAATTCCTACACTCTTGTGGATGTTTCTCTGTACAGATGAGCCTTTTTAATTTTTACATCTAGGCCACTTCAGATGTTGGAGTGAATTGAATCTCTGACCCTACTGGCATTGTACACAGTCTAAATGGTTTAATCAAATGACAAATTGTGCAAATTTTTGTTGATTATAAGTCACACTGTCTTCTTCACTTTTGTCATTCAGTTTGTTGCAGCTTGTAAGAAACCTCCTGTATTTTGTATAATCACCGAGTATCTGGCTGGGGGTTCGTTGAGAAAATTTCTCCATCAGCAAGAGCCATATTCAGTTCCTCTCGATCTAGTTCTGAAATTAGCCCTTGACATTGCACATGGGATGCAATATCTCCATTCACAAGGGATACTTCACAGGGATCTCAAATCTGAAAATTTACTGCTTGGAGAAGATATGAGCGTCAAAGTTGCTGATTTTGGTATTTCCTGTTTGGAATCTCATTGCGGTAATGCAAAGGGATTCACAGGTACATATCGATGGATGGCTCCTGAGATGATCAAAGAAAAACATCACACAAAAAAAGTTGATGTCTATAGTTTTGGCATAGTCCTCTGGGAGCTCCTGACAGCAATGACACCATTTGACAACATGACTCCAGAACAGGCTGCATTTGCTGTCTGCCAAAAGGTAAACTCATCTGATTCATTTTGCTGGTATGAATCTAGTAATTGTAGGATTTTACTTATCTCTATTTGCATATGAATTGTACTTGACATATCCTGAAATGCATATACATCAGCTAGACATTTCATTGCCTCAAGCCCTTGGCTGTTTCCAAAATCTTGAATGGATTGCGTATTAATAATGATAAGACAAATGAAAAGCTAGATCCTGAAGGGGAAGAAAAGAGTTTAAAAATGGGAATAGAAGGAAACATCAGAGCCTCCTCTCAATAATGATGTTTCATATGATAATTAGTTTTTTTATTGATAATTAATGATTTTGCATTCTGAATTTGTCATGTATTTATTTTGGAGATTTTAATTCGAGAAGAACAAAATTTGTGCTATTCCCCTAAAGCATGGCTAGAAATGTTTTCAGGGTGTTTTAAATTTTTGATAATTTTGCATGACATATTTTTTCTTAGGAATAATTCCTGCGAAAATGCTCCAACTTTTGAATAAAATTAGTTTCCAGGACAAATAGGAAAGGAATATCTGCAGATGCAAGGAGTAAAATATTTATTTGAGCTTTTGATTCATGTCAAAATATACAGAAGTCTAATTATTTATCTGTCAAACAAATCGTTTCCATGTTGTGAATCATTTTGCTGTCGGCAAAAGATAAGAGATATATTAGGATGCTAAAATGAGGAATGGGAAAAAATGGATGGAGCACCAGACCTGTAGGGATTGATTTGTAAGAATTTGATCAAATGTCTCTTAGAAGGTTCAAGAAAATTAAGAAATATTGGATTGTAGTGTTTTATGAATTGAAAGTACACATGGTTTTGCTCACACTGGAGGGGTTACAGGGTTCAGAGTAGAAGGAAACCGGGTCAGATTTCATGAAACAAGGCAAAATGGTCTGCAGTCACACATGTAACGAGAATCAACATGGAAGTTCTTATTGACCTCCAAACTAGTGTCTTACTACACATTTAAAGAGTTCATTTGAGTTTTTTCTGCCAATTAGCTTACCCATGCATCGTTTCCCTTGAGAGATCTTTGAGCTTGAGCCTCTCCTTTGTAACCACAGAAGAAAAAAAATAGAAAGAAAGAAAAGAAAAGAAGAGTTCCTTTGAGTTTTGTTAAGATCTCTGAGGTAATACATCTGGATATTGAGCCCCACTCATGCATAGGTTAATGATATGCTACAAGGATAGACTGTCAGGCAATAAGTTCTTTTGAATATCCTTGAAAATTAGGATGTAATGAGCAACAATCTGATACCAATTCATTGCTGACTTGAGGAGAAAGAAGGAAGATATCTATTTCATCTTATGAATGGTGGTTTTGTCTTGAAGTCATTAATCTTCTGAGTGAGAATGTTAGTAGAACACATTCTCACTCTTGTTCAAGAAAGTTCCAAACCACATTCCTTCAGCCTCATAGATCATCATGCACTGTTTAAATCCAATTGTCAATCCAAGACAATTTTAGGATGATGACGATACACAGGTTAACGTAACTGGTCCCAAGATTTTTTTATTGTCACATAGCTCCCAATTTTCTACTCATGCTGGCAATTGTGGACAAGATGATGGTAATGACGATATGGTAGTGGTGTAGGTCTGATATTTTAATACTATCGAGAAGGAATATGGCCTTTGTGGTAATGCAGATTTGAGATCTATAATTGGGAATATTCATGTAGCCCGGTTATTGCTTTCAGTATTGTATTAATATTCATCTGTTACGTGATTGGGAGGGTTCCAAGTCTTATTCTGGAAACTGACGAGATGGAAAATGTTCAGGATGGAATGTTCTCAATATCACTTGTCTAAATGTGACTTACAATAGGAACATTTAAGCTGCAAAGAAGATACACCAGTACTGCATCAATGATATGAAATTGCAATAATTCAAGTGGATCAAATCATTTGCAATTTTGTAACATATGCTAGTTTTGGTCTTCTAGATTCATCTACTGAGATGCATCTTCCTCACATGCTGGAGCACTGTGATTACAATCAGTCACATGTGCCCATGCCTGTGTTGTAGCCATTAGAAGTGGGGACCATGCTGTCTTTGCCATTCTTATGTGGTGTGTATCTATCTTCTTGAAAACTGTATTATATATCAAGCCAACTGACATCATAGTAGCATCGACAAACGTAAAGTCTTCTCTTTTGATTTTGAAGGTACATAACTCGAGTCTGTATATTGTATATGTATGTCGATTCATGACAATCTGTTTCCCTTACCACCCAAGTGTACATCTTATGATCATATTCTCTGTCGAAGTAAATGCTTGACAAGAAGTGAAATCTTTTTCTCATTTTGTGCTCTCAATCTTTCAAAGAGGAAATTTGCCTTAATCCCTTATTAGGATTATTTTTTCACTTTCATTAATTTCTTGCATCTGATATCTTCTGGGCTTTCTGCAGAATGCCAGACCACCATTACCCCCAAAATGTCCACTGGCCTTTAGTCATCTCATTAACCGATGCTGGTCCAGCAACCCAGATAAACGACCACATTTTGACCAGATTGTTGCGATTCTGGAAAGCTATTCAGAGTCCCTCGAGCAGGATGCCGAGTTTTTCACATCCTACAAGCCTACCACCAATCATACTATTTTGAGATGCTTCCCAAAACTTATAGCTGGCCGCCGGTCCGCTTCTGTAAAAGCCTAGGAACTGTAACTAAATTATGTGTAATGCTGTATGTATCATATGCTTTTCTTTTCTAGGGCTGTATGCTCAGTTGTGTTTAGGAGCTTATGAATGGCCTTCTCTTTATTTTCCTTGTGCAGCATCAAATATGTTGGAACGAAAAGCCGTTCCTTACATTGATATTTTGATGCTTATGAACCTCATTTTTCTATTTCCTTTAAAGTTCTACCAAAAAGATGTGACAATTGAAACCCAGCATTCGGATCTTCAGAATGCTTGCAGCTCATTCTTAAATGGTCACCTCCAATCCCTATATATATATATATATATATATATATATATAGTTCGTAAAATCACCAAGTGATTACATGAATTAATATGCCAGTATTTTTTTATGCTCTCCATAACCTTTTCTTGATCATAATTGAGACTATATTCCAAAGATGTTAAATATAAATCATTGATGCACCTACTTATTATTCGTATAAAATCAAATGCCCACACAATCAATCTTATATGAATCACAAATTCACAATCATGCATTGCAATAATCTCTTCAATATTTTATCAAGCAAAACCTCCTTTCTATTTTATAAGGGGGAATCAAGTGATTCTCCATGATAATATATGTTGCATTCATATTCTGTTTCCATAATATCTGCTTATATAGTTGTAGGGATATTTTGATTATTTGTATTTGATCCTTTCTTATTATATAAAATTACATAACTTAATTATTGTGTACATAATGAGAAGTTATCTACTTCGTATGGTAAGGAGGATTTCAACCATTTACCATTGTTTTTCTAACACTTTTATGGTAGTAGTGCAAAGGTTTTTTTTTTTTTTTTTTTTTCTATAATCCTATTCATGGTTGGTTTCTCTTTTTCATCTCTTACTCTTTCGCTCAACATAATGGTGCATTTACTCATCAAGAGCTTTTTGGCTATTTGGATAGTAGCATCACAACTCCTTCTAACATATTACTGCATCTAATAGCACCATAAAGCCAAATTCTGCTTATTTAGATTTGAATGTTATACAAACACATATGTTCCTATCAAATCCCCTCCACTCAGGTCTTCATCTTTTGCCCCAAGATTCAAGAAAAAATCATAACAATCTCAAACCCAAACTAATGAAATTTTCAAATGGTATGAGTAACCACTTTGATAGTTGCAAAATAGGACAAACTTTCTTTTTTAGCTATAATCAATGGTCATATTTCCTTCTTGAACATCAATGGTCAAGATTCCACTAGCTCACAAGCCCTAGAACCTCCCTCTTTTCTCTAACCCAGGAGCCTATAAAAAGGCCATAACCACATTGCCATTTCATACTTCAAGGCTTAGCTTTGAAAAACTTAACACCCTACATCTCACGAATACAAAGCCATCATACCTTCCTCTTGTAACTTTTTCCCTCTCCACCATAAAACACCATTGCCCAAACCTCATTTTCAATTACAAATAAATAATCAAAGCCAACCATAGCTTTCTTTCTCATATGTCACTTTTTTTTATCTTTGCCAACAAATCATGGTTTTTAGACAACTATAGAAAAAAAGCGAAGGGATGTAGCAAGAAAGAAAGGAATAATAGGAGGAGAAGAAGGGGATAAAAAGATTTGATCTAATGTTCTTCTAGGGAAAGATATACCAAGTTGTCATTGCTATTATAGGTATAACTCTTATTTTCTCCAAAACATGACTCCTTAATATTGTTTGGTTATGTTTCTTGGTCTTTTCTTCTTTCAATACTCATTTATTTTCTCTACGTTTTGTTGTTGTTGATATTGCGAGCCTCCGTTGATAAGGCCAATCATAACTTTCTTCTCTATACGCCAGTTTTTTTCTCTGCTAACAACTCAAGGTTTTTTAGAATAGCTAGGCTTGACTTGTAAAGTTATAATACACTCTATTAGGGTGAATATGCTTTAACTAATAGATACAGTAACAATTTAAAAAACACAATAGCGCCTTAGTGATAGTTAGACGAATAAACAACGCAATTTATTTTAGGTAGGGTGTACTAGGGGTGATATTGTCATTTCTATACACAACCAACCCCCTTATCCAAACTCTAAAGAAGGGTTCATAGTGATCAAAATATTAGGTGATGATTCCAAACCTCTTAAACCATAAAAGGGCAAGAATTCCTCGTTCTTTCCACACATACTCAACAACTTATGATCTAGGAGGATAATCACCACGACACCACAAACATGCAACATGGTCCATCACCAATTTCTTATTTTACTAGATATATATACTATGCGATTTCTATTGATGATTGCACCAGATTTTGGGTCTGTTTGGGAACGCGGTGCAAACCGCGTTCCTAAAAATTTTGAATTTTTTTTGCTTAAAATGAAATTTTTTTATGTTTTCAAATCGTTTTGATGTGATGATGTCATAAATGATTTAAAAAAATAAAAAAAACTTTATTTTGATATATTTCTAAGCGAAAAGCACTTTGAACCACCATCGCTACCACAATCTCAAACAGGCCCTAGTTGGGTATTCCTTTTAAAACACAAATATAATTTCTTTGATACTTTTATCAATTTACAATGTTATATAAAGATGCAATTTTCAGCAAAAATAAAATCATCTCAATGTGATGGTGTAACTGAATTTACAAATAATAAGTTTCACTCTCATTTGTACTATTATGACATTGTTCTTCGTCTGACATGTCCTTACATTCCTAGTCAAAATAGCATTCCTGAACACAAGTATTTTCATGTCATAAAAATTGATCTTACCTTTTGTCCCATACTCGTATGCCAATTTCTTTGTGGGTTGAGGCCTTCTCTACTATCTTCATTCTCATTAACTAACTTTCGTCACCGTCTCTTGATGGCAAAACTCTTTATGAGCTCTTGTTTGGAAAACAATCCGATCACTTTATGCTTCAAACTTTTAGGTGTCTTTACTTTCCTTATTTGAGAGATTCCTCACCTTATAAATTATCTTCAAAATATGCTTAATGTTTTTTTAGGTTACTTAACCTTCATAAATGATTTGAATGCTTAGACCAAAAGACACATCGTGTTTATGTTTCTCGACACATGCAATTTTATGAAAACAAATTTTTATATGATTGTGATTATGTGAAAAATCTGCAATCTAACATTGACTATATTCATTTTTATGATTGTCATGATTGAGTCTTTAGTTCTTCTAATGTTTTTTTTTTAATTATTGGCCTTCATCATCCTTTTCAAGTTCATCGTGTTTATTTTACAATGATACTCCATACATGTCCTTAAATCCTCCCCCTAATCTACAAGTTCTTTTTGCTATGGAATCTCTTTTAGATTTTACAGCTTTAGACTCTGTCGTTCCTCCACCCGTGTCTTAAGCTCTTCATATGACTACTTTTAGCCATTTAATGATTACTAGAGGAAAGAATGATACATTTGAACTATGGTTGTATCATGTTATGACTATTTTATCTTCTTCTAAGCCTTTTCAAGCTTTTTTTTCTTTAAAAAAGCCTCGAGGCTTCAAGTCTGTTGCAAAACACCCTAAACGGTTCTTAGCTAGGAATGATTAAAATCAAGCTATGAAGAAAAACAATACATGGGTTCTTGTACCTCGTTTCATTAACCATAATGTAGTTGGTTGTTGTTGAATTTTCAAAACAAAGCTTTGATCTAATAGGTCTATTAAGCGATATAAGGCACAAGGCTCAATGATTTTCTAATGTTCATGGTCTTGACTTTGGTGACACATTTATCATGTGGTGTACCTTGTTATGGTTAAAATCATTTTGTCAATGGTTATTACTTTTGGATGGCGTTTATATCAGTTAGATGTTAAAAACACATTTTTTCATAGTTTTCTCAATGAAAAGGTATACATGGAACAACCACCTGGATAAACTAATCCATAGTTTCCTCAGCATGTTTGTCGTCTGAAGTGTGCTTTTTATAGATTAAAACAATCTCCTCGTGCTTGGTTTCATTGTTTTATCTCTTTTCTATTTAAACTTGGCTTTCTCTCTAGTCAGGTTGATTCTTTGTTGTTTGTTTATCACTCCTCGCTCGAGACTGTTTACTTATTTGATGGCATGGTCATCACTAGAAATAATCCTTCTCTGGATCACACTTTTATTACTTGACTTTCCAAGGAATTCTTCATGAAGGATTTGGGTGATTTTCATTATTTTCTTAGTGTTAAAGTTCAAGCTAATGAGAAGGTCTGTTTCTCAGTCAAAAGAAACATGTTTTTGATCTTTTACAATGTGTTTCCATGATTGATGTCAAGCCTATTTCTATACCTTTTGTTATTGGTTAACATCTATTAACCAAATGGAAGTTGTTCATCGACTCTACTTTATTTTGTTCTCTTGTTAGTGCTCTACAATACTTGACTATCACCAAGCCTAATATGTCCTTTAATTTAAATTCCATTTACCAGTTCATACATGCTCCCATCGAGGATCATTTTCATGCTCTCAAGTGTATTTTGTACTATGTTAAAGGCACTACTTATCATGAACTTCAAATTCATAAACAGTCTACTTGTGATCTTCTTGCTTATTCTGATGCGGATTGGGCTGAAAGTCCTGATACAAGTTGTTCTACTATTGGCTATGCTATCTTTTTTGTTTACACCAATTTAATATCCAGGTTCTTTAAAAAATAAAGCATTATATCTCTTTTAAGTTTAGAAGAAGAACATCACTCATTAGCTATTGTCATTATTGATATTGCATGGATTATTCAATTGCTTCATGACCTTTATGCTACATTCTCAGATCCATCTAAAACTCTTTGAAATAATCAAAGTGCAATTTTTATGGTAGTCAATTCGGTTACTCAGCCTCGATCAAAACATATTATGATCGACTAACATTTTATTCGTGAACTTGTTGTTATTAGGCACTTTAAAAGTTGATTTTGTTCCTTCACATCTGTAGTTTGCTAATTTGCTAACCAAAGACGTCACCAACCTTGGTTTTTTCTCTTTCAAAGCAAGCTCAACAATATCCCTTCTACCATACTCACCTTATAAGGGATGATATGGGAGAATTGAATGATTCTCTATAATATGTGTTGTATTTATTTTCTGTTACCATAATATATGCTTGTATAGTTGTAGAAATATTTTGATTATTTATATTTGATCATTTCCTATTATATAGGATTACATAGTTATAATTATTGTGTATATAATGAGAATTTATCTCCACCATATGTTAAGGAGGATTTCAATCATTTACCATTGTTTATCAAACACCTTTACTCTTCTTTCTTCTCCACCCTTTAAGATGAAAATTGGTTTAATGATGGATGATATTTTTACCATATTTGCATCATAGTTAGAAGATATTTTTGTTGCCAGGTTAATCTATATGTATATATACAAGCAAATTAATGCACACAAGCTACTTCATATTGCTTCAAGAGGTATCCTTAGACATTAAAAAATGTCATATATATATATATATATATATATATATATATATATATATATATATATTCAAGTAGAGAATAAATATTAAGAAATATGTGAAGGATGGAGTGTCATATAAGCTTCTCATGCTAAACATATCCTTCTATTTATGCAGCCTGGCTAGTTAGATCATATAAAAATTAACAAAAACTAAAAGAGAAGGTGTTTTTATTGTGCACTACCTCACAAAACACTATTGATTACAATATTTTTTTTTTCTTTTATTTTTTTAATTTTATTTTTTTTATTTTACCATTCAATATTTGGTTTATTGAAGATTAGACATCATGATTTGTTGTAGTTTTTTTCTATGTGGTTATCTTAGTCTCATGACCTGTTTTATAGATTTGACGGGTTAACTCGGTTGACTTGAGTTTTTTTTAATTTCTTTTTTAATTTCACCTTTCAATGTTGGGTTGACTAGAAATTAAACTTCATGATCTGTTTGGTTTGCTTTCTATGAGGTTATCTCGGTCTCACGATCTAGGTTAAGGTTTTACAGGTTAATCCTGGTAGACTCACGTTGTTTTATTGTGTCCTATTTTAGATTTTTTTAAAAAAATTCATCATTCAACAATGAGTTTATTGAGAATTAGGCTTCATAATTTATTTCAATTTTCTTTCTATTAGGTTATCCTAGTCTCATGACCTGCATTGTTGCTTTGATAGGTTAATCTAGGTTAACTTGAGCTACTTCTTCGATTTACTTTCTATGAGGTTATCCTAGTGTTATGAACCAAGTCATTAGTTTGGTGGGTTGACCTATGTCATTTTTTGTGTCTTTTTTTAATTGGGTTTTTGTAATTTCATCATTCAATATTGAGTGATTGGAATTAAGCTTTATAATTTGTTTCAATTTATTTTCTATGGGGTTATTTTAGTTTCATTACCCGGGTCGTGGGTTTGACATTTCAACTTAGATAATTTCTTTTGTCATTTTTTTAAAATAATTTTCTTTTAAATTTCATCTTTCAACATTAAATTGATTAAAAATTGAATTTCATAATTTGTTTCGATTTGCTTTATATGGTGTTATCATGGTCTCATGAATCGAGTCATATATTTGACAAGTTAATCCAGATTGACCCAAATCGATCTAATATGTTTTGTCTCAATATTTTAAAAAAATAGATGTCACATTAATTTTTTTTACTTAAAAAACATTAAAAAAAAATAATTTGACCTACAACAAAGCACGGGCCAACAATATAATTGTGAGCTATATATTGTCACTTGATGATAATGAATATCCACTAATTCTATTATGTTTATATCCTATCCATTATTAATTATATAAATTTTCTATATATTTATATATTATTTATCAGATTTTAAATATCAATTATTAAATACTATTTATAATTCAACATGAAGTGTGTGTGTATTAAATAATGAAAATTTAAATTGTAAATCCTTATGGAAGAAGTCTTTTAATACATGACACATGGTGCATCGTAGCTATTTTGCATTTGTTATGCAATTTGTACTTCCTATAAACGTGTAATAGTGCAAGTATCTTAATGACTGTTTAATTACTAGAAAGTGAATTACAAGTTTTTTTTCTTCATAAAAGCTCTGTAGTTAAAATGATGCATTCAACTCATTAATAGACAAAAGCTATGCTGCTCTTATATATATATATAAATATATATATATATATATATAGAGAGAGAGAGAGAGAGAGAGAGAGAGAGAGAGATGAAATCATTAATAAACAGATATATCTAAACTTTGTGATCATCGTAACACTCCATCATCTCCTTAATTAATTCAAGTTTATTAGTATTGATGAAATTACCTTTCTTTTCCTTTTAATGTCATGCACAAATTGGAACAATTAAAATTATTATAATTATAATATAAGAACTACTAAGACGAGTGGGGAAAACACATTGGACAGTCCACTATGTTTTTCCCATTTTACCCCTCTTAAAACCATCCAATTGGGGGTATTTTTATTATTTCATAGGTGTTCATTTGTCATTACCATATTTATTGGGGATAGATCGGTCTTTTTGCGTGTGTTATGCAAAATAAAATGACTTCACTACCATTGGAATCAAAATTTTTAAAGTTGGTGCCAATGAATGTTTTTGTCTTTTTTATTTCATATATACAGTAAAATATCTAAATTACTACTAAAAAATCAAGTTTTATTCACTAATAGTAAGGGGTGTATTGATATTTTACCAATGGTTTTCTTTGTAATAATAGGTTGGTGGAGGGGTTTTATTGGAATTTTAATTTTTAATACACAGTAAAGTTACTTAACTACTCTCGGGATAAAAAAAATTAAAGCTTCCTTCTCTTAGCTTTTTTGTTATTCTTAGAAGAGTTAAAGGGCATCTTGGTCTTTCAGTAAATATAAAATATTAATGAAAAGAAAAAGTTGTTGACACGTGTATGGCAAGTGCCAACTAGTGGATGTCATCCGTGTTCTTCGGGAGGCACATGTAGCGGCGTCCTACGGTTATACGTTGCCTTCATAGGTAACATTGGAAGCGTGTCAACGTCCTCTACACAATGATGCGACATGTGTGTATAACAGAACTTCAATTGGGCCCTAATGGGTTTTTTTTTCTTTCACTCCCTCTTTTTTCTGCCTTCTCCTTGCCAAAGTATGTGTATCCTATCATTTATTTTTTATATCCAATTTAGTTCTTATTCTTTTTATTACTATATGTATAGTTTTTTTTTTTATCTTATTTTGATTGATTTTTTCCTTCAATTTCTTCCTTGTTATATAGTTTAATTTGATTTTTATGTCAAATTTGGTCCTTATTCTTTTGTTTTTTTTCCTTTTACTAATTAAATTTTATTTTTATGTTGAATTCGGTCCTCATTTTTTTTATTATTGTTTGTTTTGTTTTGAATTTTTTTCCAATTTAATCTCTTGTCATTTTTTTAAGAATTTTTCTTCATTATTTTCCTCCTATTTTTTCCAAGGTCATTGTTCAACATTTTAATTTTTTTTTTGTTTTAATTTTTTTTTGCTTTCCTCTGCATAAGGTTATCCCAATCTTAGGCTGACTCATATTTTTTTCACCGTTTTGTTTTTAAATTAATTTTTATTTTGGTTTCATCGCTAAGGCTCTTTTTATTAAAAATTTTGTTCTGGTGTTTTATGGGTTTGCCTTTAATAAGGTCAGTCCCCACCTCATGACAATGGTCATGAGTTTTTGAAAGTTAGCACGAGTTGACTTTAGTTTTTTTAAAATTAATTTTTTTCTAATTTTTTTTAACGTATTTTTTTAGAATTGATCTTCGTGCTTTTGTTTTTATTGCCCTCTCTATGAGTCTATTCTAATCATTTGTCCATGTTCGCTAGGTTAGCGAGTAAATCAGGTTAACCCATATCTTTTTTTTATTATTATTTTTTTCAATCTCATCATTTAATATTGAGTTGTTTAATATTTTAACTTCATGGTTTTATTCAATTTGCTTTTAGTGATGATTTTGTTTACCTTTATTGGTACAGATAATTGTTTGATTGAACAAAAAAATTATCTCTACAAACAAAGTTATTAGACACAATTGAGCAGTGGCAGAGCCACAGGGGTGCAAAAAGGGGCAATTGCCCCCTTAATTTTTTTTTAATGTTTTAATATTAAAATATTAATATAATAATGTAGTGAATGGTTGATGTTTCATTTTTTTCTTTTTCTTACCCTAGTTGTACAAATTTTTCTTTAGCTCTCCCTACATTTCTCTCTCGTGTGTGTGTATCCAGCTCGTTACTTGGCTTTCTCCAATATACAAATTGTTTTTCA
>Ga0325403_1000591_pt1:0-5000 | contig 26570 bp, 13 predicted proteins | sample PopdelMetagenome_19_FD_205665 | JGI IMG/M metagenome (GOLD analysis project Ga0325403, IMG submission 205665) | Populus deltoides microbial communities from Bellville, Georgia, United States - Xylem-PdKOR-R4 | ecosystem: Host-associated > Plants > Phyllosphere > Stem > Wood/Secondary... | reverse complement strand
GGCATAAACAGTGATGGCATTGAGGTATTGTAAAGATGCTACATGCGTAGCTGTATTTATTCAAATGGAACACAATGTGTTATAGGAGTTGATTCAAGAAGGAAAAGAAGAAAGGCATAGGTTCTTGGTGTTCTCATAGATTCGTACTTCGGAACAACTGCAGGCATGGATTCGGTTGTCTTCTTGATTTTCATTTTCATATTTATTTATTAATTTTTTGTGCTCCTTGTTGTTTATTACGTTTAAATCTTTGATAATAGTAAATGCTATTAATTTTTCGTTATTTTGTAACTTTCCATCCATCATAATCGAGGATGTTAGAGCATGCTTTTAATTTTTTTTTTCCCAAATTATTTTAGTTTTTTTTTTTAATTTTATCTCATAATTTAAATTTATGATATATTATTTTTTAATTTAGTTTTTATTTTTATTTTTTTTATTTTTTTGTTAAATTTTTTTTCTTTTCTATTTCACACTTCAATCAAAATTTTTTATGTTGTCTTCTAATTTATTTTTATTTTTCTAATTGTTATTTTTTTAGATCTTTTATATAATTGATTTATTTTTTTAATTTCATCATTTAATATTTGATTCATTAGAGATTCAATATTTGATTTATTGGAGATTGTATTTCGTAGTTTTTTCATGTACGGTGCCTCTAGTCTAATGACTTAAGTCATGAATTTAAAAAGTTTAAAAAAGGTTAACACTAGTCGATATTATTTCTTTATTTTTACTTATTTTGTTTTATGATTTCATCGTTTGATTTTAAAAAAAAATTAATTTTATGGTTTTCTTTAATTTTTTTTATGTTAGGTCATCTTGATCTCATGACATGAATCACGAGTTTTGCATATGAATCCGGATTGGCTTACCTCTTATTACCCAGATTGCATATTTATTAAGCTACATCGAACTATTTTTTTTCTTTTTTTATTCAATCTTGTACGCTTTTTTTCTAAGTTATTATTAATTGTTTTTTATTATATTGGTTTTCTATTTTTATCAGTTTTTTTATTTAATTAAAAAATTAACTTATTAAACCCAATTAAAATTATAATCCTAGTTGTTATTTTTATTAAAAAAAATCATAATTGTGTCCCTTAAACATTGTTTTTACGGGTAAAAAATACATGCAGTGTAACACGGACCCAGAACGTATCACCGCACAAGTCTAGTGAATTTTTCAAAGAGGATGGGATCAGATACCTCTTCATTTGAGCCAACTAGGATGGTGAGTTGTTGACAATATAAGGTGATGAGATGAGACCCCGATCATGCAATAACATCAATGAAATTCAAACACGCTCAAATTTAGGGCTGGCTGATCTTAACATCCTACTTACTTAGCTAAATTTCCAAGATTTCAAGTAAAAGCATTAAACATGACCAGTCTTCCTCCAGGATTTTACGAAAAGAAGCGTCCCCATCAGGAATAGGCCTTTCAACTTTTCTTTTACCAGCAAATCGTTCAATTTCATCTCAGCTAAGTTTGTCAGAGATGAAAAGGCATGTTACTGCTTATAAAAGACAAATAATTTGACAGCATTTTAATGAGGCGAAAGCGACCAATCTGGGGAATGAAGAAACATCAGGTAGTCGCAACACAAACTTACTTGGTTAGTTTCTGAGAAAAAAACCAATTACTTGGCATCTGCACAACACTGAGAATTATCAAAAATCTCAATTGCTCAACCAATGCCTGCTTCCTTTCGTTCCAATATCATCCCATGCATCTTGGCGTTGAACAAGCATTGGCTCATTACTTTCAACTAGTGATTTTTTTTTTGCCACTTACAAGGTTAGACCCACAGACAGAAACCATTCCTGTCAGAAAAACAAGGCCATCCTCGGCCTCATCAGGCTCACTACATACTTCAGCTCAATTTCCAAAATTTCAAGTGAAGGCATTATACATGACTTGCATTCAAGATTTCAAGGCAAGCTCTCGACTGGCATTTCAGGAAAAAACTTTTCACCTTCTGTTTACCATCAAATTGTCCAATTCACCACAGATAAGTTTGCCTGAAAATGTGAAGACATGTTGATGCTTAGAAGATATAATAATTTGACAGCATTAATGAACAAAAATGACCAATCTAGGGTAAAGACAAATATCAGATAGTCGTACAGAAACATACCTGATTAGTTTCAGGGAGGAAAAACTAATCAGTTGGCATCTACGTGGTTCCAACAAATCATTTCAAATATCAATCACTTGATAAATGCCAGCTACCTTGCCTTCCAATACTATCCATGCAGCTTGGCATTGACAAGTATTGATTGAACATAATTCAAATAGTTTTCTTTCTTGTTTCTCCTTACAAGGTTACCCCCGAAGACAGAATCCTTTCTTCTTATCAAAACAATGCTATCCTTTGACTCATCAAGCCCAGTACTTGTTGCTTGCTGCTTGAATGTGAGGAACATACCCCACTCTTTTCATTTCTAGTGATAAACTTTCTATGGTAGCATAGATATCCCCAGACCGATCATTTGAGTAATCACCAGCAACAAATATATGTATACTGTTATCAACTTCAATCCAACTGCATCCAGGCTGCTTTTTCAGTCCCATTTGTTTAATTTCAGTTCGAACTCGAAAAACTTCATTCAAATTTCCAGAATCTTCATACAAATTTGCGAGGAGTACACGGTAACCAACACTTGAAGCATCAAGTTCAAATATGTGATTTGCCACAACTTCTGCCAACTTTGTGTTACCATGATTTTTGCAGGATGCCAGAAGGGAACCCCATATTCTATCATCTGGGGAACAAGGCATTGACATTATCAGATCATATGCCTGATTTAGATTGCCAGCTCGGCCCAGAAGATCAACCATGCAAGTATATTGTTCAACTCGAGGTTCAAGGTTATAGTCTTCCATCATGCTATTGAAATATTTCCATCCCGCGTCAACCTTCCCAGAATGGCTGCAGCTGGAAAGGAGGGAAGTAAAAGTTCCATGGTCAGGCTTTATGTTTGCTTCTTTCATCTTTTCAAATGTTGCAAACATTTCATCAGTACAGCCATGCATTCCAAAACCCAGTAGGATTGAATTCCACGTAACTTCATTTCGTACAGGCAATTTTTCAAACACAGTCCGTGAGCTATGTATGTCCCCGCATTTGGCATAGGCACTTATTAGAGAGTTGTTTACAAGAGCATTGGTCTCAAACCAATGCCGTAGTAGGTAGCAGTGAACCTCTTTACAAAGGATCATGACTGACAAGTGAGTGCAAACAGAAAGAATACATGCCATGGTTACAGTATTGGGCTTGATTTGTTTAGATTGCATATCACGAAATGCCTTCAAAGCTTCATCTGCACACTTATTTTGAGCAAATCCAGATATTAGCGCATTCCACGATACCAGATCTCTGGTTGATAATCCATAAAAAACTTGTTGAGCATACTCCATGTCTCCACATTTTCCATAGAAATCAACTAGGGCACCACCAACAAAAACATCAGAATCAAACCCCATCTTTATAGCAAATCCATGAATTGACATCCCTCTAGGCTTAAGAGATAAGAATGAACATGCCCGGAGTGCAGCCAAAAGAATGACAGGATCTGGAAAACCACAATCCAACATAAACTCACTGAAAAATTCCAATGCTTCATTTGGGTAACCATTCTGAGCACAATTCAACATCACTGAACCCCACATGACTAAATTATGATTTTGAGACCTTTTGAATATTTGCAAACTGGTTTCAGGATCACCACATTTAAAATACATCTCCATAAGAGCTGTTCCAACTCTTACATCATCATCCAGGCCAAGACCCAGAATGAGTCCATGGATTTGCTTTCCAATAGCTAAATCCAGCAACTGGGAGCACAAAACTAAAACAACCACTACAGTTGAGGAATCTGGGCTAATCCCTAATTCTAACATCTCAACAAACAATTCCAAAGCCAATGAAAGACATTCATTTGAAACATACCCCAAGATCATCACATTCCATACCGCCATATTCCTTCCCACCAACTCATTATCCCGAATTCTCTCAAAAACATTTTCAGCATTCTTTATATCTCCACATTTCATGTACATTTCAATCAACACGCTCACCAAGAACTCATCAGAATCCACCCCTTTTTTCACAAGGAACCCATGAATCTCTAGCCCATGAGTCAAACTCTTAATTGAAGCGCACGATGAAAGAGCAGCAAGACATGCCACGCGGTTATGATATGAACCACCACATTCCTTAACCATCCTTCTAAACATCACCAACGATTTCACATAATCTCCTGATTGACAAAACCCAGATATCATTGTATTCCACGAAACTGAATCTCTCTCCTCCATCCTCTCAAACATGTCAACCGCATTCCCACCAGCCCTACATTTCCAATACATACCCAAAAGAGAATTCTTAACAAAAATGTCTTGTAAAAACCCAAACTTCAACAAATGCCCATGAATTTGTTTCCCTTTATTAACATCATAAAGCCCACCAAACGCTTTAATCAAACAAGGAAAGAACCTGAACTCCTCAACTGGAAAACCACATTCAATGAAATCAAGATACACTCTAATTGCATCCTCGAAAAACCCATCTTCTGTACACTCCTTAATCATCCTATTAACCTTTGAAACATCCATAACAGACTTCGTGGTCAAAAACCCACGTGAATAAATTGATTTCTCAGATGGGTTTTCAGCTAACCGAATTGAAGTAGAATTATTTTGTAAGCTACAAGAAATTAAAGTTGTCTTTTCAAGATTTCTGAGAGTTACCTTGTACGGAACTGACACAAGTTTGTGACTCAAGCAATGACCATTCAACGGAAGCCAGTGTGACCGTACAATTTCCATTTGCTCTTTGGAACTAGCTCAATCAAGTGATATAGTTTTCAGGTTCCAGACTTCCAACTCCGACATCATATTCATAACACCTATCTTCTCTTCTTGTTTTCTTACGTTAATTTTTAGGGGTAGAGTAAAAACGACAAGTCGTTTGGGGAATTTTTCAAGACCGCTC
>Ga0325403_1000588_pt1 | contig 26589 bp, 14 predicted proteins | sample PopdelMetagenome_19_FD_205665 | JGI IMG/M metagenome (GOLD analysis project Ga0325403, IMG submission 205665) | Populus deltoides microbial communities from Bellville, Georgia, United States - Xylem-PdKOR-R4 | ecosystem: Host-associated > Plants > Phyllosphere > Stem > Wood/Secondary xylem... | reverse complement strand
ATTATTATTATTATTATTATTATTATAGAAACAAAATATAAAGACATAAACCTTTTATTGAAAAGAGAAACATATTACATTATGGTTAAGACCATTACATATGTGGTCATTTTTTAAGGCTTAAACTGAAATTAACTTTAAAAAACACACTTTATAATATTATATTACATATATCTAGTTGAGCATATAGACTTGAAACATAATTGAAACTTGCTTGAATTCTAAAATCATTATGGATGATGTTTGTTAACTGAGATATTTTTCTGTCAAGTGGAAAGGAATTGCTACACAAGAAAGTTGATGTTGATGATTGTCTTCTATATGATAAATAGTGTTATCTTCTAAGGATAAGAATCTTGAAATTATTGTTGAAGTTTTATCGATTTGTCCAGGTGGATGTTGATGCATGAGTAATGTCTAAGAAGAATTTGAATTATTGAACAATCTAATAAGTCTAAGGTTATACAGTTACCTCATATTTTAGGATTATAATTTGAATCTTCATTGGCTAGGGTAGGATTTTCTTCTTCATAAAGAAACTTGAAATCTATGACAGGGTTTATTGAAGTTTCTTTTTGTATTCAGATTTATAATTAAAAAATGTAAGGTCAACTTGAATTTTTCTTTTTGATGTTAAAAATATATATTATACAAGAGATGAGGATGATGATACAGGTTGGTCTTGGGAAGACTGTAGCCATGATTAAACTACTTTAGAGCTAGCTTAGTCTATATTGAATTTGAGCCACCATTTTACTTTGATATCTTTTATGGGATTTGGGAAGCAACCAACTTCTTCATCTACATTATGTATTATTATGAAGTTCTAGTATAAAATCCAAAAGACTTCAAAGGTGGAGACAAAGTATAAGGATATATAAACATATTTTGAAAAAAAAAATTTATGCTAATAGATTCAAAGCTTCTGAAATCTTTTAAGGTAGAATTCCATATGTTGGAGAAAAGTATTGTCATTATTTATTTGAAAACTATGATGGAAAATTCTTTGGACAACTTTTTATCAAAATGAACAAACCAACAATGATAATAATTTTTTAGGTAAAGAGTATTGAACCATGCTTGTTGATAGTAAAGATAGCTAAATTTAAGAGGTTGAAAGTTTTGAGAAAATGTCTTTTGGGTATAAGGATTTTGGTTCCAATCTTGATAGGTTAAAACCTATAAAATATTTGTTTTTGAATATGCAATTAAAAATTTATATGTATCATGATTATGAGTTATCTTGACCAAGTCAGTGTCAATCAAGATGAATTCATAAAATCATCTAGTCTTTTGCAAAATTTCTAGCTTAAACTGGAATTGAAGAGGAAAATACAAGAGATGATTTTATTAGGATATTCATTATAAAATTTTTTTTCTATTGGGCATATATACATATGTCATTCCTCGATTTATATGGGTTAATAAGTTTCTTTTAAAAAGATTTTAATGGAGTATTTGAAATAAATGGGTCTTTGTGATGAGGGTTTGCAAAGCTAAAGAATAATTTGAAGGTAAGATAGTAGGACTATAGGAATTTAACAAGATTGAAAACTAGTTAGTTGATGTAAAAGTTGGTCTCACGGAAGAGCCTGACTTGGGTTGAATTAATAGACTTATGGTTGAGTGAACTAGTCTTAAAAGGGTTATGACATGACGTTTTAGTTTTCTTAATTGGTGTGCTCATCTTGAACCTTGTGAAGAATTTTCACAGAGAAAATCTAGAAGAGAATTAGTTTCACTTTTGATAAATTCATTTTTAAAATCAAAGTTTGAAAGTATAGTTGTATTTTGAAATTTAATATAACTAAGTTAGTCTTTAGTTGATGGATTGTACCTAAGCTTTATCTGGTGGCTAGATGTTTGCCTAAAAACAAGTCTTTTAAAAAATAAAGGATTTTCTGAACAAAATATAATAGAGAAATAATATAGAAAGAGAAGAATAATAAAGGCGAAGAAAATGTGTAATTTTAGCATGTACGTGATTGTATGGGCTAGAGTTATATGATGTAGAGTTTGTATTGGCTTACAATGACTTGTAAATTTCCTGGCTTTCAATGAAGTAGCTTTGGCTTTTAATGGTTTAGTATATCTCTGACTATGAGAATGGTTGGCTTTGTATGGAGAATTGGCTCCAGCTTGCTTACAAGTGTATTTATACACCTAGTCCTTTAACTTTTTTCAAGAAGAATAAGACATGTCATTGGTGGAGAAGTTAGTGCTCACCATGGGTTATGGAGCTGGAAATCTATCAGAAGAGAAAATGATGTTTGTTAATGCTATCAAGTGCTTTTCCTATAAGAAAAAGGCATTGGCTAGCTATGGTAGGCATTGATTATTGTGTCATGTCATGTTTTTTTTAAGCCTTGTCATTATTGATAGAAATGTTGGTGATGATTAATGCCCCTGCGTAGAAGATGATGTTCACTCTGTATAAAAAAAAAACATTATGTGTATGAAAAGTTTGTTTGTTGACTCCTACAATCCTAAAATAATGCATAAAGATATGTCCTAGTGCAGGATTGGGTAGATTGAGTGTTAGGTATCGTTGGGTGTCGATGTTAGGCTGAAATTTCAATTGTTTGGGTCGACATAAATGGCTAGAAAAGATCCAGCCATTTGGGTCTGGCCTAAAAGGCTGATATTAATTGGTTTATCTTGTTGATATTTATTTTTTATAGTACTAGAGATATTATTATTAAAACTTGGGTGTGACTTTAACATCTGTTTCTTTCTTTTTTCTTTTTTTCCCTCTCCTTGCTTGAGAATTATGCCATGTTTTATGTTATATGTACGCAAAAACATGCATTGGATGATTTTTTTTTAGGAGTGGATGTTTTGCATGCTAGAAGGAAAACTCATGCATGCTAATTAAAAAAATCTTCTTAACCAATTAAAGACAACTAAATAAATTAATAATAATTTAATTTTATTATTGTATTTTATGTAATTAATATGATAAGATTCATATAGTAAATGTTTGTGTTCTCCAAATACTAGTATTTGTTTATTTTGTAATCATTCTTGGGGCTTAAGATTACACATTGATAATACTAGCTCCTTTCCTCACCTTTAATTTGATTCATTTCCACTGAATTTTCTTTATTTTTTTAAAATCTATTATTTATTTGTATATATGACATTAAGTGGCTTCATAAGAGAAATTAACTAACAATACTCTTAATGAATAATTCATATTCTAGATTAATTATTAACCTACATTGAACATGCATGAATGCCACCTATATTTATCTCTGATAAATATACAAAATATTTTTTTCTATAAATCTTGTTAAATAGTATTCTTGTCCAAGTAAGATTATTGGTCATTTCTCCCTATAAAATATAAACATTATTTTTTTATATTGATTTAATGATTTTTTTATGATATTTACTTGTCGTTTTAGGAACATGTACAATAAACTTGGCTATCTTTTTGTGCACTAATGAAAACCCTTCCAACCATTGGGTTAGATCTGCATTCACGATAAACTCATTAATATGCTTTGCATGTTATGTACATTGCATATATTTAGAGAAAACCTCAATTTAGCTCTAACATTATTACTCACTCTCAATTAAGTCTCAATATTTAATTTCAACCCAAGCAAAAAATGTACTTAATTTGATGAGATTTAAGGAGTTTATATATTGTCTTTTTTGTAGGGTGGTGATACCAGAATGGTATGAAATTAAAAAGAAATAGATTACTCATACAAATGATAGTTTCTATTCATCAATCTAAGGTACAAAATAAAAAAAATACATATGTAAATAACTCACAACTCTAAACATACAGATGAAATCACCACTTTAGAGATACATAGTTAAGGGAATAAGTCTACCACTCACAAAGAAAACATAGAATTTGATAGGTTTTTATAAGGCCAATCAAAGATTTTATTTCAAAATTAGCTAAAAGATCTCTAGTACATAGTTTGAATAAAAAATATATACTTGGAACAACCCTCAAAATCTAGAGAAACATTAAGATAACAATATTAAGATTCAAATAAATGAGTTTGATATAAAACTAGAAAAATATTAACTAGCACATGTTTTTAACTTCCTAGAAACACAAACATAAACATAGAAACTAAAATAACCAAAACCTTTTGTAGAAAATTCCAATGCATGCATGGTTGGACAATGTGAAAATATAACATTTTGAACTTGAAAACTACATATGATAAGATTATCTTCCCATGCATTGAAGACATACAAATTTAGGCTTAAATTTAGCTTATAGGTTGACATTAGACTTCATTAAGAACTTTACTCATTTGCATATCCAACTCAAACTCAAATTGCCTAACATCAGTAAAACCATTTGAGGACACTCCTATGTTAGAAAGGAAAAGAGCTTATTTGTTCTTTGTCTTCTAAAATCATATGACACATGAACTTGTAAACCCCAACTACCTAGGAATGTTAACCTCAGAGATTGACAATAAAACATCTTTGTACAAGAAATAAAAATTTTCTTCACATGGTTAATATGAACTCATACATTAATAATAACCTTGTTACTCTGGTTTCCTAATTCATATATTGATCTTCATATATTGATCTTTGTTATACCAATTTTTAGACCCAAGATCACCTAAAAATTGATATAGAGATTTTAAAAATTAGTATTAGAGTTTAGTTTGATCAAAAGACCAAGAAATTAAGAAAAACATGGTATAATAGTAGTTTACGTAACAACAACAACTCCTTCACATAGACACAAAAATAGCAACATAAACTTCTTTATAAAAATAATGATAGCTTGTTGTAATAGCAAAAACTTCTTCATATCAACTCCACATAACAACAACAAAAACCAACAAGTTTTTTCCAATAGTGGCAGCAGTGAACAAACCTCAAAACCCAGCAGTAAAAACTCCAAAACATAAGAATTTTAATGTACTTTAACCTCCAAAACACAATATAAATTAGCCTCTAAGTGATTAACAATAATAAATTTGCAAAAAAATAGAGATAAAAGGATAACAATTAAAAGATTGCAAGTTAAAAAATTATATTTTCTAATAGTTTGATTGATTAATCTTGAAAACCACTCTATGTAAGAAAACTGCTAAGGATATTTGAGATTTTATGGAGAGACAAAAAAAAGTATAAAAAAACAACAAGAGCGAAGAGCTAACAACTTCAAGCACTTTAAATGAAATCTAAATTGCTTAGAATAAATATGGAAGATTCAGTCACATACTATTTTTCATGAATGATAATAAGAGAAAATAAGCGTAATGAAAGGATCCATTAAAGTTGCCTATTAAGCCAATTACAAGGTCAAGGGCCAAGAGGGTTAAAGAGATAATTTTGGCCATAATCTTCCTAATTAAGCATAACTTTCAATCCGACCATTATATCGAGTTGAAATTTTACTATGATATTTTAGAGGCTTTGTTTTATGTAGGATTAAAATTTCATAGCAATCAAGGTTCAAGAAGGCCTTGTGATAAAAACTAAAATCCATTTTGCAAGAATTGTATTATTTTCTTAGTTGGTTTACGATTATATTTCCTAATATGTTGTAGATTTCCTATAAAGGAAAAGATTTCAAATTAGCATGAGACTTTATAGGTGGCAGATCTATAATTAGCGTGAGATATTATGGTTAGTAGTTTAGGAGTTTTATTAATTAACTTACAAGGTAAAATTTTCATAATTTGCAAGGAAACATAAAGTCGATAGCTTCTAAATTTGACAAGGATATATAGTCAGCTACTTATTTATTATACAAAGAATCATAGTTAACTATTCAACATATTTTTATAAAGGGTTACAATAGTTAATGCCTAACAAGTATACTTGTGGCAACTTAGTTAATGTCATTTTAGTCGTCTATTAGGGTTAAGTTTATTTTGACACTATAAATATTTTGTTTAAGGATTACTATTCAGATTGGATTATTATTGATTTTTTCATGACTTTTGTTTGCTTATGTGAAGATTACTCATACATATTGATTCTTTATTGAACTATCATGAACTTATTAAAGATCAATTGTCTTTGTGGTATTTTTTCTTATACTTTCAATTCACGATTCCTTATAATTTTTTGGGTTGGGGCCTTCATTCCAATATCTTCGATGCCTTGATTCAAGTAATAATTCTGTCGAGTTTTTGCTATCTTTAAATTTAATTTTAGCTTTCTTGTATTGTTATTTCTTATGTGTGGGTTCTAAGGTTCTTACCTTTTGATTTTGCATCAGTTGATATTAGAGTAATAATTTAAAATTAGGATATATATATCTTCAAGTTTCCATATTAGTTTTTATTGTTTTCTTACATCTTATTGTTATGGCTTAATATAATTATTTTTAAAAACAAATTGCACATTATAGAATTTGTTGCAAATCAAAAGTTACAAAGTTTGAATTCAGAATTTAAGGAAAATACACCACAATATGATATTTCTTGGGGGAGGGGGGTTATTGGGTATCTAAGTTTTGATAATTGATTTTGGGGTTATTTGAACACTTATAGGTTCGGGTAATTCTAAATTGCAAAATTAGTTTCTTTGGTGTCAATTTGTGTCACCCAAAATTTCTTTGTTTTGCTACTATTATTTTTGGTTAAATTAGTAGTGTATTGATAGTTTTAGGTTTCTTAGAGTTTCTAATTACATCTTATTCTAAATTAGTAATTCTAAATTATTATTTTCTTTCATATTAATTTTTGTGTTTGTATTGTTTTTGTTGTTATTTTGTTTGTGTTATCATTTTCGTATTCATAACTCATTTTATTGCTGTTTTTTTTTTTGATTCTTTGATTCCAAAGAATCTGAGGTTGATGTTACAACTTATTCTTTCTATTTGTTTATGATTAGTTTATTAAAGAACTGAAAAGAATAGCACGAGAGGTAAAAGACATAAACATATTATTGTGAAAAGCTATATTTGAGTGAAACACATATAGAGTGACATCTATTTAATTGCAAACAAGTGAGAGAGTGAGTGACGATATATTTTCTTGCTATCAATGTGATTTTTAGATTTCGATGATATCTTTCAAATGTGGTACATCACCACTAAAAGAGAGGGATAATTAAATTTTTATGATTCGAGCTAAGCACTAACAATTTAAAAGGACAAAGTTGAGGTTTGGAGAGGTTTTTGACAGACTAGAGAGGTATGAGTCCATGATTAGTAATATGCGAGATAGGTTAAATCGTAGGGATCTCAATGTTAAAAGGCTAGAAAGGCGAGCTATATCACCTATAAATGAGCTTGTTGACGAGAATAAAAAGGGAAAATCTAAAGATTTTAACCATGCATCAATTGGTCAAGGGGTAGATTTTGAAAACCTAGAAACCAAAGAGATAAAGGTTTTCAACAAGATGATTAATTCGACTATAGAGGTGTAGGTAGGGATCTTGGTTACCATGATTATTTGGATAGAAACTTGGGACTATCAATATTAAAATTCTAGCATTTCAGAGGAGTAATGATCTCAAGGCTTATTTAGAGTGGAAAAAAAAAGATTGGGATGATATTTGATTGTCATTACTATTTAGAGGAGAAAAAAAAGTAAAACTCATTGTTATTAAATTTACTAATTATGTTATAATATGGTAGAATCAGCTTGTTTTGAGTAAGATGAGAAACCATAAGAGACTTGTTGATACTTGAGAATAGATGAAAGCAATCATGAAAAGGAGATATGTTCTGGAACACTATTACCAAGAATTATATCACAGGTTGCAAAGTTTAACTTGAGGATTTAAGAGTGTTGAAGATTATCATAAAGAGATAAAATGTTATGATTCGAGCTAATATAGTACATGATAGAGAAGAAACTATGGCTAAGTTTCTAAATGGTCTGAATCGTGATATAAAAAATATAATTGAGTCACAACATTATATAGAGTTAAAATACGTAGTCCATATAGCTATGAAGTTGGAAAGACAACTTAAAAGAAAGGGAGTTACACAACAAGTTGTTAATTTGGGTTTGTTTTTCATCATGGAGGTTGAATTATAAGAAAGATAGGGTTGCCTAAATCAAGTTAATTATAGGTGCTAAAATCGAACCTTCTAAGACAAAGAAAGAAATCACCACTAATTCTAAAAGTAAATCTAATTCGACCTACTCGTAATTAAGATATAAAGTATTTTAGGTATATGAGATTTGAGATTTGGCACATAGCTTCTTAATGTCCAAATAAGATAGCTATGATTTTAAAGAATCACAATAATATTGAGACTGAGAGTGACAGCACTCATGATGAGATGCCGTAACTTTTGATTGGATTATTATTGATTTTTTCGTAACTTTTCTTTACTTGTGTGAGAATTACTCATACCCATTAGTTCTTCATTGAACTATCTTGAACTTATCAAATATTAACTGCCTTTTTAGCATTCTTCCTTATATTTTCAATTCGCGATTCCTTATAATTGTTATGTTGGGGTCTTCATTCCAATAACTTTGATACTTTGATTTAGACAATCATTGTGTCAAGTTTTCTCTATACTTAAATATGAGTTTAGCTTTTTTTCTTAAGTTGCTCTTTCTTATATGTGGGTTCTTATATTCTTACCCTTGGAGTTCCCATCAAATGAAAATCATTAACAAGATGCAAATTCATAGCAATAAAATGGAGAATCTAACCATCATTGAGAAGATTTTTCAATTGTTGACTCTAAAACTCAATTTTGTTGTGTGCTCAACTGAGAAATCTAAGAATATTTATGAACTTTTCATTGATAAATTGCAAAGTTTCTTACCAATTCATAAGCAAAAGTTAACTTTTCATTGATAAATTGCAAAGTTTCTTACCAATTCATAAGCAAAAGTTAAATCAACAAGACAACGAGGAACATGCATTACAAGTTTCATTTAATATTTGTTATTCTATCTCATATAAATTTGTTTAAGGAAGTACAAGAATCGATAATGGTAGATTTTTATATCATAATTTTAAAGAATCAATATTCTAATTCTAAAAAAAAAAGATATAAAAACAATTATTCAATATTTTACAAGCCAAAGTCAATGAAATATGAACATTATATTGATGAACAAATTAAAAGGTGAGCGCTTAAAATGTAACAAATATGATTATATCAATGATGGTATAAAATCTAATTTTACAGAAATAGAAGATAACACATTTTTTTTTTATGACTTGTTATAGGAATGAAAAAAAATCACCAAATTTATGGTTCTTAGACAATGTCTATATCAATTACATGAGTGAAGATAAGTTAGTTTTCTTTAATTAAATTGAATCTTATCAAAATTTTGAGGTTGTTGGGTCTCAAGTGTATGTAAAGCGATATGATTTAAGAAAATTCTTAAAGAATTTAATTTTAAGAGACAAGGTTCTACAATAATTTTTTTTTGTAAGAAGAAGCTTTCGAGAGGGAGATAGGCCAGGATCACTTAGCAATCTAAAAATACAAGATCTAAACCCTCGAGAAAGAAGAATGATTCGAGAGAGAGGTAATATGATTTGATTGAGAGGTCTTGCTATGCTTCAGACACTTCTGCCGATATCTCCAGGCAACTTGAATGTGGGTAGCAGCAAGGGCTCTCCAGTAGGGAGATTGATACCTGTCAGAAGGCAAAACAAAGTCAAGTGAAAGAGCTTGCTGTTTTAAGAGTGTATTTTGCAACCATTGATTTAATGTGCCATGTATCCCCTTTAAGTATATGACTCATGTCCACAATCTGATATCCAACATTTGATTTGGATCCTGGATCCATGACAATGATACTGGAATGCGTGAAAAATTTCTATCTTGTTATTATCGTAAATAATATTCTCTCTTTTTTTTGTTGTAAATGTGTTGTTGGAATGAAATTATATGATATGAAATTTTAATGGAATTCGAGTTTTTGTAATTTCTCAGGGGAATAAGATGAAAAGCTTGAATAATAATTGAAATGCATTGTTTTCCTGCATGACCAAACTGGTATCCTCATTAAAGCATATGCTAAAAGATATGAATTGGCACCGGAATAACCTTATGGCTCCTTGGACGAGCGGATTCCGCAGGTTTCTTGCAAAAAGGCTGGTGACTTGTTCAAGGTCTGCGGCACTGAGTGAAAATGCTTCTACATTTGTTAAGCATCTTACTGTCCTGCTGCTAATCAAACGCTGTCCAGAAATCTTGATTTTCCTTCCATCTGCACCAGGAAGTAAAATAAACCATGTTCATGCTCTTATGGTGTGACAGAAGCCATTGGAAGTTTAGCTAGCGGGTAACTTAAACCAGTCAGTAATGAAGTGAAATAAGAATCAATAGATTTTTCAGAATAATAATATACCTTTGGACACTGAACTATGCTCAAGAAACCATGTGAAAAGTTCCTCACCACAAACATTCCCTTCAGATAAGGCTACCACCGTCCCATCATGTCCGATGCTTTCCAATTTTCCACGCACAATAAAAACCATCTTCTCAACCAGACCACCAACACAAAAAACTTCACTTCCCTTAATGTATATTTTCTGTTTCAATTTCTCACAAACAGCATCTAAGACATGTTCATCCATCAGGCGAAAAATCCATACCTACAAAATGTTACAGGTAAATACATGATAATTCAAAATTCTCTTTGGTTGGAATGAGATTGGAGTTTGAATGCCACCTCATAGTCAAATTAAATTGGGAAGTTATAAGCCCTGAGGATCTGAAGTAATAAATGGGCATGCAATACGCAGCAAAGCAATTTTATTAGACCAGGGTATTTGTATCTTACTTTCTTGACAAATTTGAAGAGGTGTCTTCTTATATCCCTCTGGAGGTCTTCAGGCAAATTCTCCAAAAGCATTTCTTCATTTACACCTCTAGTAGCAGCCCAATGGTACCGTCCAGCTTCTACCACTCTCCTACATGAGAGTAGTTTCAGCTGTTATTAGATCTACGAAACATATTCCAAGGAATGCAACCATAAATAGAAGTAAATCGTTAGAAGTGCACCACAAAAACAATGGGAAATATTATAGATGGAAAATAAAAAGGGACAGCAACATGCAAGTCATAATGAAAGAATATTTGCTAGGACACTGCTAAATGGTTCAAACGAATAAATGTCATGAATCCCATTTCATTTGAGTAAGGTTGTATGTACATAAACAAGGGTTTTGATTTGAGTTTGGCGACACTATACAAAGGAGTTGAATGATAGAGTTTTGATGCTTACGTTTTAGTTTTAATTGTCCTGTGCATAATTTATCTAAGCTATCTATTAACTACGTATTTAGTATTGTAATGCATATTGTTTTTCAACAGTGTTTTTGGTTTATATATATATATATAACCTAGTTTCCTACAGGCTTAGAAAAATTCTTTTAGAGATAAAATGACAGTTCCATCATAAAGTAATATAAATCACTTGTGTGTTATAATCTAAGCCCACATGAAAGATTATAATGACATGTTGATTTATTTGTTTGGATTAATTTGCATGGGTGGATACTCCATGTTTAGCTTCATTGCATATTTTAGTAAGCTTGTTGTTTATTTGCAATTGTTCAAACTTTATGCGTTACAAATTTTGATTCCTTCAATGTTCTAGTAAGAAATCTATATATGGGCTAAACAAGCCTCCCCTCAATGGTATTTAAAATTCCTTAATGTTATTTTTTTATTTGATTATACAAAGAATATCATGGATCAATGTATTTACCATAAGGTTAGTGGGAGTAAAATAATTTTTTTAGTCCTATATATAGATGATATTCTACTTGCTTCAAGTGATTTGAGTTTACTTATGAGATTAAGCAATTTCTCTTGATGCAATTTGATATAAAAAAATACAAGAAAAACTTCTTATATCATAGACATAAAGCTTGAGAGAGACAAATCCCGATGGACATTAGGAGTGTCTCAATAAGCCTATATCAATAAAGTTTCAGAGAAATCTCATATGAAAGTTTTAGAGAGAAATCTTAATAAGGCTATTGTCAAAGGTGACAAGTTCAGATTGAATCAAATCCAAGAAATGATATGGAGAGGGAACAAATAAAGTACATTCCATATGCTTTTGCAATTGGAAGTTTAATGTATGTTAGGTTTGTATAAGACCTGAGATTGCATATGTATTTGGAATGTTGGGCAGACATCAAAGTAACCCAAGTTTGGATAATTAGATAGCTAAAAAAAATAAATCATGTGATACCTTCAAAATACTAAGGACTACAAGCTTACATATAAGTGATTCATCTAGAAGTGATTGGATATTCAAATTTTGACTTTGCTGGCTACCTTGACTCGAGAAAGTCGACATTAGGATGTCTTCTTATTAGTTGGAGGGGCCATTTCTTGGAGAAGTGCAAAATAATCTTTGGTTGCTACTTCTATCACTAAGGCAAAGTTTGTATCATGCTTTGAAATGACATCACAAGCTATATGATTTAGAAGTTTTATTTTGAGGCTTAAAGTTGAAACAATTCCCAAGCCATTGAAGATTTATTGCATAGTTCTGCTACAGTGTTTTTGGCCAAGAATAATAAAAGCAGAAGTCATAGTGAGCACATCGACATTAAGTATCTAGCTATTCAAAAACATGTCAATGCAAACAAAGTGATTGTTGAACACATCAATACTAGATTGATGATTGCTAATCTATTAACAAAAAGGTTTATCACTTATTTCTTATATGGGGCATGTTGAGCATACAAGACTTAGTTCTATCATGTAATCTTTATACGATTGAGATACTTTGCGTTTGTATCGTATTTTATCGATTTAAAAATTTCCATTAATTTTATATTTGTCTTCTCTTATTTGGTTATACGCATGCAGTTTAGAGAATAACAATGCATATTTGAATTTTATTTGTGACTCTAAATGAATATTTGAAAGTTCAATCATACAGATATGTACAACATATGGTTTTCATTCAAAAAAGAGTTACATTGTAATACATGGAAGGTAACACTTGCTCTAAGGGACTTATCGTTACGATTCATTCAATTTAAACTCTTTTGCTTGGGTACAAAGGACATTGTATCCATAGGAAGAATTTTAAGGATATACCAACATTGAATCAATACATATTAAATGTTAAATGAGCCAAGTTGATTCCGAAATTTTTCAAGGGAGGAGAAGAGAAGGAAAAAAATAAAAAAAAGTTTCGCTAACAATAAACCACCTTACCACCATGAACACGCGCTGACTAAAAAGAAAAAGGACATAGTAGTGATTCCAACGACACGATGAAATGACATTTTTTACTATCGAGAAACATCGCATGCATCACTCGAATTGTGCAGGAAGCTCTCATGCACCAATAACTTTTTTGTTTTTAAATAATATGTAATGTTTACTAAAAGGTCAAATTGCCACTACTCTACTTGGTAATAACAAAAAAATAGGAAAAAGACTAAAAAACCCATGAACGCAAATTTTAAAATTTTTGCTTCTAAGAGTAAAGTTATCATTTTACTATATTTTAAAAAGTAAGAAGACAAAAAAAACCCTTATATGCTAGCTTCAAAAATTGTCTTCAAGGGCAATGTAGTCATTTTATTGTGCTTTAAAAAAGAAAATTATAATATTGTAATGAATAGTGAAATGTGTATATGTGCACAGTGAAAATCCCTTTAGCTTTAGCTTTTTTTTGTATAAATAAATTCTATTCCCCACATTAGTTATTTTTCCTGAAAGGTTGTATAATTTCCATCAGTTATACAACGCATCTTCTTTTGATGAGAAAAGAAGCCTTCAGAAAATATAACACATGAATTTTTTTTCACATAAAAAAAAGGATCTCTAGTCTAACAAAAAAAAATTATATGATCTTTTTTTCAAAGTGAATGGATTAAGGTCTTGAATGGACTAGACAAGGATTTACCAATATCTTTTCAATAGTTTAATATTTGTACTTTCTGATAATTGATGATATTGCTAACAAGTTTCACTCATTGTGCACTTTGAACAATACAACCTTGCAACCCACAAGTGGATGACCAAATCTAAGAGTCAAACCACGAAAAATAGCTCATCAACTCAAGGTCCCTAGTCAATTGCATACTTATATGTGGGTTAGAAAATGAAAGTGATAGTATTCGAACCAAGGATGTCATCTTCTTCTAGTTAACTCCTTACCACTTGACTATTGCTAGTTGAGCTACTAACTCACTTGTAGTATAGCTTTGAAATTGTATTGAATTACATTAAATTTCAACACTAATCCTTCAAGTCAATAATATATGATAGAAGTGTGTTTGTGTGATGGAGCGACAGAGAGAGGATTACAAAAAAAGATAAAACGATATATATATATATATATATATATATATATATATATATATATATATATAAAAGACATATATATAGAGAGAGATGAGAAGTTAAAATTAATAGCACACCTTCTTAGTTCTACCGGCAAGCGTCGATGTCTCATCCACATATCAACATCACGTCGCCTTAGTGACATTTCTGCCCTCCTAGAAGGGAGAACGATAAATAGTTGTCAAGTAATGATTAGTCAAACAAATGACATTCTAGTCTACTTGCAAATAACAAATTAGGAATCAAAAACTAAATGGTTAACATGAATTGCATCATAATGGCACCATATCAAAAGTTACATGCAGGTTTACAACATTTTCTTCTCAAGGTGCATTCATAAAAGCCTTTTGATCTCATTTCTCACATATCACTTCCATCTTCGGAGATTTTAATTAAAATATTAAACTCACATTCATGAAGAATAACTGTGTTGAGTACCCAATTGGTGTAAGCCTATTCTTTAACCGATTCAACAACTGAACTTGATGTGATGTGATATCAAAGAGTAGCCTACTAGAATACAATATTGAAAAAACATTGAGGATTACAAGTACTTACGACTATATTTTTCACTGAAACTATAGCGATTATCAACATATCAGAATTGACATTAGGCATGAACAACAATACGTGCTATAAATGTGTCCAGGTGTGCAACAAGTCTATCCATTTTTGCTCCATCCTACAACTTGACTTATGGTAACTATTATAATAGTTAATGAGGTGACCATAAAAACAACTCAGAAGCAGTGTATGTAATTGACTTATGATACGAGGTGACCATACCATGCATTCTCAAGATTACCTAAATAGAATTTTGTTTTTGCTAATAGATTATATTTTTCAAAGTTTCTTGTTAATATAGTGGACTTTGCGTCAGATTCTTTCTTTACTGAGAGTAAGAGTTCAAGCATGGTGAAGTTATTTTGGCATAGGTAAATCGCGCCATCTCAGGTTATTTTCTCTCTTTTTTGAAGGGCAAAAAAAAAGTCATGATGACCATCATTATATAAGATGCATCTAAAACCCATGAATGAGTTTGAAGAAGAGAGTAATGAGAAGATATCTTTAAATCTTAACCCAAGATAATCTTTAACCCATAAGCTATAAATTTCTTCCTCGCTAAAAGCACCATTTAACATGCTCATTCTGACCCAGACCATCCATGCTTGCAAATAAGAACTCTATTGAAATGGATTCACAAGAATAAAGATTTCACCAATAAATCATACCTCCTACCGAGAGCCTGAAGAAAGTTCTGCATATTTCCTATGAGAAAAGCAAAGAGCAAAAGGCCGATTCCAATTATCGCCATGGTAAAGAGGATTTCCTCGGAGTTATAACTCGGTGTTTGGTTTCCAGCAAGAGTGCTAATTTGCTTCACAAAATAATAATAAAATATAGGATTATATTAACAAGAAATATAGAGTACTAGTTTACTTCTATGTTGTGGGTTGAACTAAAAAAGAATATCCAAGCTACGATGAATTTTTTGACATTGTCATTAAACCCAATCCAACAAGTCAAACTTGCAAACTCCTGACTCGAGTCCATACTAGGTCTAAGCTTCTAATTAAATCATGTGGGAGTTGCAACCCAATCGACTTGACAGATTTAAAGACAAAAATAAAAAATCAAAGGACAAAAAAAATAACATAAAAATAAAGACCACACACACAAGTTTAAAGGCAACCTGAACAACTAGTAAAAGAGGTTTCACTTTAAAAAAAAAAAAATTGAAGCTAATTTTTTTTTTTTTCAACATTGAAATGATGACATATTGTATCGATTCCGGTCAACCCGGGTTAACTCATCAAACCCGTGACCTAGGTTGTGGATTCTCTTGGGTTCAATAACATTTAAAAAAAAAATTGGGTAATGGGCTTTCCATGATTTGTAGGAGGTGTGAGTTTTGCTAGGAACACAAGCCATGATACAAGAGCACATTCACCAATCTTGCCAACAAGATTTTGTTGTTGCAGCCATGAACTTCATTTTTTTAATGATTTAAAGATGACAGTGAATGGATGATTGTTGAATTGAATTGAGAGAGGAATACTAAACAGCCCCAAATTCAGTAAAATTGAACAACCAGATGAACATTTAGCAAGTCAACCATTAAAACTTTGATCCAATGGTAAATATTAACTAGATAAAATCAAAGGAATGTTTTCTGCAGTGATACAGATATTCTGTACAACATTAAAAGCCACAGTTAGATTAGGTTTGATAATAAGTGCACCAAAGTGATCAATTACCCATCAAACAAAAATTGGACAATGACTAAGTTATTACCTAAGAATAAAAGCATGATGATTAAAGACAATATTCTTAGTAGCAATACCATCTTGGTAAACACAACTTCAAGTGGCAAGTTCGCACGCCTTACTTTAGAGAAAATTTCCAGTTAACTAATAATAGATAGAAGAAAATGAAAGAATGGTGTACAAAAGATGTCATTGATTCCATACCTGGATTCCCCAAACTAATGAATATGTGTATCTGATGATGGTATTCTCCCCAGTGAGATTGACTGCATGGGCATAGATTCCATAAGAAAAACCATCCAACGTAAAACAAGCACTGGCATTGGCATTTTCTTTCCAGCTATCCCAGCTTGTATCAGACCCATGTTTCTCGTGTCCACCACTATCTATCCACTTCATGCAGTCATTTTTATAACTAGAATTACGGCAGGCATGATGAAGACAATGAATTAACCTCTGTTAAAAGAGTAGGAGAATCGTTTGAGTACCATCACTGATGCATTGTAATATGAAAGTAGTTGTAGAATTCTCTTAATTAACAAAAAGAGAAAGCAAGCAATATGCCAAAGAAAGCAAACTAACCATGCCAGGATAATACAAGAAGACAGCAAACAAACCATGTCAGGACAACATACGAAGATAAAATAAGTGTCATACAAGTAAACCAAAAAATAACTAGGAGTTTGTTTTATTGACTTTGAGAGCACAAATACTGCTCAATAGCTAAACCTTCCATGTAGGAATTTTAAGAAATTCAGTCATTAAATAATTGCACATCGAAACACGCTGATATATGGGAAGGATATATGCAGATGAGTAAAGATACATGCTAGAAAATATATGAAACAAGTCTTACAATCATTATAAAAAATAGACTTGAAATCTGAGCAATGACAGCAGCATGAGAAACTTGGAAGGAATGATGCTCAGGTCTTGATTTTGAAACTAGTTTAATATACTTTATTTGAAAACAATTATGATTTCATTATATTATAATTCAAATAAAAAACAGAATGATGAATTATTTCATTGCTTCAGAGGTTACAAACTTGAGATTGCATTATGACTTCACTTCTTTAATAGGAGAGGGTGAAACTAATGAAAAAAAGTATCATTAACAGTTCATCCACTCTATGTATCTCTAATAATGAAATCTGGAATGGTAACAAAGTTTATAAAAGCTTTTGGATATTCAAATGGCAAGAAAAATGTAAAAAAAAAAATAAAGCTCTGCCAGCATATTTAAGCACATAATGACTTCTACTCACCTGCAAGCCAAAGAGATACCAACACAATCCAATGATATGGCCAGACAACAAAAAGGTGAAAAGATTTATAAAGAAGTTTGCCAAAGCCGTCTCAAATATGAAGCCATTTGGACCAATGAGAAGAGGAATAAACCTAAACAACCTTGGAATGTACTGGACAAGAATCACTGCCTGTAAAATATTCTTGGCATAGTTTGCTCCAAAGGAATCCAATCCTTTTGGTAGGAGTAGTAAAAACAAAGTGATCTGCACATGATTACCAAGAATATGGTATCAGATGCAGGTTTAATATTTATGTTAGACACAAATAATCAAATAATAGAAAGATTACAAATTATATTGGACACAATTATCCAAATACTAGAAGAATACAGTTTATATTCCAAGCAATCACAAGTTATTTCATTTTCAGCATGTGACAAGAAATTCAGAATAATTAAAACTTCCATCTATCTCCAGCTAGTCACTCTAGTCAACTGTAATTGTAAAGCAAAGGCTCACTGAACAAGGATTGTATGTTTCTTTGGAGGTATCCTATATTTGTTGTTGTTGTTTGGTAAATGGAATGGGGAGGACTTTAAGGATCTTTTCCTTTCAATTTAAAGCAACTGAGGCGAGATAGGATAACTTTTGGCCTCTGTACGGTGTACTGCTACAAAGGCAGAAGGGTTACGTCAAGTGTAGAAGCTCTCTTCACATAAATCTTCTAACCTTTTTCTTGTTAATTGCCAGTTAACTACGAATGCTTTCCTTAAATAATCACATGAAAGTTTGTCTAGTTCTACTCAAAACACTAGAAGTTTATCAATAATGCGAACCATTTTCAAAGTAATTTCTTTCTATTCACATACAATGATGACAACGACGACGAAAACAAAGCCTCAACCCAAACTAGTTGGGCTATATTGATCCATCTTGCACCATTCCTCACTATCATATTGCCTTCTGTTCATTTTAAATTCATTAATTTATTTATCCTGATTTAACTTTTTGAAGAGAGATAGATATTTGTTCATGCTTTTTTTTTTTTTATCAGAGATGTAAATGCACACTGAGTAACACTATGGATGGTCACTTTGAAAGTGATTGTCCACATGCTCTTCAAATCTCAATCTTGGCAAGAAAGACGCACATATCTCCATTTATGGAACCTGAGATGCATCTATATGACTGACAATGAGATATGGAGAGTGTACGGAAAATCACTGTCATGGCATTGCTCATTACATATTAGAGGCTGCAGCACTGGACACTTCACTTTTGTTGATTCATTATCTACCCCTACCATTTTCAGGTTCTTGCAAGACTTGATTTCCAATTGTGGACATTATTTATCCTCCACATATGATGCAATCAGATTCAGACTTGCTTGAACTAACTTGGGTATAAGGCCCAAAGGCATCCTTGTGCTCGCCAGGATTGAAATTACATAATGACATGTAATTAATTTTCACATCCTCAGCTAGGTTCAGAACACTGATAATTAGATAACTAACTATTCAAACACAAGAATATAGATGCAACATGTTGATTTTTAAGCAAATTTCTGAAGGTGGATAGTTACAATGCCTTAACAGCCTTTACTTTTAAGCACCTCTCACAACAGACTCGACACCAATCCCAGAAGAAGGATATGCTAGACAAAGAATGAATTACATACCTGTGGAAGTGGTAATACCACAAATAAGTCAATAAAAAAAAATCCTCGGAGATAGTGCCTGGCAATTTTCTTTGGATGGTCAACTAACTCTCCAGCACCAACCACTCTAGATTCAGGAGCTACATAAGCTAACCTAAACTGCAGAAAATAAATGAAGAGAATATTAATGGATTAATTAGCTAGTTAAAACAGTTTCTGTACATGGTCAAAGCTGGGTTTTACAATAGCTCAAGACAAAGGCACTGGAATTTGACAATCATACTGAACTAATTAGAAGAACACAAATACAAGCTCATCATTTTTATTAGGAGTTTTTTTCTCCTAATAAAACCCAGCTTAGTACCTGAAGAAGTATGTTCAGTAAGAAGATGGCATCAGTCAAGCACCTTAAAAACACAACTGCTTTAGTCATTCCCCAATTAATAACTATGCACTTTTCTTCCTGCACCCAGAAAAGAAAATCATGTAAAACCAAAAACAATACAGCATGAAGTAATGAACCGAGGAGAATATTATATAAAGTGCCTAAATAACAAAGCATTGAACCTCAAAACAGATAAAGTGTCTAAACAATAACAGCAGCTTTGAGCATTATTATGAGAGTTCGCCCTGAACAGTATGTGTGAAATCTGGGAGTTCTATATAATCCACATGAAATCACAAACAGCAAAAAGACCTTATCATGGAACCTCTCAGCAATAGAATATCCAGATTCCACACATACTGTTCAGGGCGAACTCTGGAATCTGAATGCAAAACTCAATAGGATGTGAAGAAAAATCTCATATCCTTGCAGGAAAAAAGAAATAAAAAAAAAATCTCTGCATAATACATTGCACAAACCTGCATAAAAGTTACTAAAAGCATGATTACTGAGCTATATGTAAATGCACAATCTATGAACTTCACAATTTTAATGCAACTCTAATTATAAATTCTGGAAATATAAACAAATCAACAACACCTGTTTCACCGACAGCAAGATGAAAAACAAGGGGTCAACAAAAATTGCCCCCAAGCAAGAAAGGACAAAAAATTTGTTCCATTCCTGAACAACTTTAGTATGAGGATTCATAACTCCAGGAATATATGAGTTTATAGCATTATTGAATCTCCTTGCCCAGCCTTTAGCATCTCCATAGAGAACACTATGAAACTGCAAGAAGCACAAAAAGTTGAATGAACACATTGAAGGAGGCCCATAAAATTATCATAATTTGTAATAACAAAGATATGGCAGCAATAATTATAAATAAAGCAACGATCAAGTAATGGTTCAACAGACTGTAATGTTACAAATGAGAATATAAGCCCATTACAAATGAGAATATCATAATTTGTAAAATTAGAAAAGATACACAATTCTCAGGCAGTTGGAATGTTTTTTTTTTTTTGTCTGGTAGATATTGTTGATTATATTTGTACTTGAGCTCATGTAACTATGGAAAAATGAGAGTAAAGAGTGTGCACAGCGTTTTTCACCAATGCTTTCTCCCACAAGGAAAACAGTCAAACACTGCTTCTTGATCTTGTCTGAAGCCAACCAACCCCTTCATAAAGTCCTTACAAACCAACTTGAAGAAAAAAATGGTTTGTCTAGTTTACCAAGTTAACAATGGCATAAGAAATTTACTAAATAAAAACAAATCAAATTAGGGACTTTAGACATGAAAACCAATGATCAAATTTTGTCAACGCATCAATCCATCATCTTCACCATAAGCATATAAGCTGTCAAAATCTTTTTTTTTTAAAAAGAACTGATTCTCTTAACCAATTATCATATTAGGTCCTCGAAAACATAATGAATCTACGACTTTGAAAAGTCAAAAATTGAACTAGTTTTTCTTCTTCTTCCTCCAAATTCCTTCAACTTGAACACCAATTTTCCCCTACCATCATGTTGTAGTCCTCAAAACCAACAAACAGAGTGTCAAGATCCAACCTTGAGCTTTTATGAGTTCTTCTGTTGGAGAATTTAACTGATTGCTAGTGAGAGTTTTGCAAACGATCAATGAAAGTGAGCATTCCAAAAGAAATTAAGAATTTAACAGGTTCCATAACAGTAGGCTATATCAACAGAAGAACACTAACAAAAGAATTTACGATGATCATAAAGATAAAATATTCCAATTCCAATATCGGAAAAGAGAATACGAAGCTCAAAGCCCCAACTCCCTCACCAACAAACCATGTCCCATGTGAATCATCATTAATAGTTTCATTAAAAGTTATGAGGTTCAGTACCCAGAAAGCATACGCAACCAGAGCCCATAAAAGTCCCTGCCCTCAAATAAATACACATATATTAATCCTACAACCAATACCTAACTATACAAACTAAAAGACACTCTTCAATATAACATTTTTTTTCAATTGGATGGTTCAAAATAAGAGGAAACTGAGACACAATATCTGATGACATGTAACACTTTCTGACCATAAAGAATAACACCAACACTCCTTTGATCTGTACAGCCTCTATTACCACCACATACATACTGCAGACAAAACTAGCACCACCTTTTCCTTCATGAAGACATCAAAACAATTATCATAATCCCATTCCTCCACTGCCGCTCTATCATCACCAACAAGAACAGCATCAAGAGTCCAGACCAATCACCATAATTACAACTTGTATTTCAACTTGTGAGATTCATCACATCATGAATTCAAAATATTTCATCTTTTCACAAAGTACGACCAGTTTGCGATAGCATGTCAATGAAATGAGAAGTCATTTGCAAGATTTTTATGTTTTATCCTACTGAGCAACTACTTGTCACTTTCAAGAACAAAGTACTTGTGCATTTTCAGAAGCAAAATATTGTACCAAGATTATCAAAAAATTCCAGTCATATTGGATGAGCATAGTGAAATTTTTATGGATTAATGGTTCACTCTATCTTTATATAATAGGGTAATTATCCAATTTGTCCTGGTATATCAAATCGAGTCAATTTTATCCTTGAAAATACATTAAATTTCTAATCTATCTTTTAGGCAAGTTTTTCAGACTAAACCATTGGAATTAATCACATGATCTGCACATGAAAGTCTTCTTGTAAGGGAATTTTGGAAATAAAAAATAATCATAAGCAAACTACTTGAATAATTTTGATAGTTGGCCTAAAAATCTTGTTAGAAAGATTTATTAGAAACTTAATGTATATTCAAGTATTAAATAGACTCAATTAGAGATATAAGGATAAATTGTAGAATTTCTTTATTATACAAGGACAATTTGAGCGATTAATCCAGTTTTTAAATGCACAAAAAACTCCACTTCTATAAATAAAGCTAGCAAGCACAGAAATAAAATTCATTTAAATGTTTCAGTATCCCCATTATTATAGTAGAAAGATCCACAAAAATATTACTAGGGTGTTCCAATCTCAGAAAATGAGCAATCAGCTATGTTGATGAGCTATACTGACTAGGTCAATAATAACAGAGATCATCATGAAATCAAACTAGTGATGAGGAAAATCGTGGATATATGATAAAAATATCCAACCAAAGTAACCAAGTAACAGTATTTTTCACAAAATAGGCACTTAGAGCTGAAGTCTAAATCCTGAATCCAAAGAGAAACTGGTTCCCCTTGTTCATATAATTGAGGGCAAAATGTAGCAGCAGTAAAAATCCAGAATAACATGGCAGAAATTCCAGGAGGTATAAGGTTTTCATATTAGAACAAAAGCATACCTTGGAATCAAATATACTAGAAGTTTTTGCATGTCTTTGCTGTGAAGCTGTAGAATGGTAATACAATGGGCATGTTGTGCAATAAGGATCATTGCACATGCCTAGTTGCCCAGACCTCATTAAATGGGCATTTGTAGCAGTATAGTTGTCATCCCAGTCATTCTTATCCCTTCCATTAAGAGATGGATATTTTTCTGGCTTGGAATCCACCTTTTTGCGAGTTGTTACACCATGTTTTGCCAGAAACAAGTTTTCAGTGTTGCGGTTGATATATAATGGACCACTCATCTGTACCAGTGGAGCTTTTCTTGCACTACGCAGCGGACCAGTAAAGCCAACGATGTTGGTTTCAGAACCATAGGACTCCATGGAATCCAAAGGAATGGAAGTTGATGCACTTTGAGTCCTGGAAAGAAATGGCCGAAATCGAGAATCCACATTTTCATCCACTGACTTTGGATGTGTGTCTGACAGCGTTGGAATATTATCTTTGTCATGGTTAGCCATTTCTTATTAATAGAACCTACACAAGGAACAGAAAATGAAGTCAACATTCAATACACATAAATGCGTGTGTAATTACAGAATGAAAATTCAATGAAGAAGCACACTAAATTATTTTGATTAACAAGAACGGGTACCCAAAATGTGGGAGAAGAAAAATAAGAAATGCAGGTAAAACATCAATTGCTCCAATGATAGCAATGATTCAAAAAATGCATAAAAACAACTTATTCAGACCCAATACATTACATCAGAAGAATTCTAGTTAGCTTAGTTCCCATGCTTATAACCTTTAATGCTCACTGAATTCAAGCTCAAAAGGATACAATTAAGCAATCTAGTACTGACCAGATTTCAGTGGTTCTAGCTGCTAGTACTTGATGGATCAAAAACTGCCAACAGAATCTACTTCTTAATGCAAATGTTAGCTCTTTCTGTGCTTAATGATTTATACCAACTAGCAACCTATCTTGAGATAGTGTTTGGTTACTGTTTTAAAACAAAAAAGGACATGAACATAAATGTGTTGTTGACAAGACAGAGACAAAGACATAAAATAAAAATAGTTCTTGTAACAATTTTGGAGAGAATTATTTTACTGGAGATACAAAGAGGACATATCTTCAAAGACAATATTTTTTATTTTTTATTTTTTATTCCTAAAATATCATTGTAAAAAACTCTCAATTTTAAAATTGTTTAACTAAGACATGTATGAATAAAAGTGGTTATTATCATAATTTTAAAACTCAACTCGAGAGTTGACCTGGAGCAAAGTTCTAGTCATGAGTTGGGAGGGTCAGCCCAGGTTGACTCAGTGTAAGGATAAAAGTAATTGTTACCAAAGTTTAAAACCCAACTCAAGAAACGACCCGATCCAAGGCCAAAGTCATGAGTTGAGAGGGTCAACTCGGGTTGACCCGAGTCAATGTATGAATAAAAATAATTATTATCATAATTTTATAACTCGATTTAGAGGTTAACCCGAGACAAGGCCCAAGTCAAAGGTCAGGAGGGTCAACCTGAGTTGACACGAGTCAACGTAAAATTAAAAGTGATTATCATCAAAGTTTTAAAATTTGACTCGAGAGTTGACCCGAGACAAGGTCGAGTCATAGGTCGCTAAAGTCAACCTAGGTTGACTTGGGTTAACATATGAGTAAAAATAATTATCATTATAGTTTTAAAACTTGACTCAGGAGTTAGGCTGGGTCACGGGTCGCGAGGGTCAACTCAGGATGACCCGATTCAATGTATCAATAAAAATGATTATTATCATAGTTTTAAAACTCAACTCGAGAGTCAGCCCAAGACAAGGCTTAGATCACGAGCCATGAGAGTCAACCCGAGTTGACCCAAAAAAAATTTAAAAATAATCAAAGCAACCTCGTTTTGGCAAAAAAAATTAAAAAAAATCAATGGGTTTTTGACCCGTGTTTAATCTCGAGTCATGGGTCGACCCGAGTTTTTAATTGGGTAAGGTTAAGTCAATCCTTCCACTATTTTTTTTAAACCTAAACCAGTTCATGTTTTGGTGGACCTGTCGGGCAATCTAATTTTTATAACTAGTGTTATTATAATTTATAATATCATTAATTTCAATATAAACTAAAGTAAATATATATATATAATTATTTTTTTAAAGGTAAAATAGAATTTTTTATATTTTATTTTATCTTATTTACTATAATCAGAACAGTCACTCTATCTTATACGCCACTATCAAACATAATTTTATTTTCGTTTCTCTTTTTCTTATCTTCTTTGTCTCTCTTATCTCCATCTTTTCTATCTTGTACAGTAACCCGTCACTACCTAAGAAAACACTTTCAGCAATCGAGCCATTCAGTGATTATTTTTGTTCACAAATGTGTTCTGAACAAGCCATATTATTCTCATTATAATGGCCAACCTTATTGACTAATTTTATACTCTCATTAAGTCACTCAATCTTGAATCAACCTAGTGACAATCCTAATGATAATCTGCAGCTAATTACCCCTCAAATCCTGATTCACCAAGCAGTTTACATAGATAGCTGATTCAATGTTGTGGAAAAACATCATTAGCCAAAAGAACTTCTAGCAGACTGTCTTTAGTTCTTACCCATAAGACCAAGGAGAGTGAGGTTAGAACTCAAAGACCCAGTTGAACATGGCATTACTAAGAAAAGCAGAACACTTAACAAATTTATTAGCTAGCTTTACACATTGGTGCTTTTTGATAAACAGCTCATAACAAGAACAAGAATACCCAAATTTAACTTTGAAGAAGCAAAACCAGCAACTTTGATACAGAGTCATTCAAGAACAGCAAAGGGTTATAGTAACTTTTACGTTAAATTATTGAAACCCAGTTAAAAACTAAGTGGATAAAAACGAAAAAGAAAAAAGAGGTTAAAAAAGACACAAACCTGCTGCTACTTGAAGCAAAGAAACCCAACTCTACAGACTTCCAAACAGCATCATCTGCTATTAGCAAAGGAATGCAAGCTTGAGAGAGCAGTACAGAGAGAAAGAAGGAAGGAAGGAGTGCGTGCCACGAGACTTTAACAAGAGAGTGAAGACTTAAAATTCAGTCGCTTGCCTGGTGCCGTGTCAAAGGCAGAGGGGATGACTGTTGGCCCAATGACTTGCTTTGGCAGTACATTTTACGTGGCACGAAAATACGGAGAAGAATTTAATCTACTTTCTCACCTTAACATGGCGACCTTTGCCTCCTTCTCCTCCAACAAAATAAGAAAGGGTGTTGTTTAATTGGGTAGAGGTTATTAGTTATATAAACTTTAGGGTTATTAGAGTATTATATTATTATTAATTTTAAAATTTATTAAATTATTAAAGATATATATAAACTAATTTGTATATTCATATTAATTAAAAATATAAATAAATAAATAAATAATTTTAAAGGATAATTCAA
>Ga0325403_1000587_pt1 | contig 26622 bp, 10 predicted proteins | sample PopdelMetagenome_19_FD_205665 | JGI IMG/M metagenome (GOLD analysis project Ga0325403, IMG submission 205665) | Populus deltoides microbial communities from Bellville, Georgia, United States - Xylem-PdKOR-R4 | ecosystem: Host-associated > Plants > Phyllosphere > Stem > Wood/Secondary xylem... | reverse complement strand
GATAAATCTTCTTCTTTGTTGAAAATTTAGCACCTTAAGAGCAACACGTCTATGATGGGAGTTGAATAGGAAGCACACAGCCCATTAATGTTGATCGATTGAGTCAATGCTTTTTCAAAATGAAAAGTATAATTTGACCATGTTTAATTAATTTGGTTACTAGTTTAAACAAGTAGAACTAGAAAAGTTGGAACCATGGTGGATTTAGGGGTGTAAGCATAGTCATAATCGCCTTAGAGATTGTGTGTGTGTGTGTGTGTGTGTGTGTTTGTTGAGAATAGGGATGGGAGATAATGAATAACTCCCCCAATAATATTTAACTTTTTATGATAAATGTAATGTGTTGTAATTTAATTTTTGATCTCTTGTTTTTTTAAATATTTTCAACATACTAAAAAAAAATATGTTCTTGATGTATTTACATTATTTTCAATATTTTCATCGTCTCAAAATGATTCAAATTTCAAATTTCTTTTCAACGTAATTTAGTTTTTATTGCGTCATTTTTAAAAATTTTGATTTTTCTCATTGAGTCGGTGTTGATTTTGTTTTTTTAAATCAAAATACAAAAAAAATAAGAAAATGAAAAAAAATGAAAAAACATTTGGATAAAGGTACCAAAATGAAAATGAAAAAAATAAAGGACTAAAGTGAATTTAGGCTGTTTGTTGGACAAAGCAAGTAGGAAAGAAAACAAAAATTTTCACCTATAAAAAGGTGTTTATCTCACATAAGAGAGAAGGGGGAGGCCATTACAAAAAAAAAAAAACACTCTCCAGCTCACACACTTTCTCCCAAAATACATACACAAAAAACCCTAGACCCATCATACCTAAACTTAGCTGCCAACCACACCCAAACTACCAGCCCACCACAAACCAATACGGCGTTTCACACCAACAATTCCAGTTTGTTTCCTATCATTAGTAACAAATGCCTCTTTCCCCTTCTAGTTCTGCCCATAACAGTGACAACAACTAACAAAAGAAAAATCTTGAGCCAAAAGAAAAAAAATACACTACCAAGGACAAACGACCATGAACAACTCCCTTCTCAGCCACAACCTCCTCTATACCCTCCTCAACAACAACAGCACAACAACTTCCCATCGCCAATTTTCCTTTACCCGCAACAACTCTCTAAAGAATTCATTAAACTTAAAAGCAACAACACCACCGACAACCAACAACAACAAGAAAACAACCCACCATCAGGTATCCACCCATTTTGGCCCGAACCTCACTATGACCAACGACTTCTTCCATCGCGGATCCACCCTTCTCCAGCCACCAACCAACATACCCACCTTCAACCATTTCCTTTTTTATTTGTGGAAATAGCAACATTAATAACCCCTGATGAAGAAGAGAGGATCAGTAGAGAGAAACAAATCTAAAGAGAAGAAAAAGAAGATAAAATTGACTGTTTTTATGGATGTTTTTGGTTTTGCATGTGGCGGTACCCCTCACCGCTAGAAAATGAGAGCTACCCTATTCACTCATTCTTGTCTTCATCAGTGACAACGTGTGGTCACATGCACCGCTAATGGCAATAGTACGTGAAACCCACACGCCACCACTATTCCTGCAACTTAGAAGCTTCCCAGCATTGTCCCTGAGTTCCAATGACTTCCCCATATTATTTTGTGAATTTCAGGATGTCCATTTGCAGATGTTTTATATGTGTTTCATTTTTTAATTTTGAGTATGTATTGTTTTTAAACATGTAATTGTTAGGTATGTGAGTAAAATTTAGTAAAAAAGAAGAATATATGTGTTTTGTATTTTCTTTTTTCTTATTATTACTTATTTTCATTTTGTGATAGAACATATAAAAAGATAAAAAAAATTAATTAGAAAATTTTTTTAATTGCATACGCCCAACAATCCTAAAAATAATTTATTTATTTTAAAAATATAAAATACTTTTGCATGGATTTTACAACAAATTTATAAAATTCCAAAGGATTTTAGCCTATATTTCAAAAATACCAAAACAATTTTTTTTAAAATATATGAAATATGAACTTATACATAAGATACATTCCTGATATTTAATAAATAAACAATTTATTTTTATATTGGTATTAGAACGGTTAGGTTTTTAATCTAAAAAGATAAAGACCTCTTTATTGGAGAAAACTTTTCTTTAAACTTAAACAGATCAACAATTAGAAAACACAATATTTTCTTAGTTTATATCAGACAAATAAACAATACAACTTACCTCAAGTAAGACGTATTGAGGGTGTTAATATATTCCCTTACGCAATCAGTCCCCTTACCCAAACTCTAAGACCCGTTAGTGTTCCTAGTAATCAAAATACTAGATAGTGACTTCCATCCTTTTTTTTTTCTACTGATAAAGGACAAGAATTCCTTGTCCTTTCCACCTACATCATTCATGACTATCCTAATCTAGAAGGATGATCGCCGTGACGCCGCGCATGTGCAACAAAATGGGTAAAAAGAAGAAAGTTGATTGGTTAACACTTGATCTTCAAAAACTTAGATGGTCAAGGAAAAAATGTTACAAGAGGAAAATTTTTAGGATTTGTCCATAATTTTTAAAAAATTTTAATTTACTTTTCTTTTCTTTTATCTACAAATAATCTTTGAGATTCCAAATATATATTATTCATAATTTTTTACCATACTTAACCTAAACTTTTATTTAAGTTTTATTAAATCTTTACCATTATACATCTACTAAACATCCCTAAAACTTAATCTTTCAGTTATTATTTACACCAGTCACTAGAATTTCAGGCCATGGTTTTTTTTATTAATAAAAAAACTCGATTTTCAACATGTTTTTCCCTAAAACATTCAGAAAACATTTTGTATACCTTGGCATACCCATCAATGACTTCAAATAACCCAAAAGGCTTAAAATCCAAAATTGATCTGAAATTCAAAAACTTTCTGATACCAAGTGATACGAACCTCGCGGTTATGCAACCCACATCAAAGATGATAACTTTTCCAAAAAAGCTGAATAATCAGGTTTGGCTAAATCTTGACCCCAAGTTAACTTGTAACTAAGAACAAGAGGTATTGAATGATTGCGAATGATGCCACAAGATCAATTATATATTGATAAGTTGGATTTACTCTTTATCCCAAAAAAGAAAAAGGTGTTAGCTTAAACAAAATTGAATTTCATTAATGTTTAAAGGCTGCCCAACTTGCAGAAAAACAATACATAATATAGTCCTAAAATAATAACTCTAATGGTCTCGTATTGCGCTACAAACCAATAAGCATTAACTAAAACTTAGTTAAGCACAAGCCTAATACCTAAAACAAGCATAAACATTAATTTTGGGTCAAAACAAACTCAACATAAATAAAATCCCTAAAACTGAAATATAATTATCCAAGATATTAACTAACACAATGAATAAATCTTATGAAATATTTAGATTATTGCATGTTATCAAAACAACACCAAAACCATATCTCCTTGTATTGGATTACTTGTAGCTGAATCTAAAACATGTAAATGAAAGAATGTACATTTGCGACGTCCATTAATCTTTTTCTCTTGCTTGAAATATGTTGTCTTGAATGTTGAAGTTTCTTTCCTTGTTTAGCTGAAAGTATGCCTTAAAAAATAGGAAGAAAAGTGGCTGAAATATCTCATTTAAATAGCCTTCTATAATCTCATTTTTGAATAAGAAAATCTTATAATATAAGAAAAAGAACAACAAAAGAATCCTAAGCTTTCTTGCCACCATATACATTTCATAATGGATATGATATCCTTGCAAAATATAGATAATAGATACTACCATAAATATCTCCTTGTTGGACATGAAATCCATATAAAATAAATAAATTTATAGCTGCCACACATGTTTCCATGAGCATTAAAGAATCATTGTTTTGATTGAAACCCATAATACATAAAGAAACAATGTTTTTTTTTTTAATTTTTGTATATTTTTGACAAATTTTAGTCATGAATTCAAACACATTATTCTCTCTCTTCTAGATAAATTAACAGACCTACCATATATCAATAGAAAAGTAAGAATGTATACTTTCCAACCCAATTAGAATCCTAGCATAATTCCTTTTGTATCTTTATATATAGTCAAAAAAGTAGACGAAGGTCCAGATAGATAAATTTGACAAGGATCTTTTAATCAAATTCAATACTATGAAAGAATTCCTTACCAAACTTTGGTTTACCTGAAATTTAAAGCCAATGTGTAACAACATGTCTAGAAACTCCTGTAAAAGTTTCATCTCAATCCAAAATTCAAACTGAAAGTTATCCTCTATAATATAAAACTAAACAAAAAAAATTTACGCTAAAATCCGAATCTGACATTGCTTAAATCGTATCATCAGATCTCTCATCTCGAACAATTGGAAGGATAAAAAACACCTAGTTAGAACTCTCCTCATTAAATAGAACTCATTAACACCAAAATTAATTTTTTTTCATAGCTGAAATTAGTGTTAAACGAGACTTTCTCTCTTTACGACCAAAATTCAATCTCTCTCTCTCTCTCTCTCAAATCAAAAAAGAAAAAATGTTTTACACCATAATTAAATTTATGAAATATTATTCAACATTAACACTTAACTTCTAATATTTAACTCCAAAGCAAACATAAGACAATTCAAATTTTATTAACATATTCATAAGCTACATAAAAAAATATGTTTTAATCCTTAAACATGGAATTATTTTTTCATTTTTTTGCATGTGTGAATGATATTTTTAATTTTTTCTCAACTAATTAGAAAAATTCCTCAATTACTGTACATGTTAGTTGTGCTTTTCAAAAATCCTTAAAAATATGTTTATCAAAAAATATTTAAAATATTCTTCTTGATATTCAAACTTCAAAAGAAGTAACAACAATGTTTGAAAAAAGAAAAGGCAACAAAAGTAGGAAACAGCATTTTTCATATTTAATGAAAAGGAGAGACAGATAGCTGTCAGCAAATCAACTCCAGTCGGTACGGCTATTTTTATGGCAGATTAGATGGGCATGCAGATTTACACGTGTGGGATTTTCAATGCAATGATTACACGTGAAAACCCAAATCTTCCATTGATTTACACTCTCGTCTCATTTCCACGCAAGGACATCAAATGGGAATGGCCTTCGGTGGAGAAGACAAGTAAGAACAAAGCAAAGATCAATAGAAATAAAAGGCTTTAAAGACAAAGACAAAGTAGTCTAAAAGGGATTTAGGATCTTTCAAAATATTGAACAAGGATCAGTTAAAACAAACAAGATGTGTTTAGACTATGATTAATAATTTCAATCACGAATTTAACACCTCAAAACACACACTTAAGACTGAAACTTAGAGAATAAATTATCTAGATAACATCCTCATTCTTTTTGAGCCTATCCATAAGACCATCAACATGTAATGAAGTCTTGACTACTTGGAGACTTCCAAAATCAGTGTGTGAAAGGAGATTTTATTATAATAATATGATTCTTGATCATAATCCTTTAATTCATTAAGCTTATCGACTTGATAGGGTACCTTTGCGACATGGGGTTATCGAGATTTATAGGAGGAAGTGATGACAGGAATGATATACCAAGAGCTAGGTTAATGCTGGAATTTTCTAGCGGTTTAAACAAGAGCTTGACTTGTAGTTATCAAGCTACAGATAAGTGTGCTGTGGTAGCACAATTGTTGTATTCTTTCCCTGCCTTGTACAAGTTTTGGATAATGAGGTAGGAAGGCTTGACTGTTTCTTCATATCCTGGATGCAAGCAAGAAAAAACATAGGGAGAGATGTCTTTTTTCAAAGGAAACAAAAAAGTTTTGGGAAAAAATTAACCAGAAGTCTGATAGTCTATGAAATGAATTTTTAGTTAATGACAATTGCTTAGGTCTTTTTGATTAATAGGACAGCTAATATGTCCTGGAAAAAGTTGACATTCAATGATTAAATAATTAAGAACATGAACTTGGAGATTTTAAGTTCAAATTTTGTTGCGATATTGGAGGCTAAAGATTCTAAGGAATTGATCATGAGACCATCGTTTTCATAATAGTTAGGATAGGTTTTAGTGTAAGAAGAAATGATTGTAAACTTAATATTTGAATTAAATCCTATTGACATTGACAATGCGAGAGGAATTAAGGAAATGCATGTACCCATAAATTCAAAGAAACTTTTAATTAGCAATTAGTCAAAGAAAAAAAGCTGCTATCTACTTTAAATAATCATTCTATTTTCAGCTAAAATGAAAGTAATCATTCTTTTGTTCGCAAAATTCTGGTCTTCTTCGAGCTTTTAAGTGTGAATAGGAAGAAATGAGGGGATGATGGTGCCATTGTAGTAATCAATTCAAAGCCTTCTTCTAGTTATTAAGAATAAAAGAAGAAGAAAATTCATGTCGCTATCTTTCTTAATATTAATAATATTCTAATAGTATTTTAAGATTATATATATTAGACAAAAATTTATTTGATTGAAAAAAAATATAAAAATAGAAAAAAATATTTTTGAGATAGTTTTGAAATGACTTTTTGTATTTTTAAAACAAAAAAAATACATGGAAACTTGTCTCATTTATTTTTGTTATCTTTCTATTTTCTGTTCTAAAAAAATACCCAAATAAGAATTTTATCATTCTCTAGTTCACACAATTCTACTCTTAAATCGAATTCAATCTCAATAGTTTTCAAGTTAGATTTCCTAATTAAACTAATAATTAATATCTCCCCTAGAAATCAAAAGGTGCACATCAGATTTTTTTCCTAGCAAAGTTTAATTGTGATTAAGTTGGGACATTGATTGTGATAAACTACCAAACTATATTTTGTCTTGCTTGAGTTAATTGTCCTAAAGTAATCAAAAGGGAGAATACAAAATTATCATGTAAACATGTTCTTATAAAAGAAAAAGAAAAACTGCCAAACTACTGTTTGTGCCTCGTGTGGTTATTGTCAATTAAAATAAAGCTATGTTTGACCTTCTTAGGAAAATAAGAAAAACAAGCAACTAATGTTTTATCCTTCCTTCATCTGGAGATTAAACCATCTCACTTGAGGTTAACAAAAGTAAAATTCTTGTAAGTTTTTTAGTTCTGATGTAAATAGTTTATCTTTAATCAAATCATGGAATTAATTTGGTTAGAATCCGAATAATTTGATAAGTTGATTCAAGATTATGATAGAATTAATTAAAGATAAAATAAATATAAAAAAAAACCTGGGCCTGCTCGTGATCGGGAATAAAATATATGTTAAGAAATTAAATCATTTTAATTTTAATTTTAAAAAATAATCTTTAAAATTAACTTGTAATGGCTAAAAGTTATAATTTCTCCAACATGATTTTGAATTTTTAGTTCATATCAATTTTAAATCTGTTAAATCATCATGAATGTTTGCAATCCAACCCCAGTTTCCTCTCCTCTCGATCCTAGGAACAGAATTAGTTTTTAATACAATTCTAATGATTTTGCAATTTGAATTTGCTAGCTAGCCCTATCGAAACACTCAGTGTACTTATAGAATGGTCATTACGAACTATTATGTTATCTTGACCATTAAGGGATCCGAAAATACTTTATATATTTTTTTTATAACTATATCTCGTATATACATCATTCGTTGTGCCTAAAAAGGTGAAATATAAGATGACCGCTCGAGACCTAGAATATTGAGCATTACTTTTATAAAAACATTGTGTTACTAAATTTCAACAATAAATCAATATATAATTATTTTTTACCAAACCAAATCAATAAAATAATTATTTTTTTCCAACATTATTATTTTTTTGCAACAATATTACTTTGTTCTCTAGACTAATTGTTGAAATCTAATTAATTAATTATTGGTTGTTTCATTAAAAATATATGATGATGGGTAAAATGAATAAAATGAACAACAAGAGTCATTTCCTTTCTAGTTTTAAGTTTATAATGAGAATGCTCACATATCCTATACTCGGTCAGGTCTATATTTTTAAGATAGTACAACATGTAGAAGTTTGGACACATGTTAATTTTCTGATATCCTAGATTGAGGGGTTTCATCATTGACTTAGTAACATAAAAGTTCTTTTTCAATATGTTCTTTTCAGGTAAAATGCTTCTCACCTGTTTGATAATTCTGTCATAACTTACTTCACTTAATTCATGATTTGACTTGATGACGAACACTTGTACAACAACTGATAATTTATTGTGATTTGTGCAACTATCCTATAATTAATGGCTTGTCAGAATCTTTCAAAAGATTAAAAAACTTGGTCGTGTCTGCATTAGATTTTTCATCTACGATTGGACATTGACTGACATGACTCTAATTCATTTTCATCTCATCTATAGCCATGTTTCTATAAAGATTATTATTGTCATTTAAAACTTCATGCTCGTTGCTAGAATTAGAAGTTGACTCATTCATCATTTCTATCATGGTATCATGAGGAATATATGGTTCTCCGTATAAATACCAACACAAATATTTCTCCATTAATCCTTTTTTTCTAGAAGATACATCATTACAATATCTAGATCGAGAAACTTTTTATTTTTTTACCTCTTGCATAAACATCTAATACCCTCTCAACTAATATTTCTCAGATTCGATAGTATGTAATTTATAAAACCCTGAATCTCATTACAATAATTCATCCTCTACATATACAAATCATAAAATTCAACATAAGTTTCTTCAATTTACAAACAAATATAATTTTACAAAATCTTAAACAAACCCTTACATGTACAAATCATAAATTCATACAACAAATTTGAATGAGAAAAAACTATAAAACAAGTAAACATCCAAACAAATTACATATACTACAAAAATATAAAAAAAATAATAACATTTTAAAATTGAGTTCAAATAAAAAAAGAGAGGATAAATTTAATTACTTAAAGTGGAGAATCCTCAATAAAATTTGAATTAGAACACAGATGCTGACAAACTAAGTGTTGTGGTGGCCGGATTTGTTGTGAAAAGTTAAATTGTGTTGAGATTAGGGGGTTTACTGTTTGTTGCAGAAAAAATACATAAGAAAAAAAGGAAAAATAAGGGAGAGGGAGAGGAGGGTTGATCACCAGGTCAAAAATTAAATATTACGATAGTATGGTCGACAAAATTATTCCATTAGTAACTCCATCGGTCATTCTATCGGTAAAAATATCATGTCACCGTATAATTTGTCTTTTTTGAATCCCACTATAATACCCTCCATAATTCCCTCGATATATACTGAAAAAAGTTTTTTGTCAGCATATTTATGGATGTACTTTACTGTTGGGTTAATTTAATTGGTAATGTTATCTGTAAAAGTTACACGTCATCATACTATTTAGATTTTTTTTCCCATTCCTTATGTTCCCACTGCAATTCCCTTAGTGTATACCAATGAAGTTTTTATGTTGGTGTTTACCGATAAATACATGGATGGAGAATTATATCTATAAAGGTTATCGCAATATACCAACAAAAAAATTCTACCGGGGTTTATATTTGTATTTGCTAATTTTTTGGTATATATAAAGTGATGGGACAATACTTTTTGGTACTTTATAAAAAGTTTATGTCCCTGTTTAGAAGGTCTAAAGGTAGGGTGATAATTTTTAGTAAGTGGGTGGGCCTTATGTCTATACCCAACACCCATAAGTTTGACAAAATATTAGGCCCAAATAATTTAGGTTTAACCCTCTTTCAGGCCCAACGCTTTTAAGCATAACTACAAGTTAAGGCCAAGTAGACATAGGTCTAACGAGCTACTAGATCCAGCGCTTCTAGGCTTAGTTGTGTGCCAAGCTTAACAGGGTGTAAGTCTATTGAGCTATCAGACCTATCACCTTATTGCTCAGCTACGGGCTAAGCTAAAGAGGACATGGATCTATCGAGTTGTCAGACCCATCACCTTTTTGCTCAGCTACAGGCCAAGCCAAAGAGGAGATGAATCTATTAAGTTGTCAGACCCATCACCCTTGAGCTTGGCACTGTGCTGAGCCTAAATGGGCATGGCTCTACTTAGCTGCCAGACCCAATACCTCTGGGCTTTGTTGCGCACCGAGTCTAATTGAGCTTGGGTTTAGCGAACTGTCAAAACCAACGCCTTAGGCTTGACTACGTGTCAATACCAATTAGGTATATGTCTAGCGAAATGCTAGATCCATCGCCCTTAAGCTTGGCTATGCATCAAGCCTAATTGGGTATGAATTTAGTGGCCTTCTTGACCCATCGACCACAGCCAAGCCCAAGTAGGCATGCGTCTAGCTTGTTGCCATACCCATTGATCATGCACTGACAGTATGCCAAGTACAAAGGGCTAAAGACCTAAAGAAAATTACAGGTCACAAGTTGGGCTATAAGGCTTCATTTGCTTATTCCTATGACTTTTAACATAAAATATTAATGTAAGAGATATTTTTCTTTCATCTCCCATTAATATTAGTATCATAGATATTCATCTCTCATCCCCCATTAATATTAATGTTAGGGATATCTCATCTCATATTAATATGAATTTCAGGGATACTTATCCCCTGATATGTGGTATAAGGGTAGAGAGACCTTTTAAATTCTTAAGAGGTATTTTTCCTACATGGTTCTTAGAGTATAAATAACCCCAGAATCATACAGGTAAATAGTTAATGATCTCTATTATCGATAAAAATGCATTCTTAATTTTATAGCGTTTATCGTATAAGAAATAAGAATAAACACTTTTATTTTTAAGAATAAACGCTCGTTTTCTCAGTATTTAAGGGTCTCCAAATCCCTCAAAAGGAGAATGTTTTGCAGGTTACGTGCTTTCTACAAGAAGTTACAAGTTTCACAAATAATGGAGAATAGAATATCATGTTAAAACCTATGATTATTTCATAATCCAACCACTAAAAAAATTATTCCTCAGTATTTTGAATTTTAAAACATTATCGTAAAGCAATGAGAACAACAACCTATACAAGTTTCAAATTTAAAATCTTTCACTTGAATATGTTAAATAAAATAATATATACATATATAACCACCGGAGTTTTTCATGAAAAAAATTTACACATTGACGTCATTTATATATGTTGAAGGCAAGATAAAGCAATCATTTATGGTGTTTATGTCAAAAGCAATTTAATTTACCATCATCAATATTATCAAATCTCTACCAGGGCATGATCTAAAGCAAAATCTTACATTGACCCTTCTTTATTCTTTCAACTTGTTTCCCCCCTTTGAATGGGGCATGAGACCATTGGCTCCTTTGCTACAATTCCTTCGAGTGAAAGCATAGAATTCTATCTACCACTGGTCTTTCGGCATTGAATAACCTGTCCCTTTGGGGTTTTTCCTTTCCAACTTTGTGACTGGTTTAGCATGTTCTGTTTTCTTTGTTTTCCTTTCTTTCTGTAGGTCATCAACAGTGTTAATTAGAGTGTTTTCCAAAATCCCTTTCGTGCATGCAAGAGCACCGAAAGGTGACTTTGAAAGAGAAGACTGCAAAACGTTTCGTAATAACTACAAAGAATTTGTGGGATCTTTGATCGAGCTATCAATTCTCAACTGAGTTTAGAAACAAATTTTCAACAAGTGTGAAATGGGAACTTAATTTAGAGTCAGGTAAAGCATTACGAAAGGAGTTTTAAGCATTACAAATGGCATACTTTCTTTTTGCTTAGCACTCTCTTTACACATTTATGACCATTTAAGCGATGACGTTGTCTCTATGTGCATGTTTCAAGTCAAGAGGGTCCCAAGCATGGGCTCATAAGATCTTCACCCAAGTGCTGGAGAGACTTCGAGTGATCTCCCCTCTGCCGAGACCAATCCACTAATAATAAATGGTGTGAAACCAAACTCCCATCCAATTGGCTTTGTTCCTAAATAGAAGCCTTTGTTCCTAAATAGAAGCATAGACGTACGGTGTGAGTTCATCTAGCGTAAAAGAAAGACCCTGGCTGAAAATTGAAAAAACCCACGATAATTTTACCAAAAGCCTAAGATATTGCTGAAATGACTCATGCCCCGAATCTTGTTTTACCACTTCATTGCATGAACATATAATCAATTCTGCCTAAATATTGAAATGCTGTTTTAAAGCACTTAGTTGTTTGGTTCCTAATAGAAACTCCCCCCAAATCAAAATCCATTGATCCTTTTCATCTGAATTACCATTTTTATGCATTATAACGCCACCTTTTATGAAGAGAAACTAATGTTTTCTATATATATAAACTTACAATGACTTTAGACCCAACGATTCGATCAGGGCTTATTTATTTAAGCTGCTCAACTTGCTTTTGGACGGAAAAACAGGTTAAAAAACATAATTTTTATGCTTTTAAACGTGTTTTTTTTCCTGTTCAAAAAGCGGGTTGAGAAGTTTAATCAAACAGAATCTAGATAAGGAGTATTAATAGAACGGAGAACTTATTGAGAGAAATTCTTTGAGGACCCAATTGAGAATTGACTTATATTTTGAGCGCCTATATGAGGTCGTTATCCCTTGATTTTTTTCCCCTTTGAAGAGATGTTAGGGGAAAGGGATGTCGACCAACGTATGAACATGAAAATATCACGTGATTTAATGCTATTTTTAAACAGAAGCCTCAACAATTTGATGCATACAGTACATTGACCATGACCAATATGATCATTAATGCCGGATAATAAAGTCTAGGACAATCATCGACGGCATCTTCTGGCCTGGCCATTACCTAGTGATGTAAAAAATACTGAAGTGACACGATCACTTAAGCCGTCCGGCAACACAAACAGGACAAACTCAGAGTTGGCAATGGCAATAAATTAGTGAAGTCTCTACTTAATCGATGCAAACAAATTTTCCTTGTCAAGGCAGCATTGATTGGCCCAATTGAAGCTTTTTGGAGTTTAGAGCAAAATGGTGTGCTTTTATATAAACCTTCCAAAAAAAACTATTTTGTCCCTTTTTCTAAACACATTAGAGTTTTTTCCTATGGGAGCCAACAGAATATGTTCAAGAATCACTCTTGACTTCATTTTACAGTGCAACAGCTGGTTTATACATGTAAAGAGAAAATTCGTTTTCTCTCTGGTTTTTCTCTTTGAATTGAAAATTAATTCCCAAGTTCAGTGTATTTATAAAACGAAATTGATGTATTTGATGAATAGAAAGGACCATAATTTTTAAATCCAATACAAGAGTTGACAATGCATAAGACTTATGTAAAGAATATTGAGGAATTGGGTTAACTTATAAAAATCATTTTTTAAAAGAATCAAAACGGCATGATTTTGATTATTTTTTCAAGTTAATGAGTCTTGACTGAGTTTTATCAGGGTTGATCGAGTCATGAATTAATCTAGATTTTTTATCAGAACAAGCTAGATCAATCATTCTTTTATTTTCAGACCGGTTCAAGTTCTGGATCAGCCATGTTCCGGCTAGATCCAGATTTTATAACTAAAAATAAGAATAGACAAGATTAAATTAAAAAAAAAAAGAAAAAACTAGGATGAAAATTAGGCTATGGAACAAAAGAAAACTGGTTTTATATCCTATTTAATCAAGGTACTAAATACCAGCATAAATGAAGTTGCTATGTCCAATCTTTAACCATTGCCATGCTACATCCTAATAAAAAATCTTAGTTCATTGTTTATGGATTTTTCTCTATATTCAGTTTCCTTAATGCAGAGGGCCGGTGCTAAAGCCACCAAGAAGGGACAAAACATTTACATTATGTATCGAAGTTCGAAAGTCATGCTATTGCCGTCTTCCCAAACCCCTATAAAAACCCTCCTTCGCCCCATCCAAAAACCCCCCCTCAAACTAGAAACTTCTCTCACTCTGTTTTCTCTCTCTAACGCTAACTCTTTTTAACATTTCCTACACGAAACAAGAATGTGCCAGCTGAACTCGTCTCCTCTATCCTGCAAATGCAATCAGGACTTCCCTTTCCTTGTCTCCATCAAAGACCAAGAGCCCAACATGTTCTCCCCATTATTGATCCCTAAAAGCCCAACATGTAAACCACAAAAAGAACGACGACAAGAAACCCAGATACCAAACCAGACCGACCTCTCCCTTTTTCTCAGAGAAGCAATATCCATAGCCAATATAGCTTTCCCCATGATGCTGACCGGTCTTTTGCTCTATCCACGCTCAATGATCTCCATGCTCTTCCTCGGCCGCCTTGGCGAGCTAGCCTTAGCTGGTGGGTCTCTTGCTGTTGGGTTCGCTAATATAACTGGTTACTCTATCCTCTCTGGCCTGGCTGTGGGAATGGAACCGATTTGTGGTCAGGCTTTCGGGGCTCAAAAACACCACCTCCTAGGCCAAACTTTGCAGAGAACAATACTCTTGCTCATTGTTGCTTCACTGCCTATTTCTTTTCTTTGGCTAAACATGAAAAGCATCCTTCTTTTTTGTGGCCAAGATGAGTCAATAGCCACAGAAGCACAGTTATTTCTTATTTACTCTATTCCTGACCTTTTAGCTCAATCTTTTTTGCATCCATTGAGAATCTATCTTAGGGCTCAATCAATAACCTTACCTCTTACATTTTGCGCCACTCTAGCTATTATTCTACACATTCCTATCAACTATTTTCTTGTTACACACCTCAATTTAGGGACTAAAGGTGTTGCTCTTAGTGGGGTGTGGACGAACTTCATTCTTGTAGGTTCTTTGATAATTTATATCCTTGTCTCTGGTGTCCACAAGAAGACATGGGGAGGGTTTTCAGTGGAGTGTTTCAAAGAGTGGAAAACTCTCTTGAATTTGGCCATTCCAAGCTGCATCTCAGTGTGTCTTGAATGGTGGTGGTATGAGATCATGATCTTGCTATGTGGGCTGTTATTGAATCCAAAAGCAACTGTAGCTTCAATGGGCATTTTGATTCAAACCACTGCATTAATTTACATATTCCCTTCTTCTCTAAGTTTCAGTGTATCAACAAGGGTTGGTAATGAGCTAGGTGCTAACCAGCCCAAGAAAGCAAAGTTTGCAGCCATTGCAGGCCTTTCTATCAGCTTCATTTTTGGGTTTTCAGCTCTAAGTTTTGCAGTTATGGTCAGGAAGGTGTGGGCTAGCATGTTCACCCAGGACAAAGAGATCATAGCCTTAACATCACTTGTTTTGCCAATAATAGGTCTTTGTGAGCTAGGAAATTGCCCACAAACAACCGGCTGTGGAGTCTTAAGAGGGACAGCCAGACCAAAAGTTGGAGCAAACATCAACTTGGGATGTTTCTACCTTGTTGGCATGCCAGTGGCAGTATGGTTAGGATTCTTTACAAAGTTTGATTTTGAAGGGTTATGGCTAGGCCTCTTAGCTGCACAAGGGTCCTGTGCGGTGACCATGTTGTTTGTCTTGGGTAGGACTGATTGGGAATTTGAAGCTAAAAGAGCTAAAGCGCTGACAAATGCTTTGGTTCTTGTTGCCAATGTTGATGACAGCCTAGAAGTTGAAGAAAAGAAGCCACCTAAGGCTGAAATCAAGGAGGATTATTTACATTTATTTGGTGATCGTCAATTAGATAATCTTTATAAACCTTTACCTGTTTAACTCCCAGAAAAAAAAAAATCCCAATCCTTTTTGTCTTTAGCTTCATTTGTCCTTATAAGTTGTATAGGAGAAGAAGAGAATGGTACTTGATTTTGTCCTCTTCAATTTGAACAGGGCTAGACTATATTCTTCGTATAGTACTGCACCAGTTAAGATTTATACAAAAGAATTAACTATCTCAGGATGCAATGTTTTCTAATTTCAAAGTTTTTATCAGTCAATCTTCAACCTTAATATCTTAAGCTTCAAAGTCAAACACCTTCGATAATAACATGTAGCATTTGTTCGCAATTAAGGTAGCAAAGGGCCAAAGAAGGTGTAACCAACCATTGCAAAGGAAAATGCTACATTTGATTCCCACTAACATTTACATAGTAAAAGAATGTCGGATTAGATTCTAACTCTAAATCCGATTCCTAGAAAATTCCAAGGCTGTAGAAATAATATTCTATTATGAGATGATTTTTCTCCCTTTCTTTTCTTTTTGATATTGTGGTAAATAAAACCTCTCGATAATTGATTAATCTTCTCGAGGGTAACAAAAAACTGAAAACCTTGAACAAATAATGCATGGAGTCTGTAGAAGATTGTGTTTGGTTAATGTTACAAAATAGAAAAAACATATACAAAGAAGTTAGTAACATTTTTAATTCAAGAGACATAAATTTATGAAATTGTCTTGGAATCAATTTTTATATTTCAAAATTGAATATACATGGAAATATGTATCCATCGATCGACTCCAAATTTTTTTATTTTAAAACAATAACCAGACACCATCTAAAAATATCAATGTGAATTGTTTTATGTATAAATAAAAAGTCATGTGTTATAATTTATCCAGCCCATGTAAAAAATAAAAGAAAAAAAAAGACTAAATAGTTTTATTCAGTAATCTTTTAATTATTAAATCTTGTTAGAGAATAATATAAATCATATCCTGAAATCTTACCTAACAGCTTAAGCTATTGAGTTGAGAAGGTTCTTTGACATAGTATCAGAGCTTTAATGACCAAGCGGTCACGAGTTCGAATCTCACCATCCCTATTTATTTGATAAAAAATTAAGCACAGGGTAATGTGAGCATGTGCAAGTTTTAAATCCAAAGGGTTTTCACTTGAAGGGAGTGTATTAGAGAATAATATAAATCATATTCTGAAACCTCATCTGATAGTTTAAGTTATTAATTTGAAATAATTCTTTGAGAAATCTAATGGAGTAAATAAAAGGTAATATCAAACAATATGTTTCCGTTTTTACCATTATGATTTGAAATACAAATCTAGTTTCAAGACAGATGATCTGTTTTAATCAAACTCAAGAATTGTACTTGCTCTTGATAAAAAAAAAATAACAACAATTTAATCACTTGGTTACAAGCATCGAATCAAAACACTGGTAATAATTATTTATTCATCAAATAATAAAAGAAAACTAATAACTTTTGGTGAGACTAGAAAAAATTGGATCATTGTTTTTTCTTGCATATTTAAATGGTTGACTCTTTAAATGTCAGAGTTTTAGTAGTTGGCCGCCTCCGTGGTACACCAGCACTTTCCACCGTTGCTGGGTGGCCAGCTGCCTGAATGACCCGGTCATGATCTGTTAATCTTCCCTTCTCTCTGTCTGTGTTATATATATATATATATATATATATATATATATATATATATATATATATATTATAAGTTCTAACAAACCATGCATATATATATAAATCCTGACGGTATTTGTTCTTTTCTTATTCTCAATTAAGATACGACATTTTTTTCATAATTAATGTATACACTCAAGAAATTACAGATAGAATTTTAGAATAAAAAAGAAAAGAAAAGGGGAAGGAACATCAACAAAATGCAAGTTGCAATTAATTTCAATCGGCAAAGTCAAGCTAGCAGAGTACAAGAATCTTACTGAAAACTTCAAGAAAGATATATCCACTAGTGATAATCTAATCTCTACTGCTTGTTGGACCCCTGAGATCTATCATCAATCTTGGAACATGATTAGGAATCAACTTAATTGGGAATTTTTATGCCATTATACCTTCAATCTCTTTCAAACTTTTAACCATAATCATAATCAAGAATCAAGGCTGACCCGAGGTTGATTTGGTTTATTATCCTATGCAATTCTCAAGTCAACACATAATTAGTTGAGCCAATAAAGAGAAAGCAACCATGCCCTCATTGTGCTTTGGAATTCATTGACTTCAATTATTTCTTATATTCTCCTAAACCCATCTTTTTATGTAGTGTAAATAGACAAACTCAACACATTTATATACAATCCCATGTAGAATAATTGAAAAGATTTGCATAAAATAGAGATATTAAATTAATATAAATATAAAATAGAGAGACACTTTTGAGTTCCATAATGAATCAAATTAATGAAATTCAGGTATTGATTTTGTTCGGCTTTGATCATTGTATTCTTGCCTTGAAAGATAAAAAACTATCAAGAGTAGTAAATTAATTTCTTTTTCTTGTTGAAATGGAGATTGATAAAATAACCAAATTATCCCACTTAATAAATATAAAATCAATCTCTTACATTAAAAAAAAAAAAAAAAACAGAACAACGTGGATATTAAATTGACATAAGCTGGCATATATCATTACTTATATTCTGGTCACATCAAATGATTAAAGATGGAAGAAAGTGGTGGTTAAGGCCATGTACCATGGAGTCCTTTTTACCATTTTTTATTTATTTATAAAATTCCTTGGATGCCAATATAGGGGTGAACTTTTTTAAATTTATTTAGTGACATAGAATTGCGTATTTAAATTCAATAAGGCTTATATCTTGATCTACAAAAAGTCAGAAGAATAATACAAATGTGGATTCTTATCAATTATTGCGTTAAATTCTCCAAAAAATTAACTACGTACCAATTATAAAATCACTATATATATATATATATATATATATATATATATATAATCATATGCATTATTGAAGTCAAGTTCGAAATCACAAGACCTTGACTTATAAACAAAATAAATATTACTCAATAATCTAAACAAAGAGGTTCATGCTAATCATTGTAATTAAATTTATTAAAATAGGTAATGACAAGGACTCAAGTGCTAGAAGGACTGAGGACTCGACAATGTGTGATTATAAATTTTAGTCACGAGGGATCTAAATAATATAGTTGGTCAAATGAACCACGGGTACCCAACACACATATTGTAGGGAGAGGATTCTTTCAAGTGCTTATTTATATTGCTGCATTAACTCAAATTCTCATGTAATATATATATATATATAATTGCAGAACGTATTAATTAATAAAAAAAATTTAATCACTTAACTTCTGGACTCCACGCTGACAAGTTTTCACATCCATTAGCTTTGATCTCGTATGTAGCTTAAAAAAAAAAAAAAAAATAAGAGGTTGTTTGGTAAGATGGTATAACCGAGTTTTATAAAAATTTATAATTTTTATATTTTAAATTAATATTTTTATATTGTTTTGATATGTTGATATTAAAAATAATTTTTTAAAAAAAATATTATTTTAATATATTTTTAAGCAAAAATTATTTTTAAAAACAATATCTATTACTATTTCAAACACTTTTTTAATCTAAGTTTTTTAAATATATTTTTAAATTTTTAAGCTTGAGACTAAAAATTCTTCTAAATATTCTAAATATATTAAATTAATACAAGATACGTTCTTAAATTTACATAAAAATAAAATTTAATCTTTATTAATATCACTTATTATCAAAGAAAAAAAACCCACATGTAATTTTATTTTATATAAGAGATTATTTAAAGAAAGATTTTGGGAAGAGAGGCGTTAATGTTAATTGAACTACAATTTATTAACAATTATTTTGTAATTAGCCAGGCATATTATTTTAACTTACTTTATACATTGATTTAAATTTATCTTTTCAATCTGATCAAATGCAAAGTACTATCCATAACAAAACTATTTTTTTTTCACCGGAACTGGTTGGTATATATGCAACTATTCGTGTATGCATTCAACAAATATACCTCTTCCACAATTTTTTTCCCCCACATTGCATTCAAAACTCATTGTAGCCATGTATCAAGAATTTGACTTACCTTTCCATGCTATTAATTAATTGTGCGTATCATAGACAACAGCTTCCTTATAATTACCTGCCACAAAATATAAGATAGATTTTTGTTAGACTTGGGAAAAACTATAAAAAAAAAAAGGGTTAGTTCTTGAGAATTTTGTAAAGGCACTAAGCTTTGAATTGTTACACTTAAGAATGTACCTTTTTGAGGATTGAAGAGAGCATATATATGATTCCTAAGCTTGGAAGGATATGAATTCTTGGTATACTAACCCTAGCTAGCTATGGCCATCTCCCTCATCACCTCTTTGGAGTTGCCAATCAACAAAGTTAGAAAATGTCAAATAAATAAAATACACAATTCAAAATCAAAGATCAAATTAATAACCTAAGTATCCCAATCTATCTTCATAAATAATCATGAGCCTATGTAAGGGGCGGTGCATGAGTATCATTAATTAGACCCCGTATATACTTCATCATGCCCTAAAACACATTTATCTATTCTTTTGTTTTGACTTCTCTATTTCAAATACGAGATTCACTTTTGATTTACTTCGAAATAGTGCCTAGAATCCATAAAAAAAAATAAAAATTATCTTGACTTTTTTAAAATTAACACTATTTATATAAAAAAAAATTAACGAAATAACACAATCTTAATTTAAGATTATATAAAACGATGTCAAGACTCATCATTCTTGGGATTTATGTGAAAGACAAACAACGTACTAATGATGATAATAATAACGTGGAGGATAGAAACCTCAATCTTTTTATATGTTATTATTTCATCTTTCTGGATCAATAAAGAGACAACCTATGACCTTGTGGAGTAGGAAATTAATGATGCAGCTAGCAATTAATCGGCTCTACCTCACCATGAAATGAAGTACATATCCTATTATTATTATTATATTGTTTTTCGTCATTTCTGGTACATTAATTCGTTTTCCATTATAATTAATTTTGTTATTAAACTAAAATCGAGACAGGAAATAATAGAGACCATGGCTCTCCAATGGCTCCAAAGTGATACTACATTAATTATTGCCTCCAAATTAAGAATTAAAGGTAGCCACGTGCCGAATTATATTTGGAGAATTGGGAGCCATGGAGCACTAGCTAGATTTCAAGCATAATCTTTCCCATTTCCCTCTTTTAAATTATAATTAATCATGTTAATTGCAAACTTAATTAGATTAGAGGGATATATATAGATCGATGCCATTGATAAAGGAAACAATAGCTTTATAGTTGGAGCTTTATCCAAGGATACTAAGTTCAAATAATTAAAAAATAATAATAATTAAATTAAGCCCTTCATTATTATAACATTGGTATGATTATGCATCCTAGTTTTTCCTTAATGCACACCTAGAGCTTTACTTGGTGCTTAAAATTATACTTAATTAACATGTATAGAAAAATAAATTATGTTATGTATAACATACGGCCTTATATACTTGAACATGCTTACTTAAGCCGTGACGTTAAGAATCACGAGACCTTAATTGAATAATGCTATATATTTAATTTGTTCTAAAGGATTTGGTTTGCAGAAATTTTTGCTTTAACGACAAAAAATATATGAAAAATTCCTATGTAAACCAAATTTATATATATATAAAAATCAAAGTCAAAAGAACGAGAAAGAGAAAGACTAACGTGTTTAAGCATGGCCAATTTCATCTTTTCTTCGGCTGTTTAGCCGGCAAGCCACTAATTTGACCATTAATTAGCTGTAGATTAGCCAGCGCTAACCTTAATTAATACCTGAAGCATACATCATTTATTTGGATTCTGAGTTTAATTATCATTCTTAATTATCCAATTAAGCAAGTTTTGTGCTTTTTTTTAATATAATCATTCTTGAAGAGGACAAGGTCAAGCATGTTTGAGAATAACATAGATTTTAGCATGCTAGGTTGACCAGTCTTCCATTCCAGCTCAATAGCAATATTTTGCTCTTGTTATCACAGTTTTTTCCTCACGTAAACGTACTGTGGTGCTGAAAAATGTACTTAATTCATTGAACTTTCAAAACCCATTTGTTTAATTAGCAAATGCTATTAAGAACCGATCGATTAGCATCTTCATTGGCGGTGTAAATTCTTGCATAATCAAATTAAAGTCAAAAAATAAAATAAAAAACCATCATTGGATCAAGTCTAGCAGGTGAAAAAATACAGTAGAGGAAGCATTTAAAAGAGCAGTGAAAACTTATCTCATCGGACGGATATCGAGGATCAAAAGCTGCTAGAAAAGCTGTTAATTTTAACTCTAGAATAATATCCCTATATCCCATATTAAAACATCACTCTTGTAATAAGCACTAAAGTTACTATTTGGTATAGAACATGAAAAACAAAAGTGCAAAAAAATAGAATAAAAATAAAAATAAATTTTTCTTTGAAATAATTTTAAAATAAATTTATAAGTAAATTTATATACTTTCAAAATATAAAATATATAGAAATATACATTCACTATCTCTATCTTAATTTTTTCTCTCGAAACAATAACAAAATGTTATCTAAAATCTCTTTATTCTCGTGACACCTTATTATTGATGAACATAAACTTGAATATATCATAATTTGGAGGACTCTAACAGAGATTATATCTCCACACTTGGGAAAAACTAAGGAACTGTGTGCAAAAACTATATATAGGGACGTCTGTATCCATTGGAATGAGCAGGTGTTAGGGTCTTTAGGCCACCCTTTGGCAAAGGGAACAGGCAATGGCTAAGAACATTAGCGCGGCAACCGGTTAATTGAATGAAAAGACAATTCAACCATGAACGTGGAGAAGCACTAGAAATTTTAAAATCTAAGCAAAATAATTATTAGTACGGAGATTATATCGTTCATGCAAGTTGGGGAAACCTTAATTTTCTTCACGGAAATTAGTGAATATAAATATCCTAAGTCAAGTTGGTGAATGTCAAGTGTTTAATTTAATGGCTTCGAATTTTTTTTTTTGGGGTTGTGAATCCACTAGTTTACTTTTGAAGCCATTGCCTGCTCATGAAATTTTCAAAGGAAATTAGAAAGGGTTGTGGAAGCGTCACGAAACCATTGATTCTTAATTTATTACCTTTGTCTCAAAATTGTATCACCACATGCATTCCAGTATATTTTAATTGCTCTACTTGTAATTAATTATTTTTGTATTTATCTTCCTTTTAGGCCCACTAGCTTATCTTTTTTATTATTATTTTCAGGCCCAAAACATCTGAACTACACAATATTTTTAGTTTTCTCAATATATTTTTTTAATATAGAAGTATTTTCAAATTAATTTTCATTTACTTGAAAGACAAATAAAAGATAATATAATAATTGTTTGAGCCATAATTAAATTCTAGCTAGTGCTATCCTTCGATACAACCTCTAAGACAAGCAAGCAATGAGACAAGTGACATTACTAATTAAGGTTATCCTTTTACATATGTTTGCTAAGGAAATAAAACATGTCGAAGCATTAAACCACATGGTGTAAAATAGCCCATTAAGCATTGCCTTTATCCTAAATTATCCTTGTTATATATGGGTAAAAATTGTGTTATTAATAAACTATATATGTCAAACAATCTTATTAGTTAATTAAATTAGCTTTAGGCAATTTTAATTAAATGAGCTTGATATTGCTCACAAGCATATCCTAATACTAGCTACTTGTATTAATCTTAGCAGGGAAGCAACCCCAGCTGTGCTCCAAATCCTTTAGATGAGCTTGATCAATATGGATATTTATTTATTAAAATCAGAAAATAATCAAGAATTTATTTCAATACTATGGTGCCATTAACGGGTGTGCCTTAGTGAAAGTACGTATGGCTCTCATTCTCTATACCCGCGTGCTATACAAGTCAGCAATCGTACCACCACACTTTAATTGGGTCAATATTTGATTCTTTCTAGCTTACCTTTGTGGCGGAAGATTGCGAAGAAATATTTACTATTGGAATCCATTGCCAGCCCAACCATAACATGGTTTGTGTGACCAACTTGTGTGTCCATTGTTGAAGCACTAAAAGAATTTCTTCAAATGAGGCCAAAATTTGAAGAGGGGGTCAATGTCAAAGAAAGAGCTAGCCACTTAGCAGAGAAGCGCGGAGGAGAAGAAAAGCTTGGTGGCGCTGTTTCAAGAAGACAAGACGGCGCACGTAACAAGCCATTATTTTGGCTGCTGCTGCTTGGTTCAGTGAACGCGTAGGCACACAGGTGTCAATTCATTCATCAATATATATATATATATATAGAGTCACACACACGCACGCACGCTTCCCCTGGCTCCCACAAAGATGAAAATAATTCATGAAGTTTAATCGTTATCAAATCCACGTTTTAATGTTTTACAGAATAAAAAAAAATCACATCCCTGCTTTTCATTTTGTTTATCTAATTGAATTTTCAACATTCATCATCATTATTATTATTATTATTTTGCTATACAACTTCTCAAAACTATCTCTGTTGAAAATGTAGGAGTTTATTTATTTTAAAATAGAATTGTATTTAATCAAATGATTGAGAATAGGATTGAACATTAATCATGTACGTGTTTCATTAGAAAGATAGAGACCAATATTTAGAAATATCTCCAAGTAAAAAGATAAATAAATAAAAAAGTGAGATGAAGGAATAGATTTTTTGTATAAATGATTTTTCTATTTATTAAATGTATTCATCGGTCCATCGAACCTCGAATTTCTAAAGTTATCTTCGTGCCTAAGCTTCTGTTTCGATAAAAAAAAAACACCACCAAGAGTTCTAAAACCATGCGTGGGTATTTTGTGTTGGGAAAACAAAAACAAAAACAAAAAAGACGAGTACTTACAGTGTACAAATCAAACATTTGGTAACATGATGTAGTTTCTAGAGGGCTTGAAATGACCGCAATTCCGTGTCAACTTTCGATCTCTTGGTGATCATGAAAAGGCAAAAGGCAAATCTCTCTTTGTGTCTCATGTGACAAAGTAAGAATTTGATGATGCTTATCGGAATCGTGATGGCTACGTGGAGACCTCAAGCATCTTTTAGGGGAACAGCTTCTTAATTTTATCTTTTTCAACCCATGCATGCATGGTGTGTATAAGCATGCATCATGCATGCATGAACCGAGTGGAAAATGGATTCTTGCAGCTTGGAGCTCCCCCAAATCTTGCATGCAAATGATGTACTATATTCCATGATGCATGCCACAATTGAAGAAATCGAGATCTCAAGGATAATAATTTTTATCCCATGTCGTTTTGAATTGCTTGTTAAAGGAATGATTGTGTAGAAAAAAATTCAAAGGATACGTCGTTTGGATTAACATTTATTCAATTAACAATTCAAAGGATACTATATTTTCAAATGCAAAATATTTTTTAAAAATTATCACGCGTCAAAAGACGTGCTATATATTTAATAATTTAATAAACATATTCATTAACAATGAAGAACTCTTATCATCTCGGATCAGGAATGATAAATATTAATCAAGACTCTGTTGAACAAATAATTACTCAACAATCTTTTGCATGCATTCGCGAGAAGATTAATTATCACAATCTTCAAAGCACTTGTTCATACAAAAACAAAGTAACAGTCAGCAACTATGGCTCTTTTACTCATCAGTGCTCCTCTTTCCTTCGTTTTATATAATACTCTTCTCACTTTAAAAAACCCAAAGCAAGACTCGAACGATTGATTCTCACTTCACCCGCCCACGTTCGGTCCAAGCAGAAGGTTCCATATTTGCTCACGCGCCGAAGTTGTGTACTTTTGGGACACCATGCCTGCCTTCTTTCCTTCCTTTACTTGAACACTGTGCATAGTGTGCATTGCTTAAAGTCTTATTGCCAGATGATTATCTGACCGAAAGTTCCATCATTTGTTTGCTTTAACGATCAAGTTTTCCAAACAAAAGGACAACGTGATTTTGAAACAGAAAACATTCGAATCAAAGAAAGATGTGAGTTTTGTTTGATGTGTGGAAAGCGCTGGTTTGAATCTGCAGAGGTAGAGCTCGACAGATGATCAGATATATGTAGGATTTTCTTGGATTTTTTAATACCGATATGATATGGATTATTTTTTATTTTTTTTATCGTCCTAAAGAGATAAGTTTAGCCATGCTAAAGCTAACTTAGCAATACAATGGAATCGGAAAATAATAAAAAGAAAAGAAAAACTTTTCGTCGCAAATTACACATTATAATTTCAAATAATTATAAGAGTTGATTTTACCTTTTATTTTAGGTTTTCGTTTAATTTGTGGAATTGGGTTCAATTTTGTAAGTGAAGAGGTGACTTAACAAGAAATTTTAGTGTGCACATGGAATAATTATTTGTGCTTAACTATTCTCGAGAGAAATAGAGGATAAAAAATAAAAAATAAAATATTTTTAAAAAATCTATGTAAAATATTTTTATAATTTTTGATGAGTTTTAAATTTGATATTTACTCCATGAACATTATAATATTTTCAGTGATCTAAGATGCAAAATTTTGATGGATCTATAGATAATTTATTTTTAATTTAGTTAAAAAGACAAATATTATTATCTAAACTCTACAAAATTAGAAAAAAAGATATTATCGCAATCCATCAATTAACACATTGCCTTTCCTTAAAATATCAAATAATTACAAATGTTTGATTTCACTTAAAAGTAATTTATTATTTCATACAATCTTATCATATGATCCGATTGTGATGAAAAAGTTGAGAACAACATCTCACTTTCCAAAAGTTCCAAAAAAAGAATTCAAATTAAACTAAAATTAAATGGATGATCATGGATCCCATACTTTCTGCTCACATTAGATTGCGTTCTTACAAAAGCAGAAAACCCTCTTCTTTTTTTAATTTTTTCAGATAAAGTGATGTAATAAGAGGTCATTTTCATCATAGTAAAAATTGACCACTGGTGTTCCATAAAGAATAAACTAGCTGCTAGCAGTATACAGAATAGAGAGTATGTCTACGGCGTTAATGGCAACAGCAGGGGTATTTGCACCCTCTCATGGAGACAAT
>Ga0325403_1000586_pt1 | contig 26633 bp, 24 predicted proteins | sample PopdelMetagenome_19_FD_205665 | JGI IMG/M metagenome (GOLD analysis project Ga0325403, IMG submission 205665) | Populus deltoides microbial communities from Bellville, Georgia, United States - Xylem-PdKOR-R4 | ecosystem: Host-associated > Plants > Phyllosphere > Stem > Wood/Secondary xylem... | reverse complement strand
CACCACGTGTCACGCGAGCGGGCCGGTCACCCCGTGGGGTGACCGGCCCTCTCGCGCGTGACCCGCCTCAGCGACCCGTCGAACCCGGCTTGGGCTTCGGGGTCGGGGTGGCGGTGGGCTTGGTGACGTCGCCCAGCACCGAGTCGGCGCTGCCCGCGGTGGTGGCGCTCGTGCTGCGCACCGGCGGCTGCGTGGACCCGGAACCCGAGCTCTTCGCCGAGCCCTTGGCCTCCTCGGCACCGGCCTTCGCGTCGTCGGCCTTCGCCTTGGCGGTCTCAGTGGCGTCCTGGGCCTTGTCCTTCACGGTCTCGGCCGCGTCCTGGACCTTGCCCTTGAGGTCCTCGACGAGGTCCTTGGCCTTGTCGGCCGCCTTCTGGCCGCCCTGGGGCTCGGAGGAGCCGTCAGGAGCGGGGGTGTCCACGTCGGACGTGGTGCTGGCGAGGCTGCCGCCCCCCAGGCCACCGCTGGTGGTGCCGGACGCCCCGGGCGTCGCGGACGACAGGCGGCTCTGGCCGGTGGGAGCGGTGCTCACGCCGGTGCCCGGCGCGGTCGCCGGGACCCACGGGTCGACGACGGCCTGCTGGCGCGACTTCCACACGGCGTAGCCCGCACCGAGGGCCGCGGCCGTGATGGTGCCGAACAGCACGACGCGCCGCAGGCGGCTGCGGCGCTCGCGCACCTGCGGCTGCAGGGCGCGGGCGCCCTTGCTGACGTCGGCCAGGCGGCTCGTGGTGCCGTGGGCGGCCACGTCGGTCGCCTCGCCGGCCTTGGCGGCCGCCGCAGCCGCTGCGGCGCTCACCGCGGCGACGGCGCGGGGCAGCCACTCCTCGACGATGGTGTCGCGCGCGCTGTCGACCTTCGGCGCGAGCGCGTCAGCAGCGTGCTCCACCTTGGGGGCGGCCACCTTCAGCGAGCGGTCGCGGGCGTCCACGACGCGGGGCGCTGCCCAGGCGTACGCCTCCTGCGCCTTGGGGCCCGCCCACTCGCGGGCCTGCCCGGCGTAGGTGCCCGCGGCCTCGCGCGCCTGAGCGGCGTAGGCGGCGGCGCTCTCCTTGGCGTGCGCCGCAGCGGGCCCCGCCTGCTCCTTCAGCTCGCCGGCGTTCTTGGCCAGCTTGTGGGCGCCCGTGAGGGCCCCCGCCGACAGCGCGGCACCCGTGGCCGCTGCTGCGTGGCCCTTCGCCTGCGCCGAGCGCTTCGCGCTGCGACCGGCTCCCCTGATCTCTCCGGCCACGGCTGCCGCCTTCTGCTCCGCCGTACCGGCGATCGACGTCCCGGCCGCCTTCGTGGCGTGGCTGACCGCCGCGGCGGTCCGCTCGGCCCGGTTCTTGCTCCCGAACACGCGTCCTCCTCCCGGGCCCGGCTCCCGGACCGTCGCGACCATCCTGCCGAAGCGGGCGGTGATCCGCCCAGCGAGGGGTGCAGATCGCACCGGGTGCGAGGATGGGACGCATGGAAGCGACGCTCCACACCAACCACGGGGACGTCCGCGTGACGCTCTTCCCCGACCACGCTCCGAAGACGGTGAAGAACTTCACCGGTCTCGCGACCGGCGAGAAGGAGTGGACCGACCCCCAGACGGGTGCCAAGCGCACCGACCCGTTCTTCGACGGGCTGACGTTCCACCGCATCATCCCCGGGTTCATGATCCAGGGCGGTGACCCGGTCGGGAACGGCACCGGTGGTCCCGGCTACACCTTCGACGACGAGATCCACCCCGAGCTGACGTTCACCAAGCCCTACCTGCTGGCGATGGCCAACGCGGGCAAGCGCGGCGGCTCGGGCACCAACGGCTCGCAGTTCTTCATCACCGTCGCGGCCACCACGTGGCTGCAGGGCAAGCACACCATCTTCGGCGAGGTCGCCGACGAGGAGAGCCGCAAGGTCGTCGACGCCATCGCCGCCGTCCGCACCGGCGCCATGGACCGCCCGGTCGAGCCGGTGGTCGTCGAGTCCGTCGAGATCAGCGGCTGACCAGCCGATGACCGACCCGGTCGGGGGCGCCGCGGTGCCCGGCGGTGACCAGGGCCCGCAGCGGCCCCCCGTCTGCCCGCGGCACCCCGACCGGGAGTCCTACGTCCGCTGCCAGCGCTGCGAGCGGCCCGCGTGCCCCGAGTGCCAGCGGCCGGCAGCGGTCGGCGTCCACTGCGTCGACTGCGTCCGCGAGGCCAGCCGCACCGGCCGGCAGGCCCGGACGGCCTTCGGGGGTCAGGTGCGGCGCGGCCGCCCGGTGGTGACCCTCACGATCATCGGGCTGTGCGTTGCGGTCTTCCTGGTGCAGATGACCTCGCCCTTCGTCACCCAGGACCTCGCCTTCCGCCCCATCCTCGCGGGCGTCGAGCCGTGGCGGTTCCTCACCGCCGCGTTCCTGCACGGCAGCTGGATCCACATCGCGTTCAACATGTCCGTGCTGTTCACCATCGGGACCTACCTCGAGCAGGTGCTCGGCAGGTCCCGGTTCGCCGCCGTCTACCTGGTCTCGGCCCTCGGCGGGTCCGTGGGCTCCCTGCTCCTGGCCTCTCCGGACGGCACGTCGTGGATCCAGGCCTCTGTGGGCGCCTCCGGGGCCGTCTTCGGCCTCTTCGGCGCCCTGCTGGTCGTCCAGCGCAAGCTGCGGCAGAACCCGGGCCAGATCGTCGTCCTGATCCTCATCAACGGCGTCATCGGGTTCCTGGTGCCGAACATCGCCTGGCAGGCGCACCTGGGGGGCCTGGTCACCGGCGCCGCGCTGGGCGCGGTCATGGCGTTCGCCCCTCAGAGGGTGCGCACCCCGGTGCAGCTGGTCGGCACCGGGGTGGTGCTCCTCGTCCTCCTGGTCTCCGCCGTCGCGAAGCTCGCTGCGACGGGCTACCTCGTCGTCTGACCCGCTCCCGGGAGCGCCGGGGTCGCGCTCAGCGCCAGCGGGTGGTCATCGCGAAGCCCACCAGCACCACGCCGAAGCCGGCCGCGAGGTTGCCCGCTCCCCACGAGGGGACGGGGTACAGGGTGCCGCTGATGTAGTACACGACGATCCAGACCAGCCCGAGCAGCATCAGCCCGAGCATCACGGGAACCCACCACCGGGGGCTCGGGCGGGGGCCGGCGCTCTTCTCGCGCGGGGCCGTCCACGCGCGGCGGCGACGTATCCTCGACTCGGGCACGGGTCCTCCTCAGCAGGGCTGTACGCCCGCGAGGGTAGTCGCCCCGGACCGCGAAGGAGGGCACCCGTGCCGGACGAGCCGGGCCGCGCCGCCCGCGCGCTCGCCGCGCTGCGCCGCACGAGGCCGGGCACGGTGGGCGTCGTCCTGGTGCTGGTCCTGGCCGGGGGCCTGTTCGCCACCAGTGCCCGCACCGCCGACGGCACGGACCTGCGCGCCAGCGGCAGCGACCTGCGCTCCCAGGTGGTGGCGCGCGAGCGCGACGTGGCCCAGATGAGCGCCCGCCTGGCCCGCCTCCAGTCCGACGTCGACGCGCTCGGCCGCGAGGTCGACGACCCGCAGGCCCAGCGGCTGCAGGCCGAGCAGGAGGACCTCTCCGCCCCCGCCGGCCTCGACGCGGTCTCCGGACAGGGGCTCGTCATCACCCTCGACGACGCTCCCCGCGCGGGAGACGGCACTGCGGCCACGGGTGTCAGCGCGGACACGCTGATCGTCCACCAGCAGGACCTCCAGGCCGTCGTCAACGCGCTCTGGGCCGGCGGAGCCACCGCCGTCGGCCTGCAGGACCAGCGCATCATCTCGACGTCCGCCGTCCGCTGCGTCGGCAACGTGCTGCGGCTCCAGGGGCGCCTGTACGCCCCGCCGTACACCGTGAGGGCCGTGGGAGACCCCGCTGCGCTCCGGGCGGCTGTCGACGCCTCTCCGGCCGTCCAGGCCTACCTGGCGGACGCCTCCCGCGTGGGCCTCGGGTGGCAGCTGTCGCAGGAGCAGGTCGAGGTGCCGGGCTACGAGGGCCCGCTGCAGCTCGCCCACGCCACCGTCCCGCGCTGAGCACGGGGTCCGGACCTGCGACGATGGGTGCATGAGCGAGTCGCAGGGCCCCGAGGTGCTGGTCGTCGACAACTACGACAGCTTCGTCTGGACCATCGTCGGCTACCTCGAGCAGCTGGGCGCCCGGTGCCGCGTCGTCCGCAACGACGACGCCTCCCTGACCGCCGGTGGCCTCGACGCCGTCGTCCGCGGCGTCGACGGTGTGCTGCTCTCCCCGGGCCCGGGAGCGCCGTCGCAGGCCGGCGCGAGCCCCGCGCTGGTGCGGGCCTGCGCCGAGGCCGCCACGCCGATGCTGGGCGTCTGCCTGGGCCACCAGGCGCTGGGTGAGGTGTTCGGCGCCACGGTCACCCACGCCGAGGAGCTGCTGCACGGCAAGACCAGCGACGTCGTCCACGAGGGCGGCGGGGTGCTCCGCGGCCTTCCGGAGCCCTTCACCGCCACCCGGTACCACTCGCTGGCCGTGGTGGCGTCCACCGTGCCCGACGAGCTCGAGGTCACGGGGCGCACCGCGGGCGGCGTCGTGATGGCCCTGCAGCACCGCGAGCTGCCCCTCCACGGCGTGCAGTTCCACCCCGAGTCGGTGCTGACCCAGGGCGGGCACCGGCTGCTCGCCAACTGGCTGACCGCCTGCGGCGACGACGGCGCGGTGGAGCGCTCCGCCGGGATGGCCCCGCTCGTCAGGCGCTGACGGGCCCCGGGAGGCTCGTCACGGCCTGCGTCGGTCGCACGCGGGCCGCGGCGCTGGCCGTGGGGTCGGCGCCGGGCTGGAGCGTGGTGCCGGAGGTCGGGGTCGCCGACGCCGACGGGCTGCCCGAGGCCGAGGGCTCCGGGTCCTGGGTCGGGTCGTCGGTCGGGGCGTCGGACGGCGGCTGCGAGGGCGTGTCGGTCGGTGACGGGGTCGCCGTCGGGCCCGCAGACACCACGAGCTGGACGCTGCTGCCGGCGGGAACGGTGCCGTCCTTGGGGTTCATGTCGATGACGGTGCCGACCGCGGCCTGGTCCGGCTGCGGCGTGATCAGCGGTGTGAGATCCAGGTCCTGCAGCGCCTTGACGGCCTGGTCCTGGGTCTGGCCGGTGAGGTCGGTGAGGGCCACCTGCCCGCTGGCCAGCACCAGGGCGACCTCGCTCCCGACCGGGAGGCTCGTGCCCTCGGCGGGGTCGCTGCTCAGCACCGTCCCGCGGGGCACACCCGGCTGGTTCCTGTACGTGACCGCACCCTCCCGCAGCCCCTGGTCCTCCAGGGTGCGGGCGGCCTGGGACTCGGTCTGGCCCACCACGTCGGGCACCGCGGCGTTGCCAGGACCGGTGGAGACGGTGAGGACGACGGTCGACTGCGGGTCGACGCGCTGGCCCGCGTCGGGGTCGGAGTCGATGACCGTCCCGGCAGCGGCAGCATCGGCCTTCTGGACAGACGGGGCCACGACGAGCCCCTCGGTCTCCAGCGCCTTGGTGGCGTCGGACTCCGAGAGGTCGACCACCGTCGGCACGGTGACCAGGTTCGACTCCTGCACGGCGCGGTACGCCAGCCAGGCCCCCAGGCCCAGCACGACGACCAGCAGCGTGACGAGCAGGGCGACGACGCCGCGGTTGCCCCGCCGCGGTTCGGGCTGCACCGGCAGCGGACCGGTGCCGGGGGCCGGCACCGCCGTCGTCGCCCCCGTGGCCTGGGCGCGGTTGCGGCGGCTCACGAAGCCGCCGGCGGCCACCGCGCGGGTCGCCTCGGTGGTCGTCGGCAGGTGGGCCGTCGCCGCTGCGGTCGCGACGGCGACGGCGGGGGCCAGCACCGGCTGGCCCGCCTCGGCGGCGAGCAGGTCGTCGAGGAACTGCTGCGCGTCGTCGTAGCGGTCGTCGCGGGACTTGGCCAGCGCCTTGAGGACGACGCGGTCGAGCTCGTCGTCGACGGCGCGGTTGTGGGCGCTCGGGGGCTGCGGGAGCTCGCCCACGTGCTGGTAGGCCACCGCCACGGGGGAGTCGCCGATGAACGGCGGCCGGCCCGTGAGCACCTCGTAGAGGGTGCAGCCCGTGGAGTACAGGTCGGTGCGGGCGTCGACGACCTCGCCGCGCGCCTGCTCCGGCGACAGGTACTGGGCGGTGCCGATGACGGCGGACGTCTGGGTCATGGTCGCGGAGGAGTCGGCGACGGCCCGCGCGATGCCGAAGTCCATGACCTTGACCGCCCCGGAGCGCGTGACCATGACGTTCGCGGGCTTGACGTCGCGGTGCACGATGCCGGCCTCGTGGGCGGCCCTCAGCGCCGTGAGGATGCCCGCGGTGATCTCGACGGCCCGCTGGGTGCCCAGCCCGCCGCCGGCCTGGTCGAGCAGCTCGCGGACCGTCTGGCCCTCGACGTACTCCATGACGATGTACGGGGCGCGCACCTGCGCGCCGCCGGCGTCGGTGCGGACGTCCTCGCCGGTGTCGTAGACCGCGACGACCGCGGGGTGGTTCAGTCCCGCCGCCGACTGCGCCTCGCGGCGGAAGCGGGCCTGGAAGACCGGGTCGCGCGCCATGTCGGAGCGCAGCAGCTTGATGGCCACGCGGCGGCCGAGGCGCTGGTCGCGCCCGGCGTGGACCTCCGCCATGCCGCCGCGCCCCAGCAGCTCGCCGACCTCGTAGCGGTCGGCGAGCACCCGGGGGGTCTCGTTCACGCTCCGCCCGCCCCCGCTGCCGCGCCGGCGCCCGCGGCGCCCGCTGCCGGGGTGGTGGGGGCGGCCGAGGTGGCCGCGGGGGTGCTCGGGGCCGCCGACGACGCCGGGTCGTCGGGGGTCGCCGACGGGTCGGTGGTCGGGTCGGCGGGCGTGGTCTCGGTGTCCGAGGGCGTCGTCGCGGTCTCGCTGGGCGTGGTGGCCGAGGGCGTCGCGGCGGACTCGGACTCCTGCGGCACGGGGGTGGTGGGCCCGGTGGACGGCGTGGTCGCAGCATCGGGCTCGGCGGTGCTGAGCTGCGTCGGGGGCACGACGGGGTCCTCCGCCCCGCCGAAGGCGCCCGAGACGAGCGCCACGAGCACCACCACGAGCACCGCGAGCAGCCCGATGAGCGGCACCGTCATGCGGCTGCGCCCGCGGCGCTGTCCCGTCGGCTCGGGGTCACCCGCAGGGCGGCCGGCCTGGTCGCCGTAGCCGTCGTGACCCACCTGGCTGCCGGCGCCGTAGGCCGCCGCGGCCTGGGCGGAGCGGCGCGTGGGCGACGCCGCCGGCTCGGGCCACGGCACGGTGTCCTCCGAGCGCGCCGCCGCCGCCCCGAAGGGCGGCACCACGCGGGTGGCGTCGGTGGTCGGCACGCCCGAGGGCATCGCCACCGTCGCCCCGGCGGCCGCGGCCGCAGCGCCCGCGGCACCGAGCCCGGCGAGCAGCACCCGCTCGGCGCCCGAGTCGTCGCCGTCGGCCACGAGGGAGGCGACGTGGGCCACGACGGCGGCGTCGCGCGGGCGCGCGTGCGGGTCCTTGGCGAGACAGGCGTCGACCAGGGCGCGGGCGCCCCGGGGCACGGAGGCGGGCAGCGGGGGCGGCGGGTCGTTGACCTGCGCCAGCGCGATCGCCACCTGCGACTCGCCGGTGAAGGGCCGCTGGCCCGCGAGCATCTCGTGGGCCACGACCCCCAGGGCGTACACGTCGACGGCGGGCGTCAGGTCGCGCCGTCCGGTCGCCTGCTCGGGGGAGAGGTACGCGGCGGTGCCCATCACCTGGCCGGTGGCCGTCAGCGGAGCCTCGGCCGCGGCCCGGGCGATGCCGAAGTCGGTGACCTTGACCCCGCCGGTGGGCGTGACCAGGAGGTTGCCCGGCTTGACGTCGCGGTGGACGATCCCGGCCTCGTGCGCTGCCGCCAGCCCGGAGGCCGCCGAGGCGATGATCTGCATCGCCCGGCGGGGCTCCACCGAGTGCTGCGTGGCCAGCAGGTCGCTGAGGGGCTCGCCGGGCACCAGCTCCATGACGAGCCAGGCGCTGCCGTCGGACTCGCCGTAGTCGTACGTCGCCGCGATCGAGGGGTGCGCCAGGCGGGCGCTGTTGCGGGCCTCGGTGCGGAACCGCGCCAGGAAGCCCTGGTCGGTCGCGAGCTCGCTGCGGAGCACCTTGACGGCCACGGTGCGCCCGAGCAGCTCGTCGCGCGCCTCCCAGACCTCGCCCATGCCGCCCGAGGCGATCGGGACGGTCAGCTGGTAGCGGTTGCCCAGCACGGTGCCGGCGTCGACGCGCATCAGCCGGCGCTCCCCTCGGTGGCGGCCAGCGCGGCCTGCATGACGGACTTCGCGATCGGGGCGGCGACGCGGCCGCCGGAGGCCTCGTCACCGGCGTTCCCGCCGTTCTCGACGAACACGGCGACGGCCACCTTCGGGTCCTGAGCGGGCGCGAAGGCCGTGAACCACGCGTGGGGCGCGGCCCCCGGGGCGTTCTGGGCGGTGCCGGTCTTGCCGGCGACGGCGACGCCGTCGATCTGAGCCGCGCGACCGGTCCCGGACTCCACCACGCCCTCCATCATGGACGTCAGCGTGCTCGCGGTCTGCCGGGACACGGCGCGGCCCACCTCGGTCGGGCGTGGCGCGTCGAGGACCTGCAGGTCGCGCCCGCGCACCGTGCTCACCAGGTTCGGCTGCATCACCACTCCACCGTTCGCGATCCCCGCGGCGACCATCGCCATCTGCACGGGCGTTGCCGTGACGTCGTCCTGCCCGATGGCCGACCGGGCCAGCTGCGCCCCGTCGAGCCCGGCCGGGAACTGGCTCCTCGCGACGCCGACCGGGATGCTCAGCGCCTGGTCGAAGCCGAACGCCTCCGCCTGCGAGCGCAGGGCGTCCTGCCCGAGCGCGGTGCCGAGGTTGGCGAAGGCCGTGTTGCACGAGACCCGCAGCGCGTCGGCGAGCGTGGTCCGGCCGTCGGAGCCGCACGCCTGCCCGTCGTCGTTGCGCAGGCCCACCGTCGTCTGGGGGAGGTCCAGGACCGCGGGCGAGTCGATGAGGCTCTCGGGGGTGTAGTCCCCGCTCTCCAGCGCGGCGGCGGCGGTGACCAGCTTGAACGTCGAGCCGGGCGGGTAGCGCTGGGCGGTCGCCTTGCTGACGAGGGGCTCGCCCTCGGCGGCGTCCAGCTCGGCGGCCGCGGCCGCCGCCTCGGAGCGCGTGTGGGAGGCCAGGAGGTTGGGGTCCCAGTCGGGCGAGGAGTACATCGCCAGCACGTCGCCGGTGGTGGGGTCGAGGGCCACGACGGCGCCCCGCTGGCCGTCCAGGCCCTCCTGGGCGGCCTGCTGCACGGCGTCGCGGATCGTCGTCTCGACCACGGCCCCGCCCGGCTCCTGGCCGGTGACCAGGTCGGAGACCTTCCGGAAGAAGAGCCGGTCGGAGCTGCCCGAGAGGTAGTCGTCCTCCGCGGCCTCCAGCCCGGTGGCGCCGGAGGTGACCGAGTAGGTGCCCGTGACGGCCGCGTACAGCGGCCCCTCGGGGTAGACCCGCTGGTACCGGTACTGGTCGTCGACGGGGTCGGACTGCGCGATCACGGTGCCGTCGGCGGTGGTGATGGCACCGCGCTGGCGGCCCAGCTCCTCGTAGAGGGTGCGGGTGTTGCGGGGGTCGTCGCGCAGGCGCCCGGCGTCCACGAACTGCACCCAGGTCCCGGCCAGCATCAGCGCCGTGAACATCGCCGTGACCACGACGGCGAGGCGGCGCAGGGGCGCGTTCACAGCCGCACCACCTGGGTCTCGGAGGCGTCCTGCTCCGAGGGCAGCACGGGCGAGGCCTCGGCGGGGACCTCGGGCGAGGGGCGCCGGGCGGCGTCGGAGATGCGCAGCAGGAGCGCCACGATCATCCAGTTGGCCACGAGGCTCGACCCGCCGTAGGCGAGGAACGGCATGGTCAGGCCCGTCAGCGGGATGACGCGCAGCACGCCGCCGGCCACCACGAAGCACTGCAGCGCGATGGCGAACGCCAGCCCGCCGGCCAGCAGCTTGCCGAAGCCGTCACGGACGGCGGTGCCGGTGCGCAGGCCGCGCTCGACGAGCACCAGGTAGAGCAGCAGGACGGCCAGCAGGCCGGTGAGGCCCATCTCCTCGCCGAGGGTGGCGAGGATGAAGTCGCTCTCGGCGTACGGGACGGTCTGCGGGCGGCCCTGGCCGATGCCGGTGCCCAGCAGGCCGCCGTTGGCGAAGCCGAACAGGCCCTGCACCAGCTGGAAGCTGCCGCCCGGCGACTGTGCGTACACCTCGCTGTCGAAGGGGTCGAGCCAGGCCGTCACGCGCGCCTGCACGTGGCTGAACATGCTCCACGCGAGCACCGCGCCGCCCACGAACAGGGACAGGCCGATGGCGATCCAGCTCACGCGCTGGGTGGCCACGTAGAGCATCGCCACGAACAGCCCGAAGAACAGCAGCGAGGTGCCGAGGTCGCGCTCGAGCACCAGCACGCCGAGGCTCGCCAGCCAGGCCACGACGAGCGGGCCCAGGTCGCGGGGGCGGGGCAGCTGCAGGCCCAGCACCTTCGGGCCCACCAGGGACAGGGTGTCGCGGGCCGTCACCAGGTAGCCGGCGAAGAAGACCGTCAGCACGATCTTGGCGAGCTCACCCGGCTGGAACCCGACGGGACCGACGCGGATCCAGATCTGGGCGCCGTTGATGTTGACGCCGAGGAAGGGCACCAGCGGCAGCACGAGCAGCACGAGGCCGACGACCATCGCGGTGAAGGTGTACCGGCGCAGCAGGCGGTGGTCGCGCAGCACGACGACGATCGCGGTCGCCGCGAGGATGCCGATCGCCGACCACACCAGCTGCCGCTCGGCGAAGGAGCCGTCGCGGGCGACGTCGAGGCGGTGGATCAGCGCCAGGCCGAGGCCGTTGAGGAGCGTAGCGACCGGCACGAGCAGCGGGTCGGCCCAGGGGGCGCGCCAGCGCACCGCGACGTGGAGCACCACCACCAGGGCGCCGAGGCCGGCGCCGTAGCCGAGGATGCCGGCGGGCCACGAGCCCTCGGTGGCCACTCCGACCAGGCCGTACGCCATCATCGCCACGCCGACGGCGACCGCGGACAGCCCCAGCTCGAGCCAGCGCCGCGAGCGGGGGGGCCGGGGCGCTCGGACGGTCTCCGGGGGTGCGGCGGGGGCGCTGCTCACGGAGCCGCCTGCGCGGACGGGACCAGCGCGCGCGCGGTGGCCGCCTCGGTGGCCGGTGCCTCGGTCGGTGCGTCGGCCGGTGCCGTGGTCGGCGTCTCGGTCGCGGCGGCGCTGGTGCCCGCGGTCTGCGAGCGGGCCTCCGAGCGCAGCTCCGAGACCACGGCCTGCGCGCTCGAGAGGTCGTCGGCGGGGATGGTCTCGGCGACCCTGGCGCGCCACACCTGGGGCAGCTGGGCGACGGCCACGTCGCTGCGCTCGACCAGGCTCGACAGGCTCACGGGGCCGAGGTCCTGCGACAGACCCCGGTAGACGGCCACCTGGCCGCCGTCGTCGGCGACGAAGTACTGGCGCCCCAGCCACGCCGACCCGGCCAGGGCGCCGCCGCCGAGGACCACGGCGACCACGGCGAGCACCAGCAGCCGCAGCCCCCAGCGCCCCCGCGACGAGCGGCCGGGTGGCGGGTGCTCGGCAGGGCCGTCAGCAGCGTCGTCGTCGTGGTCGCCGGTCCGGGGGCCGGGCGCCGGGGGGGCTGCCCGGACGTCGTGGACCTCGTCGGAGGTCTCGTCGGAGGTCTCGGTCGCGGCGGGTGCCGGGGCGGCCGCGGGCGAGCGGCCGAGCACCGCGGCCCGCAGGGCCGGGCTGGTGGGCACGCGCACCCCGCGGTCGGCGTGCGGGCTCCCTCCGCCCGCGGCGCCCACCACCTGGCGCTTGCCCGAGCCGTCGGAGGCGCGGGCGGCGACGGCGTCCTCGCCGGCCCCGGCGTGCGCGGGGTCGGCGTCGAGGACGTCGGCGACGATGCAGGTGACGTTGTCGGGCGCTCCGGCGCGCAGCGCGAGCTGGACCAGGCGGTCGGCGCAGTCGCCGACGTCGTCGAGCTCCAGCAGGGTGCGCTCGATCGTCTCGTCGGAGACCACGCGCGGCAGCCCGTCGGAGCACAGCAGCCAGCGGTCACCGGCCTCGGCGTCGCGGACGGACAGGTCGGGCTCGGGAGACGACTGGACGTCGCCCAGCACCCGCAGGATGACGTTGCGCTGCGGGTGGTGCTCCGCCTCCTCAGCGGTGATGCGGCCCTCGTCGACCAGGCGCTGCACGAAGGTGTGGTCGCGCGTGACCTGCGCGAGGCGGCCCTCGTGCAGGAGGTAGGCGCGCGAGTCGCCCAGGTGCGCCAGGACCAGCCGGTCGCCGGCGCGCAGGACGGCCGTGACCGTGGTGCCCATGCCCGCCAGGGCCGGCTCGACGGCGACGCGGTCGAGCAGCGCCTGCTGCGCGCGGGCCACCGCGGCCGCCAGCCGCTGGGGCGCCTGCTCGCCGTGCGCCTCGTCGTCCAGGCCGATGAGCTCGGCGACGGCGACGGCGGAGGCGACGTCGCCCCCGGCGTGGCCGCCCATGCCGTCGGCGACGACGAGGAACCGGACCCCGGCGTAGCCGGAGTCCTGGTTGCTGGCCCGGACCAGGCCGACGTCGGAGCGCGCCGCGGCGTGCAGGGAGAGGGTCACGCGCGGAGCTCCAGGGTGGTGCGGCCGATCTTCACGACGCTGCCGACCCCGACGGGCACGGACCCGCTGACCCTCGACGACGAGCCGCCGCGTCCCACCGACGTGCCGTTCGTGGAGCCGAGGTCCTCCAGGGCCCAGCCGCTCGCCGAGCCCGGCACCGGCAGGAGGCGCGCGTGGTGGCCGGAGGCGTAGTCGTCACCGAGCACGAGGGTGCAGTCCTGGGCCCGGCCCAGCAGCACGGGGGAGTCGTCGAGGGGGAGGCGGGTGCCGGCCAGCGGGCCCTCGACGACCACCAGGGAGCGCGGACGCTCGACGGCAGGACGAGGGGCGGGCTCGGGGGCTGGGGCGGGGGAGGGACGGGAGGGGACCTGCTGCGGCTCGGGGTGGGGAGCGGTGGCGGCAGCCGGGGTGCGCGCGCCGAACAGGTCGCGCCGGAGCACGCCGACGACGCCGAGCACGAAGAGCCACAGGAGGACGAGCAGCCCGAGCTGCAGCGCGGTGACGGTGAGCTGGCTCACCAGTCGTCCCCGCCCTCGTCGGCGCTGGAGCCCGAGAGGAAGACCACCGTGGTGGAGCCGAGCTGGATGCGGCTGCCGTCGCGCAGGACCGCGGTGCGCCCGCCGGCCGCGTCGAGGCGGCGCCCGTCGACCGTGGTGCCGTTGGTCGAGCCGAGGTCGTGGGCCGTGGTGCGGCCCTCGCTGCGCACGACCTCCAGGTGGCGCCGCGAGGTGCCCGGGTCGTCGACGACGACGTCGCACTCGCTGCCGCGACCGATCACGGTGCGCTCGGCGGTCAGCTGGTAGCTGCGGCCGTCGACCTGGAGGACCGGGTGGGCGGGCGTGGCGACCGCCGAGCTCGCGGGTGCGATGCCGCCCCGCACCCGGGCGCTGCGCACGCGGAAGACGCCGGTGGCGAGCTCGTCGTCGCGCTGGAGGCGGACGCTCACCGGACCGGAGAAGGAGTACCGCTGGGCGCGGGCGTGCTCGGTGACGGCGGTGGTCAGCTCGTCGGCGAGGGCCTCCTCCCAGGAGGACAGGCGCTCGTGGTCGGACGGGCCGAGGTCGATGGTGAAGGCGTTGGGCACCAGCGTGCGCCCGGGGCCCACCACGGCGGAGGTCGTGTCGACCTCCCGGCGCAGGGCGCTGGCCAGCTCCACGGGCTGGACCTCGCTCTTGAACGCCTTGGCGAAGACGCCGTTGACCACGCTCTCCACGCGGCGCTCGAAGCGGTCGAGCACTCCCACGGCTCCTCCTCCCCCGTCGTGATCCGGACGTCGGCCGGTCGTCGGCCTGTGGTGTCGCTGTCGGTCGCCGCACCGGTCCGACCCGGTGCCCGCACCGATCGGCTCCCACGGATCCCGGCGGCGGCCCCCGATCGTATCGGTGACGGCTGGTGACCGCGGGGTCTCGCGGCCCCCGCGCGGCGCAGACCCCCGCCCGGGGGCCGACGGGGCCGCGGGCGCGCCCGTGCTAGGTTTCCCTCTGCTCGCGCGAGTGGCGGAATAGGCAGACGCGCACGGTTCAGGTCCGTGTGCCCGAAAGGGCGTGGGGGTTCAACTCCCCCCTCGCGCACCGCGAGCGAGAGGCCCGGTCACCCAGGTGACCGGGCCTCCGTCGTCCCACCGGGTCCCCGCCCGGGGCGTGACGCGCATCTCCTCCGCTCCTGGGACGCGCCTCTGGTGTTGCCGGAGGCCCCGGGCGGAGGTAGCAAGGGCGAGCACCGCCGCCCGGGGTGCACCGTCGCGCCCCCGGAGGTCGCTGTGCTCCCCACCCGCTCCCCCTGGTCCCGCAGGCAGTTCCTCGGCGCCCTGGGCGCCGGCGCCGTCGGCGCGGGCGCGCTCACCGGCTGCAGCAGCAGCTCCGGCGGGGGCGGCGGCAGCGGTGAGGACGGCGCGCTGACGTTCACCCTGTGGGGCGGTGACGAGGAGCTCGCGGCGTTCCAGGCCGTCGCCGACGCCTTCCAGCAGCAGGAGGGCGTCACCGTGCGCCTGAACCAGCTGCCCTACCCGGACGTGCTGCCGTCGGTCGACTCCCGGATCCAGGCGAACGACCCTCCGGACCTGTTCCGCGTCTCCTACATCGACCTCGGGCGCTACACCTCCCTGGAGGGCGTCCTGGCCGACATCTCCTCGGCCCTGCCCGACGGCTACGCCGACGCCTTCACCCCCGCCCTGTGGGCCGCGGTGCAGGGGGCGGACGGCACCCCCGTCGGCGTGCCCCACCACACCGACTGCAGCGCGATGGTCTACAACGCCCCCGCGTTCGCCGCCGCGGGGGTGCAGGTGCCCACCACGCTCGACACGGCCTGGACCTGGGAGGAGCTGCAGCAGGTGCTCACCGAGGTGAAGGGCGCGAACGGGGGCTCGTACCCGGTGGCCATGAACTGGCAGGCCGCCGGCGCCTACCGGTGGCTGTCGTTCCTCGCCCAGGCCGGGGGCTCGGTCTTCAACGACGACCTCAGCCAGGTCACCATCGCCTCCGACGCCGGCCAGCGGGCGCTGACCTGGACCCAGGGCCTGTACACGGCGGGCCTGCACGACCCGACGTTCCTGGTGCAGGCGGGCAACTACCCCGACGAGGCCTTCCCCGCCGGCTCCCCCCTCTCGATCGCCACCGGTGACTTCAACCTGCCGTCCCTGGTGACCAGCGCCACGAGCTTCGAGTGGGGCGCCACCTACCTGCCCCGGGACGTCGCGGCCGCGACCGACCTGGGCGGCAACGCCGTCGTCGTCACCAACGGGCCGAACGCCGAGGCGGCCGCGAAGTTCGCGGTCTTCCTCGCCGACGCCCAGAACATGAAGAGCTTCTGCGAGGCGACGACGGTGCTGCCCACGCGCACCGACGTCACCGACCTGGCCTACGCGGTGCGCCCCGACCTCATGCCCGTCTTCGTGGAGCAGGCCACCACCATCCCCGAGTCGCTGGTGACCGCCAGCACCTCGCCGGTGTTCACCCAGGTCAACCAGGCGCTCCAGCAGGGGCTCGAGAGCGCCTTCGCCAGCGGCGCCGGGGTCGACGAGACCCTCCAGGGCCTGCAGACGGCCATCGAGCAGGCGCTCGAGCAGCAGCAGGCCTAAGCCGTGGCCGTCGTCGGCGCCGCGGCGCTGGAGCAGCCACCGCGGGTGCAGCGTCCCGGGCGGCGCTCGCGCCGGCGGGGGGAGGCCCTCGCCGGCCTCGGTCTGGCCGCCCCCGCGCTGGCGGTCTTCGCGGTGTTCATGTTCGTCCCGCTGGTGATGACGGCGTACTACAGCCTCACCCGCTACACGGGGTTCGGTGACCCGCGCTTCCAGGGCGTGGAGAACTTCACCCAGATCTTCGGTGACCCGCTGTTCTGGCGGTCGCTGGCGAACACCGCGGTCTTCACGGTCGTCAGCGTGCCGCTCAGCGTCTTCGGCGGGCTGGGCCTGGCGCTCCTGCTCAACCGCGCCCTGCCGGGTCGCGGGCTCCTGCGGGCGCTGTTCTACGTGCCGGTCGTCATCTCGGCGGTGTCGGCCGGGATCATCGCCCGCTGGATCTTCAACGAGAACTTCGGCATCGCCAACCGGCTGCTGAGCGGGGTGGGCCTGCCGGAGGTGGGGTGGCAGACGTCCGGGCCGGCGGCGCTCGCGTCGGTGGTCGCGGTGCAGGTGTGGACCAGCCTCGGCTTCGCGATGGTGGTCTACCTCGCCGGCCTCCAGGGGATCTCCGGTGAGGTCTACGAGGCCGCTGCGCTCGACGGCGCCAGCCGGTGGCGCGTGCTCCGCTCCATCACCTGGCCCCTGCTGGGACCCACGACCTTCTTCATCCTCGTCTACATGGTCATCACGTCGTTCCAGGTCTTCGACATCGTGGTGATCATGACCGGCGGCGGTCCGGCGAACGCCACGACCTTCCTGGTCAACTACGCCTACGACACCGGCTTCCAGCAGCGCCGCCAGGGCTACGCGGCAGCGCTCGGCGTCGTCCTGTTCGTCATCGTCATGGTGCTGACGCTGCTCCAGTGGCGCGTCGGCCGGCGCCGGGAGGTCGCGTGACCAGCACCAGCGCCAGGCCCCGCGCAGTGACCGGACCGGGACGGAGCGCACCCGCGCGGGCGACCCCCTCCCGCCGGGGCGCCGAGCGGCGGATGACCGGCTGGCGGCTCACCACCGCCGTCGTGCTCGCCGCCGTCGTGATCTTCCCGCTCTACTGGATGGCGGTGACCGCGCTCTCCAGCCCCGGGGCGCTGACCCGGCCCGACGCGGCGGTGTACCCCACCGAGCTGCGGTGGGAGAACTTCACCCGGCCCCTGGAGCAGTTCCCGTTCCTGCGCTGGGCCGCCAACTCGCTGACGATCGCCGTGGTGTCCGTGGCGCTGACGGTGGTCATCAACCTGGCGGCGGGCTACGCCTTCGCCAAGCTCGACTTCCCGCTGAAGAACGTCCTCTTCCTGGCGATCGTCGGCACGCTGATGGTGCCGGTGCAGGTGGTGATGGTCGCCCAGTTCAACCTCGTGGTGGACCTCGGCCTGGTGAACACCCCCACCGGCGTGGTGCTGCCGCGCCTCGCAGAGGCCTTCGGGCTCTTCCTGGCGAGGCAGTTCATGGACGCCGTGCCCGACGAGCTGCTGGAGGCCGCGCGGGTCGACGGCGCCGGGGCGCTGCGGACGTTCGTGGCGATCGTGCTGCCGCTGAGCAAGCCGCTCGTCGCCGTCCTGGTGATCTTCACCTTCATGTGGCGCTGGAACGAGTTCATCTGGCCGCTGATCGTGCTGCCGGACCCCGACGCCTTCACGCTGCCGCTCGGCCTGCGCTTCCTCCAGCAGCAGTTCGGCAACGACTACGGCTCGCTCATGGCGATGTCGCTGCTGTCGATCCTGCCGATGCTGCTGGTCTTCGCGCTCTTCCAGCGCTACTTCGTCGAGGGGGTCGCCCGCACCGGGCTGCGCTGACCTGCGGACCCGTCGCTCCCCGGCACCCGGTGCGCCGTCTGACCTGCGTCGCAGGCGGCTCGCAGCGGTTCCCGTTAACCTCAGGACTCCTGAGCCCTGGAACGAGGTGTGCGTGAACGGCAACACGAGCTGGCGGTCGGCCAACACGGCCCTGCTCTCCATCAACGCGATCGAGGCCCCGATCGTGGTCACCTCCGACGAGCTCGACGAGCGCCTCGCCGGGACGATGAAGCGGCTGGGCATCCGCCCCGGCCTGCTCGAGCGGGTCACCGGCATCCGCGAGCGGCGCCTCTACCCCGACGACGTCAGCTGCGGCGAGGCCGCGGCGATGGCCGGCTCGAAGGCGCTGTCGGAGGCCGGCATCGACGGCTCCGACGTCGGGATGCTCATCAACACGTCGGTGACGCGCTACCACCTCGAGCCCGCGGTCTCCGCCGTGGTGCACGAGTCGATGGGGCTGCCGACGTCCGCGATCAACTTCGACATCACCAACGCCTGCCTCGGCTTCATCAACGGGCTGCAGACCGCCTCGGCGATGATCGACGCCGGTCAGGTGCGCTACGCCGTCGTCGTCGGCGCGGAGGACATCTCCCCGATGTTCGACCGGACCCTGGAGCGCCTGGCCAACGAGCCGGTGACCCGCCAGGAGTACCTCGACGAGTTCGCCTCCCTGACCCTCGGGTCGGGTGCGGTCGCCGCGGTCCTCGGCCGGGCCGACGAGCACCCCGAGGGCCACCGCATCCGCGGCGGCGTGGGGCGCTCCGGCAGCTCCCACCACGGGCTCTGCGTCGCGAGCGCCGAGCAGATGAAGGCCGACGGCCGCGGTCTGCTCGAGCACGGCGTCGCCCTGGTCGGGGAGGCGTTCGACGCCGCCGACCCGGAGTGGGGCTGGAGCGAGGGCGTCTCCCGGTACGTGTTCCACCAGGTCTCCAAGATCCACATGCGCGCCCTCGTCGAGCGGACCGGCGTGCCGTGGTCGAAGGTCCCGGAGAGCTACCCCGTGCTCGGCAACGTGGGCCCGGCGTCCCTGCCGATGACCCTGGCCCGCGAGGCCGCCTCGCTCGAGCCGGGCGACCGGGTGCTGTGCCTCGGGGTGGGCTCCGGGCTCAACTCCGCCTTCTGCGAGATCGACTGGTGACCCGCGCCCCCGCGGCGCTCCCCCCGGCCGGCCTGCCCGGCCTGGACCCGGCCTGGTCGCGCCTGGAGACGTTCACGGACGCCGACGGGACCAGTCGCACGGTCCACCTCCTCGACGGCGCCGACGCGGTCCGCGAGGCCACCGGCTCCGACCCCGTCGGCGTGCTGCTGGCCGTGCACGGCAACCCCACCTGGTCCTACCTCTGGCGCTCCCTGCTGCTGCCCGCCGCGGCCGCGGGGTGGCGCCTGGTGGCGCTCGACCAGCTCGACATGGGCTTCTCCGAGCGCACCGGCACCCGCCGCCGCCTGGAGCGCCGCATCGACGACCTCGGCCGCCTGACCGACCACCTCGGCATCGCCACCACCCCGGTCGCCGACGGCGGCACCCCGGTCGTGACCATCGGGCACGACTGGGGCGGCGTCGTCTCCGCGGGCTGGGCCGGCCGCCACCGCGAGGCGCTGGCGGGTGTCGTGCTGCTCAACACCGCGGTGCACCAGCCCGCGGGCGCGTCCCTGCCGGCGATCCTGGTGCCGTTCACCACCAGGGGCCTGCACACCGCGGCCACCACCACCACCGACGCGTTCCTGCGGGCGACGACGGGCACCGCCCGCCGCCCCCTGCGCCCGGGTGTGGCCGACGCCTACCTGGCGCCCTACCGCCGCGCCTCGCGCCGCGTGGGCGTGGGCGCCTTCGTCGCCGACATCCCCGTGACCCCCGGCCACCCGAGCGCCCCCGCCCTCGACGCGGTGGCCGCGGGCCTGTCGGCCATCGGCGCCGACCGCGTGCCCTCGCTCGTCGTGTGGGGCCCGGCAGACCCGGTCTTCCGCCAGCGGTACCTGCACGACCTGCGCACCCGGCTCCCCCACGGCGACGTCCAGCTCTTCGAGGGCACCGGCCACCTGCTGGTCGAGGACGTCGACGCCGAGCGCGGCGTCGCGGGCACCGTCGTCCGCTGGCTCGAGCGCCGCCTGAGCACCTCCTCCACCACCGGCGGCTCGTCGGAGCCGGCGGAGACGGCCCCCTCCGCCGAGACCGAGCGCGCACCGCTGTGGTCGGCGCTGCGCGAGCGCGCCCAGGACGACGCCGTCGCCGTCGCCCAGCTGCGCGTCGGCGCACCGGCGCAGGTGCTGACCTGGCGCGAGCTGGCCACCCGCGTGGACGACCTCGCCGAGGGCCTGGCTGCCAGCGGCGTCCGCCGCGGCGACCGCGTCGCGCTGCTCGTGCCTCCCGGCCCCGACCTGTCCGCGCTGTTCAGCGCCTGCCTGCGCCTCGGTGCGGTGGTGGTCGTCGCTGACGCCGGCCTGGGCGTCAAGGGCCTGACGCGAGCCGTCTCGAGCGCCGACCCCGCCGTCGTCATCGGCATCGAGCGGGCGCTGCTCGCCGCCCGCGTGCTGGGCTGGCCGGGGCGCCGGGTGCTCGCCGGCCCCAGCACCGGAGCCCGCCGTCGCGCGCTCGGCGACGTCGACCGCCTGGCCGACCTCGAGGCCCGCGGACGCGCGCGGCGCACCGCGCCCGGCCACGTGCCGCTGCCCGAGCCGTCGGCCACCGACCAGGGCGCGGTGCTCTTCACCTCCGGGTCCACCGGTCCCGCCAAGGGCGTCGTGCACACCCACGCCACCCTCCAGGCCCTGCGCGACGCCGCGGCCCAGGCGTGCGGCCTCGGGCCCGGCGGGTCCCTGGTGGCGGCGTTCGCGCCGTTCGCCATCCTCGCCCCGCTGCTGGGCGCGACCTGCTCGGTCCCCGAGACCGACGTCACCAAGCCCGACACGCTCACCGCGGGGGCCCTGGCCCGTGCGGTGGCGGCCGTCGCCCCCGACGACGACGCCGCCCCCCCGGTGGTCTTCGCCTCCCCCGCCGCGCTGCGCCGGGTGGTCGCCACCGCCGGGGAGGTCGACCCCGCGGGCCGCGCGGCGCTGGCCAGGGTCCGGCTGCTGCTGTCCGCCGGGGCCCCGGTGAGCACCGAGCTGCTGGCCGCGGCCGGTGACGTGCTCCCCCGTGCCGAGTGCCGCACCCCCTACGGCATGACCGAGGGGCTGCTGGTCGCGCAGACCAACCTCACCGAGCGGCAGGCCGCGGGCGCCGGCGAGGGCGTGCTGGTCGGCTCCCCGCTGCCCGGCACCCGCGTGGCGACGTCGGCGCTGGACGCCTCGGGGCGCGCCGCCGGCCCGCTGGTCGAGGGCGCCGAGGCCCCGACCGGCGAGATCGTCGTGCGCTCGCCGCTGATGAAGGACCACTACGACCAGCTCTGGGACGTGCAGCGCGAGAGCGTCCGCGACACCCCCGGGGCCGGCGGTGAGCCCGGCTGGCACCGCACCGGCGACGTCGGTCACCTCGACGCCGCGGGGCGGGTGTGGGTCGAGGGCCGTCTGGCCCACGTCATCACCACGACCGCCGGCCCGGTGACCCCGGTGGGCCCCGAGCAGCGCACCGAGGCAGTCCCGGGCGTGCTGCGCGCCGCCGTCGTCGGCGTCGGGCCCGTCGGCACGCAGCAGCCCGTGGTCGTGCTCGAACCGGACGGCCACGGGGTGGCCGCCGGGCCGGCGCCCCTGGAGCTGCTGGACGCCGTGCGCGCCGCCGCAGGCACCCCCGTGCCGGTCGCCGCCGTGCTCGTGGTCGACGAGCTGCCCACCGACGTGCGGCACCGCTCGAAGATCGACAGGACGAAGGTCGCGGCCTGGGCGTCGCAGGTGCTGCGCGGAGAGGTCCGCGCGGAGAGGACTCCCTGGTGAAGGTCCTGGTCACCGGAGCCAGCGGGCTGCTGGGCTCCACCACCGCGGCGGCGCTGGTCGCGCGCGGAGACGAGGTCACCACGTTCCAGCGGCGCCCGAGCGGCGTCGAGGGCGCCCGCGACGTCCGCGGCGACATGCCCGACCCCGCGGCCGTGCGCCGCGCCTGCGACGGCGTCGACGCGGTCGTGCACCTCGCGGCGAAGGTCGCGCTGACCGGTCCCGAGGAGGAGTACCGGGCGGTCAACGTCGAGGGCACCCGCGCCCTGCTCGCCGGAGCCCGTGAGGCCGGCGCCGCGCGCTTCGTGCAGGTCTCCTCGCCGTCGGTGGCCCACACCGGCAGCTCCCTCGTGGGCGAGGGGGCCGGGACCGCCGACCCCGAGCACGCCCGCGGCCCGTACGCCCGCACCAAGGCCGCTGCCGAGCTGCTCGCCCTGGTCGCCGACGCCCCCGGCTTCGCCGTCGTGGCGGTGCGGCCGCACATCGTCTGGGGTCCCGGAGACACCCAGCTGGTCGGCCGCGTGGTCGAGCGCGCCCGCGTGGGCCGCATGGTGGTCATCGGTGACGGCACCGCGCTCATCGACACCACGTACATGGACGACGCGGCCGCCGCGATCGTCGCCGCCCTCGACCACGCCGGCGACGACGACGCCCACGGCCGCGCCTTCGTCATCTCCAGCGCCCAGCCCCGCACCGTCGGGGAGCTGCTGGCCAAGATGGCCGTGGCCGGGGGGGCGCCCGCGCCCACCCGGCGCATCCCCACGCGCGCCGCCAGCGCCGCCGGTCACGCCGTCGAGGCCGTCTGGAAGGGCCTGCGCGCCGCCGGCCACCCCCTGGGGGCCGAGGAGCCGCCGCTGACCAGCTTCCTGGCCGAGCAGCTGGGCACCGCCCACTGGTTCGACCAGCGCGAGACCCAGCGGGTGCTGCACTGGGCCCCGCAGGTCGACCTCGACGAGGGCTTCCGCCGCGTGGCCGCCTGGTACCAGGAGCACCCCGACCGCTGACCGCCCGCATGGCACGACGGGTGCGGGGGTACGAGTGGTCCATGAAGGCACTCGTCTACAACGGTCCGCGCGACGTCTCCGTCTCCGACGTCCCCGACGCCAGGATCGAGGCGCCCACGGACGTCATCGTCAGGATCACCTCCACGAACATCTGCGGCTCGGACCTGCACATGTACGAGGGGCGCACCGACGTGGAGCAGGGCAAGACCCTCGGCCACGAGAACATGGGGATCGTCGAGGAGGTCGGCTCGGGCATCACCCGGCTCAAGGTCGGAGACCGCGTGTCGCTGCCCTTCAACATCGCCTGCGGCCACTGCCGCAACTGCAACCGCGGCAAGACGGCCTTCTGCCTCGAGGTCAACCCCGGATTCGCCGGCGGGGCCTTCGGCTACGCCGACATGGGCCCCTACCAGGGGGGGCAGGCCGAGCACCTGCGCGTGCCCTTCGCCGACTTCAACGCGCTGCGCCTGCCGGCCGGCACGGAGCACGAGCTCGACTACACGATGCTCTCGGACATCTTCCCCACAGGCTGGCACGGCACCCGGTTGTCGGGCCTGGAGCCCGGGGAGTCCGTGGCCGTCATGGGTGCTGGGCCGGTGGGTCTGATGGCAGCGATGTCCGCCCGCATCCAGGGCGCCGACCAGGTCTACGTGGTCGACCAGCACCCCGACCGCCTGCGCCTCGCCGAGCGCGCCGGGGCCACCCCGGTGGACTTCAGCGCCGGTGACCCGGCCGAGCAGATCATGGAGGCCACCGGAGGCGTCGGCGTCGACCGCGGCGTGGAGGCCGTCGGCTGGCAGGCCCACGACCACTCGGGTGAGGAGCAGCCCGCGGGGACCCTCGACACCCTGGTGCAGGTGGTCCGCGCCACCGGCGGCATCGGCGTGGTGGGCGTCTTCCCCCCGCAGGACCCGAACGGGCCCGACGAGCTCATGCAGCAGGGGCGCCTGGCGTTCCCCTTCGGGCAGTTCTTCACCAAGGGCCTGACCATGGGCACCGGCCAGGCGGACGTGAAGAAGTACAACCGCCAGCTGCGGGACCTGATCACGCAGGGCAAGGCCGACCCGGGCTTCATCGTCAGCCACGAGATGGACCTGGCGCAGGCCGCTGAGGGCTACCGGCACTTCGACGCCCGCGAGGACGGCTGGACCAAGGTCGTGCTGCACCCCTGATCCCGCACCGTCCACGACGGCGGGCGCTCGACCTCCCGGACCGGGACGGCCGGGCGCCCGCGGTCACGAGGAGGGGGTGGAGCCCTGCGGGGGAGACGACTCGGGGTGGTCCCCCGCCGCGCACTCCAGCTCGAAGACGCGCAGGTCGTCCTGGAGCAGCTGCTCGCGGGGCACAACCCCGGAGCGGTGGCCCGCGCGGGCGAGCAGGTGGCTTGCGACAGGGGCCGTGACCAGCTGGAACAGGCCGACGAAGAGCAGCGCGACGACGGCGCTGGCGTCCGGGACCAGCTGGACCTCCACCCCCGCGAGCACCAGCAGGAGGCCCAGCACCTGCGGCTTGGTGCCCGCGTGCATGCGCATCCACAGGTCGGGGAAGCGCAGCATGCCGATCCCGGCGGCCAGCGCTAGCAGCGAGCCCGAGAGCAGCAGCACCGCCGAGACCCAGTCTCCGACGCTCACGACCCGCTCCCCTCCTCGACCTCGTCGTCGGAGCGGCCCGTCGGACCCTCCCTGCCCACGAACCTCACCACGGCCACCGAGCTCGCGAAGCCCAGCAGCGACAGGGCCAGCAGCACCGGGACGAAGACCGTGGACCCGCGGCGGGCCACCAGCACGGCCACGCCGCACAGCAGGATCGCCACGAAGACGTCGGCGGCAGCGGCGCGGTCCAGCGTCGTCGGCCCCTTCACCAGCCGGACCACCACGAGCAGCGCCGCCACCAGCAGGATGCCCAGCGCGATGTCGGTGACGAGCCCCATCAGCGCTTCGCCTCCCTCACGTCGTCGCCCACCTCGGCGCCGTCCACCAGCGCGCCCGGGGCGAGGGCGGCCAGCACCCGCTCCTCCATGCGCCGGACGCTCTCGCGCACGTCGTCCCCGATCCGTTCCGGGTCTCCCGTGACCAGGGCGTGCAGGTACAGCGTGCCGCTGGGGACGTCGATGTCGACGACCAGCGTGCCCGGCACCAGGCTGAGGATCTCGGCGGTGGCCGCGATCATCGCGTCCGAGCGGGAGCGCAGCGGCGCCGCGACGATGGCGCTGGCCGGCACCGGCCCGGGGCGCACGGCGAACCAGGCCACCTGCAGGCTGGAGCGCAGCAGGTCGACCAGGACGTAGGCACCGAGCTTCACCACGCCCACCACGGACGGCAGGGGCGCCGGGGGCAGGGTGGGCATCGGGAAGACCGCGACCAGCGCGAGCGCCACGAGCACACCGCCGACCACCACGACGGGGCTGACCGAGCCCCACAGGCCGCACCAGAAGACGACCATCCAGGTCAGGATCGGCAGCTGCCGGCGGTGGGGCAGACGACCGCGCAGCCCCGGTCGGGTGGTGCCCGTGTCGGGGCTCACGGCGCCTTCTCCCCGCTGTCGGTGCCGCCGCTGCCGTCAGCGGGCGGGGTGTCCAGGCCGCCGACCACCGAGCTGTACTGCTGCACGTCGAGGGTGTCCTCGGCGGCGCCGTTCGACAGGTCGAGGAGGGGACCGGCCACGAAGGTCAGCGCGGTGACGACCACGACGACGCCGGTGGCGGCCGCGACCATCGCCGGCGGCACCCGGTGGGCGCGGGCTGCGGCGGTCTCGGGGCTGACCTCCGGGTCGAGCCGGGTGGCCCGGCCCGACCAGAACGTGGCCGCCCAGGCCCGGGAGATCGCGTACAGGGTCAGCAGGCTCGTGACCACGCCGGCGACGATCAGCACCCAGGAGGAGAACCCGCCCTCCTCGGCGCCGGCCCGCAGGAGGGCGACCTTGCCGATGAAGCCGGAGAACGGCGGGATGCCCGCCAGGTTCAGGGCCGGCAGCAGGAAGAGCAGGGCGATGCCGGGGGCCGCGCCGCCCAGGCCGCCCAGGCGGCGCAGCGAGGTGGTGCCCGCCGCGCGCTCGACCAGGCCCACGACCAGGAAGAGGGCGGTCTGCACGAGGATGTGGTGCACCGCGTAGAACACCGCGGCGCCCAGCGCTTCGGTGGTGCCGAGCGCGACGCCGAAGAGCATGTAGCCGATGTGGCTGACCAGCGTGAACGACATCAGGCGCTTGAGGTCGTTCTGGGCGATGGCGCCCAGGATGCCGACGAGCATGGTCATGACCGCCACCACGACGAGCCCGGTGGTCACGGCGGCGGAGTCCACCCCGCCGAAGAGCACCGTCTGGGTGCGGAAGATCGCGTAGACGCCGACCTTGGTGAGCAGGCCCGCGAAGACCGCCGCCACGGGAGCCGCCGCCGTGGGGTAGCTGTCGGGCAGCCACCCCGACAGCGGGAAGGCCGCCGCCTTCAGGCCGAAGGCGAGCAGCAGCACCAGCTGCAGCCCCACCGCCACCGCCAGCGGCAGGCCCGACAGGCGGCCGGGGAGGTCGGCCATGGAGACCGTCCCGGTGGCCGCGTAGACCAGCCCGAGACCGGTCAGGAACAGCAGCGAGGACACGATCGAGACGACGACGTAGGTCATGCCCGCGCGCACCCGGGCGGCCGTGCCGCCCAGGGTCAGGAGCACGTAGGAGCTGACCAGCAGCACCTCGAAGCCGACGTAGAGGTTGAAGAGGTCTCCGGCGAGGAACGCGATCGAGACGCCGGCCGAGAGCGTCAGGAACGTCGGGTGGTAGATCGACACCGGGGTGCGCTCGGTGTCGCCCGTGCTGCCCTGGCCGACGCTGAAGAGCATCACCGACAGGGTGACGACCGACGAGGTCAGCAGCATGAGCGCCGACAGCCTGTCGGCGACCAGGGAGATGCCGACGCCGGCCGGCCAGGCGCCGAGCACCACCGACTGGGGCCCGTCGGTGGCCGCGCCGAACAGCAGCGCCGCGGCGGTCGCGGTCACGCCCGACAGCGCGACGACGCTGACCCAGCGCTGGGCCACGGGATGGCTGCCGAGCGCGAGGGTCAGCGCGGCGCCCAGCACGGGCAGCAGCACCGCCAGCGGCAGGAGGACGCGCATCAGCGGGCCTCCCCTTCCGCGCCGCCGCCGGCCGGGCGGTTGCCCGCCCCGAGCACCGGGCCACCCGCGCCGCGGGGGGCACCGCGCTGCTGGCGCGACGACGCGGGGCCGTCGCTGCTGTCGGCGCTGTCGGTGGACTCCCCGGGCGGGGCCGCCTCGCCCCGGGAGCGGCCCTGCGGGCTGGTGTCGCGCACGACGTCGT
>Ga0325403_1000585_pt1 | contig 26639 bp, 13 predicted proteins | sample PopdelMetagenome_19_FD_205665 | JGI IMG/M metagenome (GOLD analysis project Ga0325403, IMG submission 205665) | Populus deltoides microbial communities from Bellville, Georgia, United States - Xylem-PdKOR-R4 | ecosystem: Host-associated > Plants > Phyllosphere > Stem > Wood/Secondary xylem... | reverse complement strand
AATTATATAATTGATGTTATTTTTAAATTTTGAGGACCAAAAAGTATTTTTTTGAAACTTGTGCACACCATCCATGTTTAATATATTTTTTATTTCGGCTCCTCATCTTTCAATTCTATCTTTTTATATAAATTCAAAATTAATTTGTTTTTAATTAGAATTAAATCACCAAAAAACAATTTGAGAATAAAATAAAAAAATTAAAATTTTTGACATAATTCACAGTTATATACCTGAGACGATGAACAATGCATGCATACACAATGAAAAACCCATGACTTGAATATCATATGGCACAATGGTTAATCACTGTCTGTTTCGAGGAATGGTCGATTAATTAAAACCACTGCCTATTAGTGCAGAACTTTTTAATTTTCACGAAAATAGAAAATCTTGAAAATGCGTTAGCTAGTTTAAAAGGAAAACATTTTTTTTTTTTTGAAGAAACACATTGTGATTCTAATTCTTTAAATTGAAAAACTCCTAAAAAATTGTTTTTCGAATTCTCTACATTCAATAACTAAAAAAAAAAGTTCTCCGCTTAGAAAAACAAAAACAGATTCTTGTTTAATTCACTTTTTTTCTGTATTCTTTTATTTTATTTTATTTTCCCAACATATTACATCTGCACAGCAGAAACAGCCCCTTTTTTTTTTTCCCAGAAACTTCTTGGAAAGGTCTCTCCACCCTTTCAAAGTGAATTGCAAGTATCGTTGAGTTGCATATCCTTTCTTCTATTATCTTCAAAAAAAAAAAAAAAACCGTGAAAGAGACTCTAGTTTTCAATTTTAAGAAATTTAATTTATGGTTTTAAGAAAAAATAATTTTCATAATTAATATTGAATTACAAATATCTATGAAGAAATCAAGAGTTCAATTCCTATTATTTATTTAAAATTAATCAAATTGTCTCCTCATCTTGGTCAGGATGGATATTAAGCTCGTGGTTCTTCTCTTTTCCCAACACTAATGATTACTGTTGATCAAGAACAAAAAAAAACATTCACGTCCTCTCGTCAAAAGATTTTGACACCGAGCATCTTACATGTTTTCCATTGAAAAATATTCTTAGAATAGAGAAGAAACTTTCTTTGTTTGTTTGTTTTTTTTTATATAAAAAAAACACAACCAAATTACTAAATTCGACATTCCAATCTTTAATCCTCTGGTGGGTGGAAGGTAGCTAGTGTCAAGGAAAAGGGAGGGCAACCGTGTTGGCAACTTAGCTAGGATCCAATTGGTGTTCCCTATGAATTCGATCTTTTTTTTAATTAATAAAAGAAGATGGAAAGGGAAATAAAAACATGCATTGGTTCATGCTAATGTGTGCATGTGTGTGATCAGTTGTGGGCTTGTGGCTACACACACGCATATATAATCGAATTAGAAATATGAGAGTACAAACCCTGTCAAGCCCAGGAAGAAGAATCGCAAGAAAACTGGCAAGGTGAAGAGTGGTTGTTCTGCTCTGCAATGAACAACAATATGGAGTATGATCAGAAGCTAGCTAGCTAGGGACAGTACTGTTACAAATATTAGTTAACAAAGAAGCGTAGGAATTCAGAGGGAAATATAAATAAATAGATCAGTGTGTGTGTGGACCTTTCCCTGTGATACAAGAAGGAATAAGGGAGGAGAATGAGGGTGCCAAGCGCGTTGGTATAGACAACAAATACAAAAGGGCTCATCCCTCTAGACATCACTGTTTTGGCCATAATGGTCAGTGCGATAGTGCAACCTTCCATTATCACCATCACTGTAAATGGTGCTACTTCCCCTAACTTAGAACCCACTCCCATCTCTCTCTAACAAGATTCTTTTATGTAGACAGAAACTGATGCAAGCTCTCCCTCTCTCAGGTATTTGATCGTCAACTTGCTTCTCAAAGAGAGGGGGAAAGAAGAACTGATGTAATCAAGAGTGACTCTCCCTCTCTCTCCTTTATGATGTGACCGTGACAACAAGCTCTACTTATATTGTGTGCGTGCGAGCGAGGGTGATCAAAGAGGGTAACCCTTCACAACTTGCTGGAGCTACTTGCTAGAGAAAAAGCTACTCGGTTGTGTCTCAAACTCTACACAAAGGGAGGGAAGCTGACATGGCATTCATTTTTTTTGTCGAAATTATTGTGTTTTAGGAGAAAAATCTTTAGACTTTAGCACTTATTTCCCCTTAATTCGCTCCTTGGTCTATTAATTTTGACGCCATCATGTTTAAGTTACTATTTTCTGCTAATCTACGTGACTCGTTAGTGGCCAAAACACAAAGACTATACAGTGTTGTTGATCATCTCTTTGTGGTCGACATTGCCAATGGCCCCACTCAAAAAGAGTATTATAACTCCATTGGTCCACCCACCAGGACAAAATCAACAAGGACCCAGAACCTAAATCGTTAGTTTTTTATATAGGAGGAGATACCTTGTGCTACCCAACTCCTGATTGTGAATAAATTAAACGGATAGAAGAATCAGCCTTGGCTGGTATCATACTGGTCAAGAATTTGTTGGGTCTGTTGCAAGAACTGCAGGCCCCGGATCGATGCCTCTAACGATACTCTTGGAGTCATCATCAGACTAATTTCACCCCAAGGATTAATTCTTAATTAACAGCTTCAGTCATTAGTAGAATCCTGAAGAAATGAAACTGGGCACTGGTTTTCTCTTTGTGCTAGCAACTAGATGTCGTATTGTCAAAATATAGGGACCAGAGAGAAGTTAAAAAGGAACCTTCTTGCTCCTGCAGTTCTGCTAGCTGAAATGCTGGATTTGTTGCCTTGTACCCTACCGTTAATGCAGGTATCTAGTGGAAATGACAGCATATCAAGGATTGGACAAAATAGGGCTCGAGAAATGTCAGGAAAAATCATACAATAGTCGCTTAGTTGCTTTAGTCATGGAAAGTGCACAATTTCATTGCTCTCGGTGCTGAAAGTGGGGAATTAGCATGCCATTTTTCTACTTTGAATAATTCAATGATTCACAACATTCTTTCTTAATGCTTAGCGTTAATGATTCCAAATCTACATTTCTAATTAGTTAAAGGTTTCCCTTTTTCTAATTACATTTCTTCAGTTGCTGATGTGTTGGCTAAGTGTCCATCTTGGTGTACTCATCCCATGGAGCTCATATATGCCGCCATGTTTGCTTCCGTGCATTTATGGCGTTATAATTATGGAGGCATAAAAGTGGGCAATTGGAGATGTGATCAATTAGACAACCAGATACCTGCTTCTTATCTTCATTTTTTCTTCTTCTTTCTTCTTTTAATGCCATGAAAGCAAGGACAAAATGGAGCTGAAACATTCTAAGCGCTGACCATGACCCTTTCAGGCTCTAACATGCCCAAAAAGACTAAAGTAACATGTATCTGCCATGTCAAATGCTTCGATAAACAACTTTTCACTCCGTCTTCCCTTTTAGTTGGTTCTAAAGCAAGTGCAAAATTTGCCTTCAAACATGAAAAATTCAGCGCTTGAAAATGAAATTATCCATAAAAAATTTGAAATCAGAATGTTCTTACCATTTTATATGGGTTTGTATCAGGCTCAGGTCATGATCATATTCATCTCTTCAAATTGGCAATCCTTTTCTAGACACTGAAGTCAAAGGAAATGTGATTTGCAGGGGAGAAAAAGAAAAGTCCATCCATTCCAACCCAGCTCAACACGCGTGCAAATTCTGCCTCCAAGGCATCAAGTATATTTTATGGACTGGTGCTCATGATAGGGTCGCATACAGATGAGGGCATAACTTTACATGGTTAAATAATTAACATTCAAATGAAATGTGGAATTTTTCAACAGATATCTTCATCAGGATGGCTTCATTCTCCTTTTCAGAAAATGAGCTTACCCTGTGCCTAGCTGTTGGGTTCTGACACTTTTATTCTTCTCAGCGTTAAATCATGCGTCCCACTGTAGGAGGGCTGACCTTACTGAGCCCATAGGCTGGGAGTCTAAATACATTGGTCAACCCACATGCTGATATCTTTCATCGTGCGTGCCTTCCATCTCTCCATTCACAGAAACCACTATGTTTATGCTTGTACATCTTTCCTTTTCTTTAGACTTCTTCCTCCTGTTTAAGACAGATAAGAAAATGCACGTACAAAATCCGGAGATGCTATCATATGCAGAATCAACCACAACTTTCAAGCAATGACTTTATACAACCCATTATAAAAAGAAAGAAATAAAGAAAAACACTAGAAAATAATACCGACGTATTGAAAAAGCATTGAAAATCTTTCCTATCCAGAATATCAGCACGACTTCAACTGTTCAAAAGGATAAGAGCCAGGGATTGAGGTTGCCTCTTCACAGACAGAGGCATCAGATAACATTAGACATTTTTTTTCAAATATTGACACATGGCCCATTCTATGGGAGAGTAACAGAAAAAAAAGAAATTCCTTGTACAGTTACGTCCGGATCATATATACAAGGGACATTATCGGCTGGTCCAACACAACCAATTAACTCCAATCCAATCCCAAATCCTATTTCATCTGAAGCAACCTGATGCTAATATAATGGTACTGCATGTGATATGGTACAGTCATTTACTGATACACTCAGCATGTATATGAGATACATTGCAAGTCAACAACCAACTTAGCTAAAGGCATGGCCGATATACATAGGTAATGACTCCACACCAACACGGTCGAATATGGAAAGGCAATAGAGGATAAACCATGCCAAGTGCTGAAGCCCTGAACCCCTCAATTTTCAACACAATGCAAGGGCAGCTTTTAAAATGAGTGCCTTGCATGGGCGCGCGCACACATGCAGGCTTGTGTGTAGAGCACATGAACCACTGTCTTGTGTGTGCATTTGTACATGGGTATGATTTCTAGGTAAAGGAAATTGAGGTTAACAGTTTCATTTGGCAAAAGAGACCTTTTCTTTGGTTTGCTGTACAAAACTTGCATGTTTCTTCAGGATGGCTTTGCAGGAAAGGGACCTTCAGGATACCTGATTCAATGCTCCTTACCCTATTATCCACTCCCACCTCCTCTCTTTTTTGCCTGTCCCCACATCACCGAATAAAATGCAATGAAGATCACATGCAGTTGGTCCAACCAGACTAACTGTTTCAAATAGGATGGTAATAATGCGTCTTAGTGTCTTTTCTATATTAATTATAAAGGGATGAAAATACAACCAATGTACGAATAGAACCAACTTGGCAGTACGATAAAATATCAGAACCTATCACCACCTTCAGACAAAACGCATAAAGAAAATTTATTTATACCCTCCAAGATACAAAGTATCCCCCAAGCAGATGATACTAACAGCAACTGCAATGACAATCCCCAAGGGCTTGAACATTGCAACAAAAACGGGCCATGCTTTATGCAGGCACCATGTAGAAACACCAACTTGTAATGCAGAGCCGAAAACTCGCTGCGTTACAACTTAGGAAAGTTGCAAGTTATAAACTAAATGAAAGAACCTATGTATGTAGAACCACCAACGAGAACACAAATCAAGAGAACCGATTCTCCGAGAACCAGATTATGTTAACTTGGAAGCTGTAATATTCTTATATATCCTCATCACCATTTTAACTGGAAAGGTGTGCAAGATACTTGTTAGAGCAGTGGTGATGACTTAAAAAATCCTTGCTCCAACTTCCATGCCCTACAACATGGTTATTTCTCCTAGTAGTATTCCTTTGTCAATAGCTCTCTCGAGACACTCTCCAAAAGTTTCTCAATGTTCGAGGAATATATTCTATCCCCAGCATTGTTCGAGGCTCAAAACAGAATACTGATTACTCCAATATAACCTCAACAATCTTCTTGATAGGCTTTCCATATAACTGAGAAATTTCAAATTGGGCTGCTACAAGTTTTACCTATTCAGAAGTTGGATATCTTTGGATGCTGCATGCCCCTATAATCCGATAGTTATTTTTCATCTTCTACCTATAAACACCCAAAAAGAGAGAGAAAGAATGAAATCAACAGTATGAGCCTTGTTATCACCTCATAAGCATAGCATCCAATCTGCTGTGATACTATAGAGTCTATTTTTTTTGCAACTTAAACATAGTATCAACATGCATAGACCTGACTTTTATTTCCATCCGAATTAAATATTTAAATGCCATTTGTTTCGTGAAACACCAAATAATATCATCCTCAATGCTACTTAGCAATCAATTCAAATAGTAAGAGCATTCACATCCATGCTATCTATATTTTAGCTAAATTTTAGGTAAAATAGCTAAAAGGCCTTTTTATTATCACATTCATGCTCTTTAAAATAAAGAGCCGTGAATTTTTTATTATTTAAGATGGGGGTGTTTTAACTGAATGGAGGAGCTCAGGGTTTGATTCCTCCCTGGGCTTGGGTTTCTTGGATGGTTGTCGTTGGAAGTGCAATATTGGTTAGCATATTGTGGGTTTCAATTCGTTGGGCAGAAGGGATTAGAGAAAGAAGCCATCAAGCACAAAAGAAAGTTGGCTAGAATTCGGGGATTCCCTTGGAGGTTGCTATATTGTCTGAATTGGCTTTCGCAATTGTTTGTTTAACATGTATCATGATGCCCTTAATTTGGGGGTTTGTGATAACTGCATAGAACAATGAGAAGTGAAGTGAATGAATATGCACAGTTTGATTGTTACAAAGGAATGATTGGCACTATGCAACAGCAAGAGGAATAATCCTTCTGAATCACTCAACCTATGCAATTAATTTACTAATTAACAAGCAGAAATCTTCTATCAAAACGAGTTTCCAGGACCCACTGTTGTTCCAATCAATTGAACGTTCGGTGTGTTAGATCTTTGATTCTGATCTCGGGCTCCAGCTTCTGTGCCATTTCGAGGAACATTCGAGTTTGGTACATCCCTCATTGAGTTTGGGTCCAATATTTAATGCCTATAATTGAAGCATTCATCTTTGTAAGGACTCCCTTGGTAGTTAAGCTCAGCAAAAGAGCCACCTCCTCCCTTTGCCATTCTTCCTGGGTTTATGCAAATGCACTTCCTTCGCTCTTCCCCTTCACCCGGGGACAACACCTGCGCCAGAGAGCAAACATTTAAAGGGTTTGGAGAACAGAGGGGCCATGACCCTGGGGATAGGGAATTCTCAGCAGACAACCCAGAAGAACCATTAACCTCACTCTTCCCCGCCACAGTATCCCAACCCTGGGGATAGTGCTCACTGTGTGTAGCGAGAGCACTGTTCACTTTGTCAAAATAGAGAGCCCTTTGACCAGTAACAATGCTAAGTAAGAAAAACACACTGGCTGGCTATTATAGCTAAGGACTCTCTTTAGAGAGCAGAGGTGTGGATGCTCTAACACGATCAAGAGGAGAGAATAACCTGAAAGCAACGGCAAGTATGAAAGTAAGACCAGGAATAAGGCTGTGCCAAGTGAAGCAAAGAGCTCAAGTTAATTCCAGCTTCCCTAAATATCTGTGCCAGCCAACTGAACAAACATAGCAAATTGCCCCAATCAAAACCCAAAAAAGCAACAAAGATTCATCGAAACAATCAAAGTGAAGTAACATACACAGATAGGCCAAGCAAGAAGAATACACTGACGATAGGGAAGGTGAGCGGAGGCCTCTCTGATCTGACAAATTAATTTTTGTAAGGAATATGAGAACCAAAACTTTGATGTAATATAATAGTGCATGGAATGCAATGAAAAGAAGAGAACCTGTGAAGGAAGAAAGAAGAAGGGAGAAGAATGAGGGGAGCAAGGGCGTTAGAGTAACGGATATACGAAATTGGACATGCCATTTGACATGGCTGCTTTGCTAGATATCATTAGCCCAACTTGTGCACACTCTGCCATTGTCATCCCCACAAATGGAACTGCTGCTTTAAAACCCATTTGCGCTGGCTCTCCCTCTCCCTCCTGCCTCGCTTCACCAACACGAACAGCAGACGATTGAAAATTCAGCCACCTCTTCCGTGCTCGTGGTCCCATCACGACCCAGCCCAGGTTGAAACTTGGGTTGAAAAATTATGATCTCCACAGGCCCAAACCTGTATCAGGGAATCTTATGGGCTATATTAACCAGTGGACAACAACAAGAATGCTGGTAGATATTTCAACACTGGAATTGTATTGTTTCAGTATCATTACAGCCTGTGTGTGTTTAAGTGCATTTGAAAATATTATGATTTCTCTTTTAAAACTGTATTAATTCTTATATGAATGAATGCTTGATCAACGCAAGATTAAGTTTGAACATGTAAAAGAAGAGAACCTGGAGTTGGTTTCTGTATTTTTTTTATTAGGATTTTTTATTTATTTTTTTGTATTTATTGAATTCCTCCATTCTTTGTTTTGTCCTGTAAAGATCCCCATAATAATATCGTTTATTTTGAGATCAAAATTAAATAATTAAAGGAAAAGTAATCTAATAAAGAGAAAATAACTAAACAAACAAACATGATTGATTAAAATAAATCAATCAAGAAAGGAATATCAAAACAAATACCATTAATTAAAAACAAATAATCATCACTTGTAATAGAGAGAATGGCAAGAGGCTTCAATTTTTATTTTTATTTTTTTGAAAGAGTACAGAAATCAAATAACGGATAAAACCCTTTCCGCAGGCTGTGGTTTGTTGTAATTGCTATTTAGTTCTGTTAATTTTCTCGTAATAGCCCCAAATCAACCCCCTCTGTTATGAGTTACTAATTATGGGTAGGTATTTGCAAATATTTTAGTATTTTAGGTTAAAAAAATAAATGAGCAATGCAAAAATATTGATGAATACATGCACAATATAAGAGTAAAAAAAAATTATTTTTATTTTTTGCAATTCCATATGAAAAACTATCACGTTTTGCAAATGCTGGTATTTTTTTTGTAATCCATAAATGATATGGGAGTATATTAAAAATAGATAATAAACTAATAATCTTAATTAATTATTTTTAAAAAAATATATAATTGACAAACGATATAGTATATAAAAATCTTTTCTTTGGTTATTCAAATGCTCGTTAATAAATACAATCAAAGTGTTTATTTTTTTAAGTATTCTTTAACTATATTAAAATAATATTATTATTATTATTTTTTAAAAATTTATTTTTGATTTTGAAACATCAAACCAATATAAATTTTTTTAAAAAAAAATTAACATGGAGGAAAAAAAAAAAAAACGTTGGAAGACGCAGCGATGAGGAGGGACAGAGTACTGGTTGTAAACCATTGGCTGATAGTACAAAGCAGAGAAAAGTCCTGAGCTTAGCCTGAAAGGTGGATCCCTCGTATCAACCCACTGTCGTTTCATTCTTAGTTTTTTCTGCTGGGGGGCCATTCTCTTCTTCTTCTTTTTCCCGGTAGCCTAACACTGTCCATCAACCATTCACGACGCCTCTCGAGAGAGAAAAAAATCTTTTTCTCCTCATGGAGTTTATTTATTTTAGTTTTATTTTTTAAGAAATTATTGTTTATATATTAGGTAAAATTAATTTCTAAAGTGTAATAAAAAAAAATCAATTCTCATACAAATCCGTTGAAAAGCTTTTAGTGGTTATTGTTTCTAATAATTCTCCTTCCAATTACTAATTATTAAATATTAAAGATAATTCAGATTTGCATTCCTAATTTTATATTTTAAGAGTTAAACGAACTATGCTTGTAAATGATTTTATGTTTTAAGAGTCGAGGGTTTTTTAGTGGTTATTATCTCTAAGAGTTCTTGTCAAGCTTTGTACAAATCGGCGACGCATGCATTTATCAACGGCGAAGCCTCGTGAAGACTGGAAGAGTAGACCTGGCAATCGAGCCGGGTTGGTTAGTTGGGTGGGTCACATCATCTCGGGTTCATGTTGCTTTGGGTCTGGGTTATATTTAATTAGGTTTGGATTACTAATTAATCATCATGCTCGGATGGATTCAAATCAAAACAGTGTCGGCCGGAGTTTAAGGTTATTTTGGCAATGATTTAGGGTAATCATTTAAAGAATATAGTAATTGACCTTATAAATAATACATAAAGGTCTTATATAAAACTACCCTTATTTTAAAAATAAAGTATTTTAATATGATAATGACTCAGATTTATTCATTTATAAATAATTCAGAAACGTATAAATAAATATGTTTAAGAAAGTAGAGGATATCAACATGCTTGGATTCATACACTGCAGCGGAGGATGGTCCCAAGCCGCAGCTCATCCCGTAAACAAAAAAAAATAAAAGCAACCAAGAATTGATTGTCACCTACCGACCACTGCATAGCGATCCATTAAAGTAAAGCAGCGCATAAAATTCGTAAGGGAAAGCGTAGGAGAGGTCCACATCAACTGGGCCCGTGGCCCAATGTTTTAGGAGCCTCATAACACGAAGCATCTGCAGGTACGAACCACAATCTTAATTAGGCAAGCACGTCCCATGTCTTCCACGTAGATGGGGCGACGATGTCCGCTAGAACCACCACTTCCAAACCCGATCGAGTCTCAAGATGCCGAACCCCTCCTCCTCCTCCTCCTCCTCCTCTTCTTAATCAAGAGATAAAATCCAATCATCCACAAATACCAAAGAATTTCGGGCAAACCATTTCTCAATTGGATCCTCTTTCTCTACACCTTCACTCCATCAATATTGGAGATGATGTTGAAATATACACTTGCCACTCGTGTTTATAATTGACCTCAATTTTCTTAAGCCTTGTACGCAAAATTACTTTATTTTTCCTCTCATCCAGAACACCCAATAACATTCACTGTACATATTCTAAAAGAAGGAAATAGTTTTTCTACTACACTGAAAAGAAATTTAAATTTTACATATTTGATTAACATATATGATTTTTATTATGTATAAATATCAAGTTTTTTTATTCATAATTATATATTTTTTCTTGTTGGGAAAAATACATTAATAATATTTACACATTAATTCATTTGTGTTAGAAAAAAATTATTTCACTTGGAGATAAACTAGTTGAAAAACACGTTAACAAATGACTAGCAGGTGCACTATTTCATGTTATCTCCAATGAGTTTAGGAGAATTAATTAAGCAGTGGATCGAGGAAATTAAGATGTATAATTGAGGGATATTTCAATATCATCCAATGGATAAAATTGGTAGTTGGAAGACTAAATCTAGAAACCACTCATAGTCGGGGGACTAAAAGGAGGTTTGCCCTAGAATGTATTTACGAGTATATTCAACATTGATAACTAAGAAAAGAGTATATTATTGAATATATATATATATATATAGCGGAGAGAACTGAGAACAAAAGGAGCATCTAAATTACACCACCATGGTCACGCCCCCATGTGCAATCCTTCTGTAAAGAAATGGAAAAAAATATATTTAGGAAAGTACTGAAGTGACGTTGTTGGGGACATCTTAAGCCAGCTAGAGTGGAAATGAACCAATCGGTAATGAGGAATTTCGAGACACATACTATGGTTGGTAGTTAGGGATGCATGAAGGTGCCAGCGCCCAGTTAGCCCCATGGAGGAGTCTCAAACGGAGTGCAGAGAGGAGAGAGAGAGAGAGGAGATGGAGAAGGGGAGAGAGAGAGTAGGACCTTAATGGTCATTCATGTTCAAGGGTAGAAAAGAGGAAGGGAGGGGAGGACACTTTCCTGGTGATTGATGATCAAATGTGTCCCTGTTTAAGTGTACCCCACATATCTCAGTATCATACTGTCCTCAACCACAGAGCCTTAGATGCCTATTCCATCTCTCCATGATTGAAAGTCATTTTCACTCCTCTGTTTGCTAAAGGAGCTTACATCATCAAAAGCTCAATCCCTTCCCCACCCAAGTGGCGCAATTATATATATATATATATATAAAGCGTACTTGTGTAAATACAAAGCTACACACACACACACACACATATATATGCGTGTGTGTGGGATACTGAGCCTCCGATGATTATGCTAATCAATATAATTGTCAACATTATGACAAACTAGCTAGGAACCCATTTTGCATGCTAATCTATTGATTATATCTTTTGTCCTTTTCTATTAGGGACTTATTTCTAGATTCCTGTCATTGTTAAATACTTGCAGGTCGGGTGCATATTGATGATTGATGATACTATTATTCGATCCATTTCGGCTATGAGATGGGAATTTTTTACCTCGAGAGTCGTCTTTTCAGAATAAAACACACTAAATATAAAGGTTGATTGAGCAGTATTTATAAACTTATTATGAAAAAATAACGGCAGACATTTTCTGTGTGGACTAAGGAGGCTGGCTATGATAAAAATAAAATAAAAATATATATATAACATTTTTCAATGCTAATAACTAAACATTTTTCAATGCTAATAACTAAGACTTCTGGATTACGTTGTCATAAAAACAGTTGATCCCCCAGTTTTCAAAACAAAAAGGAAATCACTAAGCTGATCACGTGGCAAAACAAGATCACTTTCTTGAAGTGCAACTAATTAATTTGTTTTATTTTTTTGGAGGGTATAAATTAGTGAAGGGGCCGCAATATGATAAAATTAAAATCGATCACTATATATATATAGTCCTAAATGATAGATCAACAAATAAATAAAAAAAAAAGCAATTAACTTCAGAAACTTGAAAAGCAAAACGAAGACCACAGAGATGGAGCATTCGGCCAGCTGTGCGTAACCTAATGGAGCAAAAAAGAAAACCAACGATGTTAACAGAGATAAAGTTAGGAAAATGTTGCACATGAAGACTATATATATATATATATATATAGTAAACTCCTCCAGTACTGAAGTAAAATTCGAGTCACAATAACTCTACTTTCCTTAATAGTAACACATCAATTGTATAAATATCGATCGAGATCCAGCAAAAGAAGTGGAAAATTAATTCATACAAGGAATTTACTATTTATGAATGCATCTCATCATCAATTCATTGAATGGTTTGTTTCTTCATTAATTGTTTATTTGTTTTCACGCGTTTTCGCAAGAAAAGATGACAAAATGAAAGTGTGCAAGGAAGCCTTGTGATCATCAGCTAGCGATGGTGGAGAGTGGACCCTCATCAAGATCGTCCAATAGATGGACAATGTCTTGGTGGGTGATCATCAAACTAGATCAATCACTTTCTATTTGACCAACGGTGGTGAAATCAAGCCTCTTTCTCTGACCTTTTTGGGTGAGCACGAAATGTGTGCACAGTTTTTGTCCACTCTAGTTCCATTAAAACAGCTTGGGATTGAAAAGGCAGCTTCAATACATTTGATGCTAACTTTTCGTTACTTGCATTCAACAAGTACGTTCTCTTGGGGCCTTTTTTCCTGCACTCATGACATGTAAAGCCTTGGTGCATTGTCATTTTTCAAAGGAATAGTTTTACTGTAAAGAAAAGGATGTATATGTGTGGATTGGTTGGGGAAGATGACTGCAACAGGCTATATATATATATATAGCCTCTTCTTCTCCTTTACCTTGTTTTTGTCTTTTGGTCTTGGAGAGGGCTAGAGATATATATACACACAGCAGGTTTATCAGGGCTAGCTAGATCATGGCCAGAACGCCCCCATGTGATGCCTTGGAGTTTTTCTCTCTATGGAAAACTAGAATTTAGTTTTGTGAAACATTTGACCGAACTTCCCTCCCCTCAGCATTAAATCGACTGTCTGACACTCGTCTTTCCTTCAGTAGCAGCGTGCTTGGTTTGAATTGAGAATGATATATAGGTGAAAAGCATATTTATCGATTCTGGTCTTAGTTTTATTCTTGGATTTATTAGATTAACTCAAAATTAATAATACTAGTTTAATTATTTTAATAAAATAATCTTGTTTTGAACAAATTATTTTCTAAAAATTATTGGAATTAATTTAGTTGAGATTTATCACGGTTTAACTAGTCATCTAAAATAATAAAGTTTAATTGAATCATTATGGTTTGATAAAGTCAATTTTAAGATTAATTTGAATTAAAACTTGGTAGGATGAAAACTGTGAAAACTGTTTTTTTTTTTTTGTAAAATTCATCTAATTTTCTTTCCCTTTTTGTAGTTGTCGAATATTTTCTTCTCATTTTTACTCCTTCCAAACAAGTGGGTTTCCTTTTTTCTCATTCCTAGCAACTACTTTCTTTCTTTCTTCGTATTTTCTTTCCCCACTCTCTCCTCTACAAAAAAAAAAAAAAAACTTTATTATGTCTAACATATAAGAAGATGGTTTTTAAAATAAAAAATAAATAAATTTAGTAAATAAAAGGTAAAGGTTCTAACCAAAGAAGCCTTGATGAAAGATGTTCTAAAAAAAAACCGTTCCTGTTTTTTTTTCCCTCTCTTTATATATATATATATATATATATATATATATATATATATAAAAGAGGGATTATTTAAAATATTATGTCTTTTGAATGTGGTATTATTTTTTCTTTATACTTTAAAAAATTTAATTTTACATCTTAATCTTAATAATGTAAGACTTACGTACGGATTAAGACCAAGAGTAAGGCAAGCCCTTTTTACCAGTAGATCTAATCAAATCCAAACTCTCCACAATATTGCAAGCCTTAACTCCATCTTCTCCTTTGTCTCATGTCTCTTTCCATGCCTTAAAACATGCAAATAAAAACCAAAACCGATGAAAAAATAGTTCAATATTATAATCTTTCTCTTCATCAAGCTGATGCTCAGTCTAATTTAAGTTAAGGTTTCTAATTAAGTTGAAGAGAGCGAGAGAGGGGAAAGGGATTTTGGTTTCAGAGAGGGAAGGGGATAATTGTGTTTATGTCTAATATAAAACAAGGCATTTTATTTACTTTTATTTTTATCAAGATTTAATTAAATCTGATAAAAAGTGTGATTGTTTTTTTTTTTTTAAAAAAAGAGGGAAAATATTACAACGCTCAAAATACACAATGCTTTTAGTGTATATACATTTATTTACTCACAATTTAGCTATGTCTCGATCGATCCAGTGGATCATCATGGCAAGCTGGAAGGCATTATTTATCATATACATGTGTTCAATAGAACTATCATTTTCTTTTCTTATCCATCAACGTGCACTTGGTTACAGTTAGTGAGGACTGGCTCGACATGGTATCCAGCCCCTACATAGCTTGCCACCCACTTTATCTGCCTAACTTGTGCCCTTTTCTACTATTTAATGTTGCTCTTGTAAGAAAAAAACGCAGATAATCCAAGGAACTTCGAGAATGCACCCTTCTTGTTTTTCCTCCTTTTCCTTTTAAAAAAAGATATATATTGCTGCCTGGTGGTCAAAAATTATATAGCAACCAGTTCAATTAGTCAAATTCGAGCTCCGTAATTATTAATATGATGGCCACTAGAGATTTACATGGTCATTAACTTCAGGACCCGTGAAATTAGTCGAGATGCGCGCAAGCTGACCCGAATATCCACGTTAATAAAAAAAGCAGTTCAATGTTTCCAGACTATCATTACGAATTCTTCCTTCTTTTTCTTGTTCTTTTTTGTTGGAATCGTTTTATAGCTTACCGTACCATTGCTAATAACATTGATTTTTCCTTATTATATGATATTGGACTTTTATAATTGGTTGATTTCTGATACAAATTACATGATGATTGGTAAAGGGAATACAGCTGAGGTGAGTATTAGCTCTTGAAATAAAACAAACAAAAGAAATCTTGTCACAACTAAAGAGAAAAATATATGTGAAGGGGGAGGGATTATACTTATTTTATTGCTTTGAGATATAATTAAGGTTTAGTAATGTGTGTCTCTCGAGGGGACAGCCTAGCAATTAATCAAGATCTTAGATTTGAATGCTTTAAATTAAAATACCAAGGACATATGGGATGAGCTTTAAGAATAAAGGTGCACGACTCCATTATTTAACCTATGATCATTGGGCCATGGTTGAAAAGAAAATAAGTAGTGATGTTTGCTTTATAAAATGTAATCTTGTTTTATCACTGTGTTTGTCCCAATTATCTAAATGAAACTACTTCTATATTAATAATTTATACAGAAATATTTTGTATTTATGAGATTAGCTCAATTGAAGCCAATGGTTAATTAATCTTGAAATTAATGGATTGGATCTTGATTTACATAATGTTACAATAAATGATTAATTACTCCTGCACCTATAATATATAATAGTATGAATCCTGACGCTGGTATTGCAATGTTCTTCGTAATATTTCTTATTGATTCCTTGCCAGGATATCCTCTCAATTTAGGCTCTTGATGGCTAACTTCCCTTCCAAATCCTCACGTCTTCTTCGTTTTCACGAGCCTCTCCCAAATCTTATAGCTCAAGTCTTTTTATCACTGCATTTGCAGCTTCATATCATTGGCTTGCATGTGTTTTAGACGACCGAAGGACGTTGTAATATATCTTCAGCCATTAACAAGCTCGAATTAAAGACAGCGTGGTTGATAATAACAAATCTATCTCTCCTTGTTTATCTTATGAATAAGGTGGACGTCAAATATTATTCTACATTTTAGAACGTCCGAGGAACTACGTACAGAATACCCACGTTGGAAAATGTAGGTTCGCAATTATAAGCCCGTGGAAAAGGTAGAAAACAAAATGTTTGATTTAGAAGATGGATAAGAATTTGATCGCTTCAAGGAACACTGAAGTTTAGATCTTTGGAAATCACCCAAGGATCAGTAGTGACCTACCATTTATAGCAAAAGATGGACATTTAATTAATTTATAGCTGTTGTTTCTGTTTCCTTAAGACAAAAAAGGCAATCTAATCCTGCTCTGTTTTTCGTGTCATGATGATAAATATATACTAAATAATATCAAACATTCCAAATTCTCCCATTCTTCAATCACTCACACAGACACAGAGAGAGAGAGAGAGAGAGAGAGAGATTTGCCTGCTGATGGGTATGCACTATTAGATATTGTTGGATGCCATAGTAATATTATTGCCTTATCATAATCCATCATCCTTGCATATATACATGCACATAAACAATTAATTCTCTTGGTCTTTTCTTACATTGAAGGATTATTATAATACGGAATAAGGGATAGGATAGGAGAGGATGGGAAGAGCAGAGATTTCACAACCTTAATGGGGAGAAAAGGATGGGGCAAGCAACAACTGCTATGTGTCTTGATCAAGACTCTTGTGCCATTCTTTCCTCCCATACCACCAACTTCTCCAACTCCATGTCCATAAGAAATTCTTGGAGCTGTCATTGAAAAAGGAACAAAGAGCCACATATATATATATATATATATATGGCCAGTACTGGCTATAGCTATACCCTAGCCCCAGCTTGCAAGAACCATCACCACAACATCAATCAGAATAATAATAAAAATTAAGTCCTATTTTACACATCTCATTTACCTTGAAGCTCCAACAGGCTCGCCTTTTGCTTACGTCACCACAGGTAGCTAGGTGTCAAAACCCATTTATAGCCCACAGAGGGTTGCCTTCAAAACAAGAAGCCAAACTGAAATTTATGTCTGTCACTATCACAAAATAAATTGCGAGTTGGTTGGCATTTAATTGCTGAGTTATACAGTGAATTATGGATAGATTACATTTACATTATATAAGCAATGAGTGAAAGGACATTTTCTTGTTAGCAGTCGGTCAAAAAGAAATTGTAATGACCTGTCAAACTTTCTCCTTGGTGTCAGGCAGAGGAAATGAAAGCACTGAAAACTCCTTTTATTGTCTCTGTGTTCAGCTAATTAATTAGCTTGCACACAGAGCATCACAGGGCGAATTAACCATTTCCTTTTCCAGCTGATAGAATAATGAGAGATCTAGCGCACGAGAAGCTTGATTTTTGGCATCTATGCTAATTAAATCTTGTCTGTCTATGATTAAGTTAATTACTTTAGTACTGATGCATTCCCACGGCCCTCGTAACATACAGCAGCAGCGTTATGTCAAATACCAGTAGTGCTTCAGAATTACCCCTTAATAGTGTATATGCAATATTACCACGTGATGCCGTGTTCTTTATTTTCACAAGACCATAAATATTATCGCCATGGCCCCTCTGCAAGTACCGACAGGCATTTTCACAAGTTGCATTGCATCCATGTATATGTCTACACTATCATATGCATAGAGAAAAACCAGTACTCCACAAATTTAAGAATCATGTGCTTATACATTGTGCTTTCTAGCTAGCTCGCTCTTCCCATGGTGGGGTCAAGAATTTCACAATCTAGTTTTTGAAATAATTTTATATATTATACAATATATATTTAGCCAGCCCGGGCATCCATCAGAGCGAGCCATGCTCTTCATATGCGCCAGCAAACACCACAATATTGCAGTAACAGCGATGTTTGGATTACTATAGAAAACTAGACATTAATTAGTGTTTTTTAATGGTTCTAAAGGAAATGCTTTAAAATCAATCAAAACTATAGAAGATTAAAATATATACCACGAGTATGGCTTAAAATATCTTTTCTTTTTATAAGCGTAGATGCCAAATTAAGGACAACGGAATTAACCACAAAGCCAAAAATGGAAATTGAAACATTTTTTCTTTTCTTTTTTGAATTTGATAGATATTAATTTTAGTATTTCTTTCTTTAAAATGTCTTTTATTCTTTTTTTTTCCCCTCAGAAGTCAAATTTATCTAAGAGTTCAAAAACAAGTCGATAAATCAACAACTTAAATCAATTTATGCATAAGCTTTCACGTGCAAAAAAGAATGGTAGCTAGGCATTGTGGCTAGGCTTGTTGAAAAAATAAATTATACATTGAAAAAACAACCACATCTCACCACATTTCTATCTCAAACACTCTCCTGTCGCTAAATAAATTCATTCATTGTGGCTAGGCTTGTTGAAAACCACACAAATTACAAACCATCTCGTACATTTAAATCCACCAAGGTACTACACACAAATCAAACCGTTGTGAAGAATTAATAGTAATTTTCTTTCTTTTTTGTAGAAAGAAAAGAAAAGGTGTATGTAAACCTCTACCTCAATGTTCTGACAGCCATACCTTACTGTGTCATAAAGGTAGAAAGCAAGGAAATAAACAGAGACAATGTCACTTTGGGAGTTTGGGGTTTGAAGAGAAAGGTACGGGTGCTTGTTAGTGAGAGAAATGAAAGTAACTAGCTACTCATGATGTAGTGGTGTAAGAACAAGGATATCATAATAAGGTTAGGTCTTGCTGATATTTCCTGCTGGATCGTAATTGAGATGGGAGTAGAGAATCATAAATTGAAATGAAAAGGTTGCTGGTTTTGAATGGAGGGCTGATTCATAAATTGATAAAGAGCACCGTTGGGAACTGGGAATGCAAAAGGGTGGGCCTTAGGAAATCATTTTGGTAAAATTTTAAAGCATGATTAATTACAGTATCGCAGGGGGAGAGAGAGAGGTATAAAAGTGAGATTTTCTTGTTGGGGGGCTTATATAAAGGAGGATGGATGTTGGGTTTGCCTCCTTCTCAAGATAGAGCAGGGAAATAAAGGAAAAGAAGAGAGAGAGAGAGAGAGACTCCAAGTCTATAATTGTGGGGATTTGATCATCATGGAAGAACATCTAAGCCCATTAGCTGTGACTCATCTTCTTCAGCACACCCTGAGAAGCTTATGCGTTCATGAGAACTCTCAATGGGTTTATGCTGTGTTTTGGAGGATCTTGCCTAGGAATTACCCACCACCCAAGTAAGGAGAGATATATTAACCTTCCAAATAAAAAATAAAAAAATTTCATAGACGATTAAAATGCCTAGCTTGATGTTATTGCTTAGTATTTTGATATTTATTTTTCTGTGTGTAGATGGGATGGTCAAGGAGCTTATGACAGATCAAGAGGGAATAGAAGGAACTGGTATTTCCTTCTGGTTTCGATCGTGGATATGTTCAAAAATTAAATTTTCATGCATAATGATCATTCAAGCTATACGATCATGATCTTGTGAACATATTGTATATGTGTGTCAGGATATTGGTTTGGGAAGATGGTTTCTGCAACTTTGCTGCATCAACAGCTGAGATCAACTCTGGGGACTGTCCAAGCTCATCAGTTTATGCTAACTGTGAGTTTCAACACTATCAAGGACTGCAACCAGAGCTCTTTTTCAAGATGTCCCATGAAATCTACAACTATGGAGAAGGGTAAGTGCTACTAATGAAGGATAATTACACATGACCAAATAGTAAGAAATTTAATAACCAGGTCCCTTTAATAGATTGGTTTCAACTTGGACCTACATATTTAAAAGAAAGGTTGCAAGTTGATTTAGTTCTATATTATTGACAGATTGATAGGAAAAGTAGCTGCAGATCACAGTCATAAGTGGATATACAAAGAACCAAATGATCAAGAAATCAACTTCCTGTCAGCATGGCACAACACAGCAGACTCGGTAAGAAGATCTCTAGCACATGCTTAATCAATTGAATAATGGTAACAGTAGCAGCAGCAGTAGTTTCTGTGATTTCAGGCTAAATTTTCTCGCAAATTTGTTCTCTTATGCTCCTTGACAGCAACCTAGGACATGGGAAGCCCAGTTCCAGTCTGGTATAAAGGTGCGCAAATATAATATAACCAATCATTTCTAAAACCACAAAATAAACGGGATTTAAATAGATCTAGCTACTTCTTGGTTTGAATAATATTTGTATATTTTTGCAGACCATAGCCCTGATTGCTGTTAGAGAAGGTGTTGTTCAACTAGGAGCTGTTCACAAGGTTTCCTCTCTCTCTCGAGTAGCTTTCATTACTCACTCCATCACACACCCTATATGATAAAGGACAGTACTTGTTTGTCTACTCGTATTTATTTATTGGCCTTTCTAATAATTTTAATGGCATTAAAGGTAATTGAAGACCTGAGCTATGTAGTTCTACTGAGAAAGAAATTCAGCTACATAGAAAGCATTCCTGGTGTGCTCTTGCCACACCCATCATCTTCTGCATACCCTTATAAGGTGGATGGTTATGGCACGGTATCAGACACATGGCACTACCAAGGAAGTAACATTGCACCCCAAAGTCCAACAGAGTTTTATGACCACTTCAATCAAGTACCATTTAAGATAACTCCATCTATGAGCAGCCTTGAAGCTCTACTCTCCAAGCTCCCATCAGTGGTGCCGCCACCACAACCAGCTGCAGCTCATCATCAAGCCGCAGGCTACTGTGACTCACAGTCCCACTATGTATCATCTATCCAAAGGGGAATGGAGAAAGTGGCCAAGGAGGAGATTGATGAAGAGTATACTAGGGCTGATCAACAGGATGTAGGTGAGAGTAGCAGTTCATTGTCAGCTGCAGATTATCGCAAGCAGCAGTTTCAACAATTCCAGGATTTGAATGTTAATGTCAGGAATACTAGTGGGTATTTTGAGTGACAAGCAGTGGAGTACTAGGTTGTTAGGGATATCATATCATCATATCAGGGATTTGATCATTTCTAAGATCTAACGTTGTCAGCTAGCTAGCTTTTTATTTCCAGTCTCATTGGTGTTTCTACTTTATAGTGAGTTTTTCATTAGCTAGGATATTGTTCAAAGTGGAGGAGGCTATTGTAGGCCTAGATTTCCTAGCTAGATTCCTAGTATATCTTAGTGAGTTTTATACCATATGACCGAACTATATGCTTAATTATCCACATCTAGAGTTATTGAAGGCGCTAGCTGTTTCGTTCTGTGGTTGAGTCAGCTCTGTTACGTTATTTGCAAGTAGAGAGAGAGAGAGAGAGCATGGTCATCACCTCAGAAGGAAGCCATACAAGTAAAATGAACACAACTTTATTGTCATTGTCGAGCACAAAACTAATAAGAAGTTGAATGTTGAAAGTGACGACTGCAAAAATACTGAAAGCTATGATTAGTATATCATTAATAAACAATAACATAAACGCATGCTACTACAGCCCCAGTCAATCATCATATACAAATTTAATTGATGAGCGTCAAATTCACTAAACCTTAGCCTTTCACTCATTTTCTCTTCTCTCTTTCGTGTGTAATAAATTCTATTAAGTTTTTTCTTTCATGAATTTTAGTTACCATGACTTCAGTCGCTCTGACGTTCCAGCATGAGTACTATAAAAGTAGGCCTTTCGATTTTTGCTCTCTTTCTTCTTCTTCTTCTCAAAGGGTAAAAAATGAAATGTCTTGCATACACAACTACCTCATACATCTAAAAATAAGCTTGCATCAGTTTTATGGAATGGACCAAATTTAGATTGATTTTGTGGGCGGGACCATAAAATATAGAATTGTAGCCAATCAATTTATATATGATGGCACCACTTTATTTATATATAAAAAAAGACACATCATGTAAATTTTCAATAATTCAAGTTTGGCTTAGAGGCATCGATTAATATCTTTGCTCATCAATCTCCGCAACTACAAAGAACGCCAATAAATAGACTAGAGACGATGTCCAAAATGCTACTAGCTGACTGATCGAGCTGCAATGGTCGAGGTTAGCCTATCAAAACCAGCGAGGTACAGATAATGATTCCAAGCACAGAAACTGGGGTAAGGAAATGGGAATTTCCAAGGAGTATGAAGCCTTGGGATGAAAATATATCATGGCTTCTCTCGTCGTCACGAAGGCCCATTAAAGACGCAAATGAGGAAAACAAATTTCAAGATAACATCGTCGTTGCTTTTCCCATTTGCTACGTGTGCAATGAAAACATTCATAGAAAAAGTTAACCTTCCTGCTATAATGACCCAACCGATACTAAATCCATGTATCCTAAAGAAGTAACTATTCCCAGGGTGCTGGATGAAGAACTCTTACTAGCTAGGACATGAAACCTGTGAGCATAGAAACTGAATCATTGTGAGAAGATGGCAAAAGCCTGGAGGCATTTTCCCTTTCCTCGACTTGCAGCGTAAAATTTGGGCAATGTGCGTGCACACTCAATATATACACATTAAAATATTTTCTAAACTTTTCCATTTGATGGGGATATCAACCTAATAAGTAGCTGTTGCTCGCAAGCAAAATGTAAATCATGGTACAACAACACCGGAAATAATCGCTTTGAATAATCATCTCAATGCACGTGACTAGCGGAAATCTGCAACTGCATCCTTGAAGAGTTTGAGTAGGCTCTCAATGCTCATCACTGAATGGTCAGCGTTATCTCTCACCCGCACACTCACCTGCAAACAGCAAAGGATAATAACAGTTATATTTTTCATTGCCGAAAAGAAGAGAAATTATCCAAAGATAGGGGACTTTTTGGACCACACTGATATAATGTTTTTGTTATAGTTTTTGACACAACCAGCCTAGGAAAAAGAGGTTCCTGGAGCATAATCTTCAAAATCATACTAATATTTGGTGATTCCTGATGGAAAGTAAGTGATCTCCATAGATTTGAGAATCCACAACTTATTTTCACTCGCATGTATCTATGCCAAGCAAAATACTCAGCATCCTTATAAAGGGCAGCTGACCGCGACTTGTTAAATCAAGAAGTCATGTATATATTAGTTCATTTAGTAGATCATCTGTATTACCTGTCCAGTTTTCGCTTCCTCTTCACCCACAACCAGTATATAATTGTACTGTGCCAACTGAGCTTCTCGTACCTGAATGAAGGGCAAAAAAATCACTAAACAAACCCAATTGTGTAGCATCCATTTTCAAACTAATTAGCATCACAAGACCACGACTGAGCCCGAATAAGTCGCTGGAATCCAGGAAGGGCATTTATAACAAAGCATATGTTATTTATTTTACATGAGAAACAAAAATAAAAAGATGCAGGATCAATTTGCAGGATGCTAATTTGACGTCAAGGATGTGAGTTGTAAAAGCACCTTTTTCTGGATCTTTCTGTCAGTTGTGTCCGCATCAACAAAATAGCCAGCTTCATGAATCTGATCCTGCACCTATAAAATGTAAAAAGAAAATGCATTGGTTTGTGTTCAGTGCTGGGTATAGAGTCAAAATATGAAAAATAACACACCCAAAAAGCTTTCACACTGCATCTGTTTCGCAATAAAAACAAGATAATCCAAAACTAAAAAGGACACAATATTCCACTATTCCAGCAAGAATTGAACTAGTGAATCCCTTTCAAAAACATTGCTCCGTAATACACTTGAAAACCATTGCTGCATGACACGAGTGAAATATATTGAGAATAAGCAACTGAAACGAACCCCTCAACACCCCCTCCCGAAAAAAGAAAAAAAAAAGAGCAGAGTGCAATAGAATAAATAAATAAGAGAAATTTAGACCATCTTATCATGTACATAGCATATACTGATATAACAAAAGAAACACTTGCCATCAACTTAACGCATGAAGCAAGGGGCAGGCTGAGCATATTACTAGACCATAAAGGACATCATGTCAATGAAACCCCATCACCCTGTGAGCAGTGCTACGCCAATCAAGATGTAGATGAAATTGCAAAGTAGAATTCAAGAATGTTGACAAGGAAGATTTTATGTGATACCCTAATAAGAAGTTCATTATCTAGGGGTTGAAAAGCATGCAGCAAACCAACCAACCTGTAATGCATAAGACTGAGATTTCTCAGACACAGGGCAGACAATTGCTTGACGAGGACTAAGCCAGAAGGGCCACTTCCCCTTGTAATGCTCTAATAGTACAGCAAACATACGCTCAACGGAACCTAGGATCGCTCTGTGTATCATAACAGGTGTTTCACTCTTGGCTTCATCCTCTGCTGAATATTCCAACTTAAAACGATCTGGAAGCTGGAAGTCAAGCTGCAAAGAGAGGCATTGATTAATTACATGACAATCCTGCATTACTGTAAAAAGCCCAAGAGGCAGAAAATAAAATAAAATTCAACAATCTAAACCTGCAATGTAGCACACTGAAATTTCCTCTTCAATGCATCAGATACACTGATATCTATCTTTGGTCCATAAAATGCACCATCACCTTCATTAAACTGTAGGGCATGAACCAAAATATCACATCAGGAGACAGATTACAAAAGAGAAAAGGAAATGCGTAATAAGAAAAGTTACCAGTCATTTTCTAGACATCCAATTGGCTGAACTTTCAGTGATAAAAATCGAAATATGAAGACAGACCACAAATCCTTTAGAAATCAAACCACTTTCCGTTGTTCACTATATTTTTCTAGACTTCAGAAAATTGGCCTAGCTTTCATATGATTCAACGCCTCTCATCCAATTGATGAAGCCTAGGCACAGTTAATTATGGTGCAAACCAGACTCTACACTCTGCAATGAAAACTAAAAAGAAGCTTCAAAATTTGTTATTTACAACTACTGCCTCTTTGCATGATTTCAGTGATGAGTAGATGAACTGCAAACTTATTGAAATTTCTGAATAAAAAGTTAGCTCTCTAGAAAATCTAGAGTTGACAAATTGAAGATGTTAGAGGCATTACAAACAGCCATGTAGAAGAATTTCAACCGCATATATACCAAAAGCAACCAAGAATTTCAAGCAAAGACCAGAAGTGCCTAAAGAATAACAGTACCTTCCACGGCTTTCCAAACTCGTTCAATGCTTCCACGAGAGCTTTCTCAGCTTCCTCCCATGTTTCCAAGGCTCCTAGGTATTTCTCTGGCCTCTACAATACAGACATCAGGAGGCACAAAATAAAATCCTTTTGTATGTTTTTTTTCTAGGTAGAAAGACACTGTAAAATCATCTATTTCTTCAAGAAAATGGTAAATGGTCAACTTAATTTACAAAATTGTTTCCAAAAAATCTGGAGAACAGAAAAACTGCATTAGTTTGAAATGACTGTGAATCAAGACGCTGTAAAATCATCCATTTCTTCAAGAAAATGGTAAATGGTCAACTTAATTTACAAAATTGTTTCCAACAAATCTGGAGAACTGAAAAACTGCATTAGTTTGAAATGACTGAGTCACTAGTATCTAAGAATTCCAAAACATCTCTAACAACCTTTTAAGCCTTTAAGTTACAGTTCCAAACCTATCTCTAAAAGCGAAGGGTATTAGAAAACTGTTGTGTAAAAAAAAATGCCAGAATAAAACTTATCTTGGTCAAGAAATAATTCATTTTGTCTATAAACCCACCAAGGTAAGGTCAAAAGGATATTTTTTTTAATATTAAGATTTGTCAAATTTGGGTTCATTCAAATCAGGCAAAAAAATTTTGTCTGAGTTGACAAGATTGTTTCCCTTTTACATCAGCACAAAGTGCATAATAAAAGAAAAGGCAATTGATTTGCAAAAGATTCAAGATCATACAGTAGATAGCTTCAGCTCATAAGTGAATCCGAATTTTTGATAGGCATAATCAATGAATTCTAAGACACCTCTGACTTCAGCTTTTATCTGAAAAGCAGAGCACACAATTTATGTAAGGGTTAGGCAACAAAAGAAATTAAGATGTTAGTCAGGTTTCAATTTAACTTATATTACCTGGGATTTCCTGCAGAATATGTGAGCATCATCCTGTAGCAAAATGCAAGAAAAATGAGGAAAAGAAGCGCAGCTACTATGATAGCCATGTATAAAACCTATGGCAATGGATTGGAAACTAAATAAATAAATTACTAGAGTCCAATGCTACGAAGAACGACTAATCACATCCAATACTCATGAATTCTTAAACCTTGTGGTATTTCAAAGTCACAAATTTGGTAAGAGTTCAATGCAGCTCTAAAAAGAACTCAGAAACCTAAATTAATAACTATTATTATTTAACCAAAATTACAGAGTTAAGCCACAGAAATTACAAACATAAAA
>Ga0325403_1000583_pt1 | contig 26654 bp, 8 predicted proteins | sample PopdelMetagenome_19_FD_205665 | JGI IMG/M metagenome (GOLD analysis project Ga0325403, IMG submission 205665) | Populus deltoides microbial communities from Bellville, Georgia, United States - Xylem-PdKOR-R4 | ecosystem: Host-associated > Plants > Phyllosphere > Stem > Wood/Secondary xylem... | reverse complement strand
TACAATTGGCTTAAGAGTCTGTGTTTCCCTGATGGACATGCCTCAAACATATCAAGGCTGGTTAATACAGAGGAATGCAGATTATATGGAATGAAGAGTCATGACTGCCATTTGTTTATGCAAACACTCATCCCATTAGCTTTTCGTGATTTGTTGCCAAAAGGGATATGGGATGCACTAATGAAGAGCAGTCATTTCTTCAGAGATATATGCTCCAACAAGTTGAATGTTAATCACATTGAAAGGCTTGAAAAGAATATCATCGAGACAATATGCAAACTTGAGATGATATTCCCTCTATCATTTTTTGACTCAATGGAGCATCTACCCGTACATTTACCGTTTGAGGTAAAAGTTGAAGGACCGGTCCAGTACAGATGGATGTATCCATTCGAGATGTTAGATATTACATGAGCTATGTAATTTATAATTAAATGTTTTTATTTTTATTTTAATGTTTTTAATTGATAATTATATATATATATATATATATGCAGGTACTTGTTCAATCTTAAATAAAGGTTAAGAACAAGGCGCATATTGAGGCGTCAATATGTGAGGCGTATATTGTTGAGGAGATCTCAACATTTATCTCATACTATTTCGAACCTCATTTGAGAATGAGGATAAACCGTGTTACACGGCATGATAATGGTGGTGAAGTGCCTTCAAGTGGAAACTTGTCAATATTCTCCAATCCTGGACGACCCACACCCCCACACCTAAAAATACCATGAGGGGATGATATTTGTCTGAAATAGAGTTCAGACAAGCACACAATTATGTCCTATTTAACTGTGATGAGCTGAGACCTTTTATTAAGTAAGTAGATGTTCGACTTAAACTTTGTCAAGAGTGTACTATTTATGTTTTGTGATACCATACACTCATACAATTTGGAACAACCTTGCAGGCAACATCGACGATACTTACTGTCCAATAACTCACAGCTGACCGAATTCCAGATCTTTCAATTACAAGATAAACAATTTACCACATGGTTTAGAACATATGTAAGTCCTATCACAAACTCATTATCTCTTACAATGTAATTAATTGTAGTCAATGTTACATAATATCCGTTTATTGATTATTGTTGTATTTAATTTACAAGCTAGGTTTATAAAATAGGAAGTAGTGATGCTATTTCACTGTCTTTACTATGTCTGGGCCCTGAAAGAAAAGTCAAGTGCTATGACGGGTATTTTGTTAATGGATATGTCTTTCATACTGAAGAATACGGGCATGGAAGAAAGACATACAACAACAGTGTTTGTATTAAGGGATCGACTTTTAGTGAGTTTGAAGTTGACTACTACGGTAGATTGGTAGAGGTCATCGAACTGCAATATCATAGTGAGCAAAATAGAGTGTTTTTATTCAAATGCTATTGGTATGACACAACTGACAGAAGAATCAGAGTAGATCCTCACTATGGTCTCGTTGAAATCAACTCAAAAGCTAGACACCGCAACGTAAACGATGTCTTTGTTTTCACAAAGCAATGCCAACAAGTTTATTACACATACACCCCTTCTTTTAGAAAGGACCGATCAAGAGTTGATTGGTTATCTGTTTTAAAAACAAAACCCAAGGGTCGTGTCGAGGTTGATCAGAATGAGAACGAAGACACAAGTGTGATGGATGAAGTCTTTCAAGGTAGTAAGTTAGTTGAACCATACCGAGTTGCTCCGTCGATTGACTTAGAAGAAAATTTGAATTTTCGTGTTTTCAACGATTGTCTTGTTGATGTTGACGCAGATGAGTTAAATGTTGTTCTGAGCTCTACTAGTGGAAAAAAGAATGTTGTTGAAGAAGATAATAACAAAATTGAAGAGAGTGATGAAGCTAATGATAACAATTCAATAGAGGACGAAGATGAAAATTCCGACTAGCTAAACATGTTATAAAGGCTTAATTTATAATGTAATAATTTGAAACATGAAATATTTATTCTTCTTTAATAGTCAGCCCTTGTTATTGTGTTTTGTGTGCTATAAGATTGCAATTTAAGATTTTGTAATAGGGTTACATAAAAAAATAAGAAAATTTACGGTTTCACTGACGGGTATACCGACGGAATATAACCCGTCGATATTTCATAAAGAGTTGAAAAAAATTTACGGGATTGTGCCACTTTCACCGATAGATTCACCGACGGACAATAACCCGTCGGTATTTCACGAAGAGTTGCAAAACAATTTACGGGATTGTGCCACCATCACCGACGGCTTTACCGATGTAAAATACCGATGGAATCACAGACGGATTTACACACATCCTGAAGAGCACGCATGTCTGACACGTGTCCGTCTGCACAATACCATCGGCTTTACCGACGTCCAATACTGACGGAATCACCAACGGATTTACGCACATCCCGAAGCGCACGCATGTCTGACACGTGTCCGTATGCACAAATATTGATGGATTTTCGGCCGGATCGAAAAGTCTGGCAGGTTTTTCAAACTTTTTTGGTGCGCATTTCAATTAATTTTCGACGGTATTACCGACGAAACTTAACAATTAAGTTCCGTCGGTAATACCATCGAAAAAATTGCCATATAAAACACCCCCTTCCCCCCATTTGATTCATTTTTTTCTCTCGTTTCAGTTTCTCTTCTTCTCCATTTCTCTTCTCTTCTCCGATTGCATTTGGCTTTTTGAAGAGATTTACCCCTATTTGGTGGTAGTTTTAAAAGGTATGTATTCTTTTTTCTTTATCTTTGTATTTTTTTTATTTTAATTATGATTATTTTTTTTGTGTTCTTTGTTTTGTGTATTATTTGTAGATAAAATCTTAAATTCAACACACTATTAAGGTAAACATTTTTTATTCCCAAATTTATTTTGAATTGATATAGTGTTTTTTAGTTTTGTGTATTGTTTGTTTGCTATAATTGTTATTATTGAATTTATGTTAAAAATATTAATTTATATATATATAATTACATTTAATTAGTTTATTTTAATTTAGGATATTATAGTTTGTACTGCTATAATTGTTATTGTTGAATTTATGTTTTAAATGTTAATTTATATATATAGAATTACATTTAATTAGTTTATCTTAATTTAGAATATTATTGTTTGTATTGCTATAATTGTTATTGTTGAATTTATGTTTTAAATGTTAATTTATTTATAGAATTAAATTTAATTAGTTTATCTTAATTTTAGGATATTATTGTTTACATGTCATTGTTATTGCTTGTTACATTAGGGTCGATCGTGTTAGGAATGATATTCATTTAGTTACCTTTTTCTTTTGACCATGTAATTATTTATAAATTAAGAGTCTTGTCTCCAAAAACTTGAAATGTAATATTAATCCGTAAATTTGAATTTATGACTTTAATCTAATGTTTGTAACTCTAAGTACCAATTTGAGAATGAATGTTCATAGTTGAAATTGATTCTTTTACTTGAATATCATTATATGATGTTATTGAATAAAATGTTGTGTTGATGATGATGAGTTGGGTAGAGATCCAGAATGATTGGATCGGGATGTGAAATAAAATTGGAAATGTAAAATGATTTTGTCGATAAGTTGGGACCCCCCAGTATAAGGGAGACTATATCGAATTTTTTTTAAAAATAATCGAAGTTAATTATGTAATTATTCGTATAAATTTGTGTAGATACGTAGAATAAAATCTACAGCACGTCGTCAGAAAGACAGTTGCAGCTAGTTCTTCTAGCGGTGAGGAGGACGTATCCTTAGAAGGTGATCACGACAAGGAATCTACACCAACTTGTGATGCTGCCTCTTCTAGCGCGGTTTCACAGCGCGGAAGCGATGTGCCTTCACAGCGGGGTCAATTCACCCGCAAGTACCAGGAACAATGGAAGGATGACCTCTTAATGTAAGTTTGTTTAGGTTTTAGTTTATACACACACACACACACACACACACACACACACACACTTATAACATAATTTATGAACAACTAATTAATATTACTACTTTTATTTAATTTCAGGTTCACAAATATTGAGGCTGCAAGGACTATAACATTGGCGTTTAAATCGTCGATGGAGATTCTATTATTTCAATTGAGCCAGGTTTCCAGACATCTTGAGTGGAAACCTAATATTGATGCATGGTTTAAGCGATTTCAGGTCAGTGTTAATTTTTAATTTCCAGCTTATTTTTAATAAATGATTTTTATAATTTTATATCTTGTACTATTTTTATTTTATATGAATTATTTATATACACAGAACGAATTTGAGTGGGATAGGGCGGACAACAATGTTGTGAGGAGGGTATGGGAGAATCACGCGGCAACTAGGTAACATCGAAAATAATATTTATTTTTGTTTTATAATTTTATGTTTTAAATTCTAATTTGTTACTATAGAAGTAGGTTGCGTGATTTTTGGTATGACATCTAAAAAAAATCAAAAAGACATGTGAGGGATAACGGTCTTGAAAGATGAAATGAGGTGGCGGTTTGGCAGGAATTCAAACCGCCATTCATCTCGAGGGAAATATGGATGACATATATTAAGCACGTGACCTCAGAGCGGTTCTCACGGCGCTCACAGTCCGACGCCGACAACCAGAACCTGCAAATTCATGGTTCGGTGACCACGCACACTGGCGGATCCGTCCCATTCAGCGCACATGCAAAGCGGATGGTAAGATTAACTTTAATGAAATATATTGTTAATTAATTTATCGTTCCTTATAATATATTTAACTTTCAACCTATTTTTTTCCTTACAGGCTGCGTCTCTTGGACGTGAACCGAGTCCAATAGAGCTGTTTGTAGAGACGCATATGCGGAGTCAAGACCGCCAAAAGGGGGTGCAGCAGTTCATGGACAACCGTGCTCAGCACTTTGTGGTATGTTCGTTCATTCATTTTATTTTGTAAGTTATTATTTTCTTGAATTGCATCTTGAATTGCATTTGATGATTTTTTTACCGACGGAATTTTCAAGAGACCTATAATAGATGGTTGAGGGAGAGATATGGGGACAATCCGTCGACCCATCCAGATTTCAATCCAGATTTTTTGATGGAAGCGGGATTGTCTGGTGGACCCGATAAAAATCAGGTATACGGGCTCTCCAACACTACGGCTGAAAACTTGCATTCGGCTCGTAGTGTCTCAACTGTTGGAAGCTCTCCATCAGTATCGAACGCCCAGTCTGAGGAGTTCATTGCGTTGAAACAACAATATCAACAACTCTTGATGAATTATGATGAGCTTCGTCAAATAGTCATGGAGATGAGATCAAAGATGGGTGACGATACTTGTGCAACTTCATTTTGGCCATATGGTCCCGGGAAGAACCAGCTTCCTCCTCTTCCTCTTCCTCCTCCAGCTCCGCCGCTATTCTAGTTTAATTTTGTTTTTTAAACACATTAAATTTGTAATGAATATTATTTAACATTACTTTTATATTATTAATGTTTAATCCATTTTTATTTGTTTATTAAGGTTTTTTACTATTAATAAATTATTTTTTATATATATTTCAAAATACATACCGATGGATATAACGACGGATATATTTCACAGAGAGTTGCCAAACAATTACCAGCCATGCCATAATTACCGACGGATGTATTTTATCGATGATTAAATACACACAGATTTACCGACAGATATTATCCATCGGTATTTCACAGAGGGTTGGCAAACAATTGCCAACCATGCCATATTTACCAACGGATAGTCCATCGATAATTACCGTTGAAATTGCAAACAGATTTATTCCGTTGGTAATGTTCCCGCGGGAAACTTTTTTTTTGGCGCGCGTGTATCCGTCTGTAAGACCGTCGGTGTTCTGTTGGTGGGTTTTTTTTATTTATGACAGACTTAGCGACGGAAATGGAAGTTACCGATGACTAGTATACCGACGGACCAAGTCCGTCGGTGAGGCCGTCGATAATTATTTCACCGATAGAGTTCATTCTTGTCACCGACGGAAGTATTCTGTCGGTAAAACTGTTTAATGGTGTAATGATTTATCTCAATTTAAATCAATCACCCTAAGATAACTTTAAAAATAAAAAATCAAATCGTATTTAAAAAATCTTTACAAGTCTCGATTTACTCTTTTTTTTGGAATGTTAATTAGCAAAACACCATCATTGAACTTTCTTATTCAAGATAAACTCATTGACACTAAATTTAGCCTGATTGTGGCTAAAACATGACAAATTAATTTTTTCTCTCTCTCCTTGTCATTTTCCATCAACTTTCTCTGTCTTATTTCAAAACTCATGGACTGAAAGTGATAAAAATAAAGCTTGGGGATCAAAAAAGAAAACTATAAAATTTGAAGGACTAAGTCGTGAGAAAACAAAAACATCAAAACAAGGCTATACTTATAATTATAAAATTTGAAGGACTAAGTCTTGATGAACATGACTTTTGCTACGCGATTTAGCTTTTCTGTTAATTATAATTATAATTATAAAATATACTACATGAAAACCAAGTTTTAATGTACCCCAATACTCATCATCACAATTCATATCACTATAGTTTAACATGCTATGTGAAAACTTGGTTTTACTGTACCCCAAGACTCATTAACATTGTTCATGTTCATGTCTATTACTTTCAAGTTTGTGCATTACTCTTTGGTCATTTGTTGTTGCACCATTAGTTTAGTCATCTTATTTTTCTCTATTGCATCTTTTATTATTTTAGTTTTCTAATACTTCTTTTTTTTGGCATTGCTTCCTTCAGATGCTCTCGGTTTTTAAATGTTATACGTGTGCCTTTTTTTATTATTAAACCCATTGCCCTTCACTACTGTCAAATTGCTATTGTAGCTGAGGTTAACTGATCTTTATACCGGGTTTTTGCTTATTTATTTTAAACATTCCTCTCATTGCGCAGTTCGTACATATCCTCTACATTAACATTGGTGCTTTCTACAAGATATAGATGGGGTGCACTGTTATTTTATGTTGGAATTTGCATATATTTCTTTCGTTACTGGCAGGATTCCCAACTTTACTTTTTTTTTTCATTGTGTTCCATTGTGCTTTAAGCTTTATATGTTGCTCTCTTGTCTTTGCTTTTTTAGTTTCTTTTTTATTCCTCCCTTCATTGCATTTTCAATATGATTTGTGTTGTGCATTTATTTTCAACAGCTTTGTTGAGCCTTTCTAGTTTTTTTTATGGTCAGTAGTTGCTTTGTTAGGATTACGACTTGCATGTCTTCCTCTACTGCTCTATGTAAGTTTTTCTTGCTTGGAAGGTTTATTACTGTCTTTTTCGTGCTTGCTTGGATGTTGATGGGTCATGATTTTCTAAACCCCCTCATTTAAAGGCTATCACACGAAAGTCATAACCCAAAATAAGGTTATGTTTCTGCACGCCCAAACTCCAAGTCGAGTCATGTCACGTTCGCGCCCAACTTCTCTTGGGTTCAACCTACAGCTGAACCCAACCATACTTGGGTTCAGCGTGCAAGTTGAACCTATCTCCTCTTAGGTTTAGTGTGCAAGCTGAACCCACATATACCTGAGTTCAGTGTATAGCTTAAAAGTAACCTCACTCTAAGTCTCCTGTACTTTGGGCCTAGTCTAGTGATTATGATACCCATAACATCCCATTAATTATGAACAAGCAGTCTATGCTTATATTAATGAGATGTGATGGCATTAACAATAGAATAATATTATTTTACTATTATGAGATTATATCTTTATCCATCATATGTCGCATGAAGCAAGTCAAGATAAATAATATAAAAGAAAGCTTGAGTACACAAAAAAAAGGTTTGAAACCTTATGCTCTCAGATATAAACACATTCTTTCTCTCTTCCCTTACACCTACATCCTCTTTTACATCTCTTTCTTCTCTATCTTCATAAAAGCTCATTAATACCTTCATTAATGTCTTTTTATCACACAAAATACCTCATATTGACTTGATCTTTGGAGGGTCTCTAAGGGACTTTGTGCAGGTATTCATTCAAGAGAAGATTTACAACCTTTGAAGATATCCATTAAAGAGGAAGCTGATACAGTTTGAAAGTTAAGGTCATAGAACATACTGTGAATGATCTACAAGGGTCTTCAGGAATAATTCCTTGCAGAATATTCCCTGTGATTTTATAGCCTTATCAGATGTGTTTGTAGTTAGTTTTTTTCTTTTCAATGAGCTTCAAAAAACTTGACCTCATCTGTTGTTGCTTTTGTTGTGCTTTACTGTTTGCCTCTCTTTTCATGGCTAACCTTTTGATGCTAGTAATTGGTTGGTGCAACATGGAATATGTCTTCAGTTTAACGCCTTGCTTGAAATAATTAGTTATTTAAGTTAAATTTGTTGTTATAGCTCTGTTATTTATATTCTCGGAGATTTGTTGTCAATGTGGAGCACATAAACTACTTTATAGGCTTTCATTTGATTTTTTTTTCCTTTATGTGTTAACAACATGGAGCCCATAACAAAGTGTAGAAATTCAAATTGTTTGTGATGATTTCTTTGTTAGTTAGGTTTGATAAGTTTGATTGGCTTTCTTTTGGAAAAAAAGAAATTAAAACCTTAGTTGCAGGTCCACCTAGGTAAATAAATGTTGTAGGTTCTATTGAAAAATTCTTCATTCACCATAAAAATGTCTTTGGAATTGTGGTTTGGTGGTTAAAAAACGAAATAAAGACGATGACCACAACATTTGGATCTTGAAATTTTAAAACAAGGAGACAAAGTGGCAACGACTTAGTTCTGCGCGTCCTCAATCAAGATGGGGGGCTAAGGGATTTTATTGCTTTTCTGAGCATGAATAATTTTGTAAGAACTATATGTAGTTGAGTTGAGATTGATAACGGTTATAAGCATGTTAATTTTACTTTGACAAGAAAAGCAATATCCAGATGGTGTGTTTAATTGCTAGCATTAAGAGTTTTTTAAGTAGTAGGGGGTTATTATCATTGTTGGGTTGTCTTTGTTTGGGCTACATCTTAAGAGGCTAAAAAACTAACAATTTAGTGTTTTTGAATTGATTATGAAAACAAGTTGTCTTGTTTACATTGTTAGTCATTATGTGTAGAGCCATCAATTGTTTTTTAGTGTTTTTTTCCTATAGGTTTAGCTATTCTATTCTTTTAATTCCATCTATAAAAATTATGTTATGATTGTTTCAGGTGGTTGTATGTTAAATTTACCTAAATTGATTTGTTATTTCAAGGATCTTTTCTTTGTATCTTTAAAATGTTTGTATACACACGCACACACACTAGTTTCCATACAATGTGGGGAAAGCATACATTGACATTTTTCCTTTTTCGTTGCTAAATTAGTATTTTCCAGATGTGGATCTTAAAAAGTTATTATTTACACAGTAGTTCTCATGAATGATTTTAAGCAGTTAGATGTGGATTTGTCATAGCTACATGAAGATTTGTCATAGACAAATTACATGGATGACCTAACAAATAAATTTATGGACCAATAGAACAGATCTAGATCCAAGAGAAGGTTTGATCGCGCCTGACCAGAATAATGGCACAAATGGACTATAACTTTTGATCCAACTGGAGACCATTTTCTTTAAAGTAGTCATAGAATCGCTACTCCAACTGTCAAATTTTTAAATTTAAAAAATCTCATTCTAGGGTCCTGGTTTTTGCAGTTTTATAATTTTCCTTACAAACTGGTCAACTAATTTAACAAACTGGTTGACCAGTTTAACAAACCAGTCAACTAATTAGTCCTGAATTTAAATTTTTTTTCACGGTTCCCAACCACGATATAAAATGGATGTCTTTGTTGGGAACCCTCACATTTAATTAAATATCATGGTTTCAAACCGCGACATTCAAAAGTGTATTGTTTCACGACATACAAAAAATATTATTTCACCAAAACTTTTTGTTTCCATGTCATTTCCTCATTTATTTATAGTTTACATGCTAATTGTCTAATTTATCAATTATTGGTCTCACCCCGCTCAATGTTTAGAGCCTATTTGGTATTATAATAACAATTAATTTTTAAAATATTTTTTATTTGAAAACATATTGAATAATATTTTTATTATTATTTTTTAAAATTTATTATTAATATCATCACATCAAAATATCTAAAAACATTAAAAATAAAAAAATATTTTTAAAATAAAAAAAAATTGCTATTACAATAATCATCCACCACAAAGCAAAAGTCAAGATTAAGATATCATCCACTATCAACCTCGATCTAACTACCTAAGTAAAATAATTATTTAGGAAACACAAAAGGAACATGTTACTCTGGAGAAAAAGGGACAATCACTTTCAACAGCAGAAAAATTCCGGAAGAATTGTAGAGAGAGAGAGAGAGAGAGAGAGAGGAGAATCTTTCGGTAAAAGAGGCAATTAGTAAGTTTAGGAAAATTTTATGAACTGACTGTCCTTCTGGCAGGCCAGTGTTTGTTATAGTTTTATTTATTTTTATTTAAAAATATATTAAAATAATATTTTTTAATTTTTTAAAAATTTATTTTTAATAATAGTATTTTTAAACAATTTAAAAACAAAAAAAAAACCAATTTAGCGACACCAGCCAAACTAAACTGGAATTGTGCCCTAAAAACCTAGATGTGAGAAACTATCTGTTAACAATTTAAAATAAAAATAAAAAAAAAGGAGTGTAAATTCCACATTTCAGTGCTGGGAGATGATCAGATAATGTTGCTGGATTGAAACCAGACAAGTGGACCTATCATGACCAATATCAACCAAATAACTAATCAAAAAGACATTAGCATTTAGCACAACCAATCAACAACAAGAAATCAACAAAAAGTCAAACAAACTACTAGAGTTACGGTGATAATAAACTCATTTCATCTCCGCCACCACTGTGTACAAAAAGTTGGACAGTAAAAAATAAAAAACTTTTTTAACTTGCAAAACACATCTGCATATCTATTATATATATAATCACACTGAAGCCTGCGTCACCTTCGTTGTAACAACCTTGACTTCAGGAGCCAATTGCCCACCACCGCCGACGTGTCTCATCTCACCACCACCCATACCTTGAAACTGTGGTGGCATCTGCTGCTGCTGCTGCTGCTGCTGCTGCTGCTGCTGCAGCACTGCACCACCTGCCGCAGTATAGTAAACCTGTCTACCAACCGCACTATCATACGCAACCTGTGCATATCCGCCATCAGTCACTGCTACCCCAGGCCCACTGGGCCTCATAACTCCCATGGGACCCATCGGTGGCGGGGGCTGATGGTGTTGTGGGACTACATTATATACCGGCTGCTCCCTGTAAACATCAGGACCATGCCCTGGAGCACCCATTCTCTGCATGTAATATCCTTGACCCGTTTGTCCGGTAACCTGTCGCATTACTTGAGGTGCGTGATAAGCAGTTCCTTGAGCTGGACCAGATATCATATAAACGGGTTGCTCCATTTGACCCGGGGCAGTGGTCACCGCCACGGCTGCCGGAAACCCACCTCCAGCAGCCTGTTTCTCCGGCCAATAACCTGGTGGAGCAGTCACATGGGGTGGCATTGTCACGGGTAGATTCGCCGGAGACACTTTTTCAGGCAATTTTTGCATGTAATAATCACCGCCAACGGCAGCATAACCACCAACCAAATTCTCATCGCTGTTTTTTCTATTACACCCAATTGATTGCTCATGTTCTCTAATTTGCATTCTCTGCAAGTGGGCCTGCAAATTCGAAGGATCCGACCCAATAAACCTGTCATCATGGCCAGACCCAACATGGATTTCAGGCAAATCTGGCACTTTAACAGGCGGAGGCGGTGGTGGAGCTCCTTTATCTAAACCAAAAAAGAAATCAACGTTATTCGCTGGCGTTTTGGTTGCTTCCACAACCTGACTCGGACCCGAATTCAAAGCCTCAACAAAGCGCTCCCGATCCGATTTGCCACCATCGGACCCGAAACTTGCATGTGACGGGTTAACCGGGAAAAGAAACAACCTCATGCGAGCAGGCTTAGCGGAGGCACGATAAAGACGATCATACTCATGCATCATGTGTTCTAGATCATCATCATTGGTGACAGATATTAAAGCGTCAAGATCTTCACCTGGGAGCTGGTACTTGAACGCCACGTCGGTGTCACCACAAAGAGCTGAGAGTTTGCTTATCATGACAGGGAATTTAAGGTTTCGATCAACCGCAAGGATTTTCGTCTCTCCACCCATGTAAGAAAGCTGGTTGTCATGCGGACGCGGGTGGATCTTGCCCCCATAACTACACATGAACTTAACTTTGTAGTTTTGAGATTGTTGCGATTGTTCTTCCCATGGTGTCGGGTTGTCAAAATCAATTTCACGAGATCTGGGCGACGAGTCGCCTGAATCCGGGTATGAATTAAAAGAATAGTTGTTTTCCATGAAGAAATTTTTTTTGGTAGAAAATAGAGTCTTGTGGCTTTTTGTGCGCGCTGGATAGTTAGCAAGCCATGATACTTGAGGAGGAGGGGAGAGAATCGGAGGAGACTAAACGAATCTTTTATAGATCTTTTTCGTTTTGCTGTGGGCACTGAAGGTTTGATGGACTTTTTGTGCAATGTGCAGTTTTATTGGGTGTTTGGGACAGGTGGTGGTGTGAGAAATGGGGAGGGACAGAATAGAGTGAAACACGGTTCCAGAGGGAGAGTTTAGTACAAGGGTTAGATGGACTTTTTGAGTAGTGGTGGGGTCCCGATGAGCATCGATTGAGAGGGTGAAAGAGAAAGTGATAAGACAGTGACGTGTTGACCGGGGGAGGGTGGGGGAGGAACTCAAGGGTAACTTTGGTAATTACCTTTTAAAATCTTTTATTTTAAAATATATAAAAATAACATTCTTTATTTTTAAAAGATATTTTAAATATTATAAATTAAAATGATTCAAAAATATAAAAAATAATTAACACGTGCCAGCCGGGAAGTGAAGCATGCGGAAAACACTCCAATCTGTTGAAAAGGTTAGTTGAGATGTACACTCTTAAGAAAGGATTAGTAGATTGATCAGAATGCTGATATTTCCCCCTCGGAGGATACCTTTTTTTGGATATGCTACTCTACATTATCCTACAGGTATATATATAGAGATCTTATGAGTGCATTGATGCGATTTTTTTGTCGGACAATAAAAGATATTTCAGGTCATTTATTTTTTTAACCTTTATGTATTTTAATGTGACAATCTTAAATTATATTTTATATTTACTTGATGTATTTAATAAAATATATTTATCAAAATAATCTAAAATTCAGATTTTTAAAATGTAAAGCAGAAAATTACTAGTACATGTCGGAATGACAGGTTTAAAACTGGATATTAAATAAAGCTGTGAAGAAAATAGTCCTTGTAGGGAAATATAGCTTGAAAATATTTTTATAGTTAAAAAGGTGCTTCTAATTTCAAAAATGAACGAGTATGGGCACTGATGAGATAATGGGGAAACAACTCTAGATTTTTAGTTGTTTGTAGTAAATAATGTCATGTAAATCTAAAAGGGTAATAGAAGTTATTTTTTTAAAATAATTTTTGATTGGAAATATATGAAATATTTTTTAAAAAAATATTATATTTAACATCAATACATCAAAATAATTAAAAAAAAATCTAGAGCTAAAAAAAACTAAAGCTTTTTTTTTGGATTAAAAGATGGTTGAACAATGTCAAAGAGAAAAGTATATCTTAGAGGATGATGATGATAACTAACTTAAGTGTGGGATTTCATTAAGGACATTAAACCTTAAACCCTAGTGGATGCGGGTTTACCAATTCGGTTGGTAGATCTAATTATACATTGTATTGAGACAAGCAACTTAAGTGTTTTGTGGAATGATAGTCCTTATTCTAATTTTACAACTTTAAGAGGGATTTGTTAATGTGATATCTCTCTTCGTATATTTTTGTTTATGTTTGGAAAGACTAGCCCAACTTATTTGTCAAGTGGTTGAGTTGGGTGCATAAAATCCTTTTTAGGTAAATAGAAAGAGACCTAAGTTGTCTCATTCATGCTTTGTGGATAACATGTTATTCTTTTTGTTGAAGTTAATGAGTACTAAATAAAGTTAGTTATGAATTGCTTGATTTTTATTTTTTTTGTGATGCTTCAAGATAAAAGGTGAGTGTTGACAAAACAAAGATGTCTTGTTCTAAAAATATCTCTCACACGATAGAAAAACATTAAATCGAATGAGTGGGTTTACTATTATTGAAGATCCTGGGAAGTATTTAGGGGTACTTATATTACATCAGAGGATTACTAAGCACGTGTATAGTTACTTAAATGAGAATATGCATAAGAAGTTGGCTAGCTGAAAAGCTAAGAGTTTATCATTAGAAGGAAGAATTACACTTTGTAAATCATTCCTTGCAACGATTCATTTATATACAATGCAATCCTCTTCATTCCGAAATCAATATGTACGGATATTGTGAAAATACATTGAATGTTTATATGGGGGATAATGAAAGAGGCAATAAAGTTCACATTATTATTTGGAATGTTTTATCCCCACCTAAATTAGAAGGAGGTTTAGACTTTAAGAAAATGCATCTAATGAATAAGGTCTTTCTTATGAAGTCAAGGTGGGGTATTTATTATACACAATAACACTAGTCTTTGGGCGAGTGTTTTACGAGGAAAATATATAAAGTTGAATGTTCATGTTTCAAATATCTAGGCTAAAGGTAGAGACTCCTCATTATAGAAAACAATATGCAAAATTTAGCCTCAAGTTGTTTATGGAATGGGTTGGTCCATTGGCAATGGAGCATATATTTGGTTTTAGAAGGATAACCGGTTTGAAGGATTTGGGCCGTTAATGAATTATGTTTTGTAAGAGATACCGAAAAAGATATTAAATGTGATTGTTGTTGAGATGGTACCCATTAATAATCAATGAAGGTGGGAAGAGTTTGTTCATTTAATTTCAGTGCAGGTGGTAATGGTTATAGCCAACTACCATCCCCCTACTAATATAATGGAATGTGATTAAGCTTTTTGGCATAATTATTCCAATGGCATATTTTCTATTCATTATGCTGATGTAGCCCAAATAGTGACATTGAACCAACAACGCTACATGAAGCCAATTTGAAAACTAATTTGGACATGGAATGGGCCAGAGCTTGTTAAGGTATTTTTGTGGACTATTGCACATAATGATCTATTGACAAATAAGAACTGAATGCGTAAAAACTTGACTATAGATCCTAATTGTCATCATTGCCAATCAAAAATGGAGTTTGTAATTCAAGTATTGATAGATTATCACTTTGCTCATACAGTGTGGAAGGTGCTAGTTAAGTCCAGAAATAGGTCGAAGTTCTTCAATGAAAATTTAAGCTAGTGGTAAATAAATAATGTATCATCCAATGAATGCAGCATAGAAGAAGTTCCATGGGCAATATGGTTTGGGGTTATTATCTGGTGTATATGAAAGTGAATAAACTTGAGATTTTCTTAACAGAAATGTTATATTTCACTTTACCTCGTTAAATGCTATTAAGTGTTTTGTGGAAAACATCTAGGATACTAATAAAACTGGAGCTGGACTTTCAAATAAAAGTAAATAAATTTGTATGCTTGGCTAGAAATATCCCTAGTTGGAGTGGACAAGATTAAATATGGATGGTTGTAGCAAAGGTAACCTAGGTAATGTTGGAGCAAGAGGACTTCTTCAGGACTTAGATTACTGGTTTTGCTATCAACACTATAATTTGTTCATCAGTCGTAACTGAGTTGTGAGTGGTTATTATTGGGCTAAGATTTACATGGTCGTTGGGTATTCATAAGTTAATTTTGAAGTTAGGTTATGTTATGTTCTTGATAAAGATTTAAAGACAAATAAATATGTGAAAGTTGATGCAAACTATATGTTAATTAACAATAAGGGCTGGATAATTATTGGTAAGGTAGTGAGAAGTTAAAGTATAACATGCATTTTGAAAGCCAATTTGAAAGCTAGCTGGCTAGCTAATTTAGCTAATAGGGACCACTAGATTATTAATGACCCTGATGAGTTTGCATTTGATTTTGTATTATGATCAATTGGTTATAAGCTCTGCTTTTTACCAAAAAAAAAAACTAATAACATTCATATGGATGCTCTCTTATTTTTAATTAAATCTTAATTCAAATATCTAAAAAACTATTTTAATTATTTTTTAAAAATGTTATCACATTTAATATTTTCAGACTAACACAAACCATAACACCATCATCAATCAATCAATCCTTGCCAGCTTTGAATAACCTACCATCACCGCTATAATGAATCTAACATATTATCCTCTTACTAATACCTTCTCTCCCTTTATCATACCAACAACTCTCCTGAGCCATCATCACAGCATATTTATCAATGATGTTGTCATGTACATTTCAAAGCAAAACTTATTTTTCATACCATGACTATACATCTTTATACCTTCCCAAACAGCACCATCCTCAAAACACAAGACTTCACTGATGTAGCAAATGTGAAATTACCATGTACATAATATTTTATGGCCTAAGCTATTTATAAAAAGTGAAAGCATCAGTGAATTGATGTATCACATAAGCCTTGATCATGAAATTGTAAAGTAAGATGTCATCTTTGTGAGCCTTATTATTGAATATGTGGCGAGCATGATGGATAATAAAAAGCTTCTCGCATGTAGTAATTAACTTGGTAAAAATTTCTACATTGATATTAATGGCGTTTTGAAAAATAAGAGCATGGATTTATAAGATGTTTTCTTTCTCGTCCTCCATCGTTGAAGAAGATACAGAAGCTATATTTCTATGTAGTTATTATATGTTGTTTTTGCTGCTAACAATAGAACTTTGCCGCGTGTTACGATACTCATTATATATAGTGGGTATTATTCACAAAACTAAAATAGAGAGATATTAAAAAAGCAACGATATTTTAGATGAAAAACATATTTGTTAGCTACTATCATAAGTTATAAATTATAATTGCAAAATAATAATAATAATAATAATAATAATAATAATAATAATAATAACCTTTAGCAAAACAATATTGTAAAAAAAATTATGGTACTAATGAGTAACTAATGACATCCTAATAGTTACATTATGGGCTAACTTTTAATAAAGAGACGGACACGTGAAAGAGAGAGAAAATAAAATTCATAATCCATAAAAAATTATAAGAATATCAATATCTAGTCATTCTCTTTCATACTTATATCCATCTTTTTTTTTAAATGGACCTAATGAAGTAACTACTAGCATATCACTAGTTACTCCCTGAACACCATAAAATTACTCCTACTAGTGTTTTTTTAGCCACTGAGATTTTTTATACTTTGGCCCCTTATTTATTTTCCATCTAATTTGTTTCTTTTAAATTGCTTTGATTTGCGATTGCTCCTGGTACTTTACTTTCCATGCATGCATATAGGGATTTTGAGGGGTTAAGAAAATTTTATGTCTCTCGGTTAATTCTCAGTTTTGAAAAACAAAATTCAATTTTATTTGTTTAAAATAATTAGAGCTTCATGGACAGAATTTAAAGGTAAAAACAATGTTCAAACTATTTTATAGCCAACTTTAGGGACTTATTTGCACGGTCAAAAATAAAGTTCAAGGCTTATTTTTTCAGTTTAGTCCCTTATCTTTTTTTAAAAAATTAATACCAGCATATTGACTTTATTTAGGATTTTACTTGGTGTTTTTTTTCTTTGATACGAGGATCTTGTAATATTAAGAGAGATTTTGGTGCTCGTTTAACAATTAAGCTAATTTAAAACAATTAAGTGTTGGGGACCAAAAATGAAACCAGGACAAATGTGGGAAATAGGGTAAACAAACAAGGAAAATAGGTTGGTGCATACAACATCATGAGGTGGAATAACGCTGGCCTATCAAAATTGAGAGTTTTCTTGTTGTTTTTTTATTTTTATATCAAATCTGGTCAACTTTTTTTTATTGCAATTTATTTTATTTGAATCCTTTTTTATTATTTTTTTTTCATCTCGCCCCTTAGGATTTGATTTCAATTAATTTTCATATTAAATCTGGTCCTTATTTTTTAATCATATATTTAAATTAATCATGCTTATTGTCGAGTAAAGTCAATGACCTGATTCTCAATTTTTTTCCTTATTACATTAAAAATGCCAGTGTCACCTCAATATTTTTTAAAAATTTTGAAAAAAATTTAATTTTGCCAACAGCGTAGCACAAACCACCTATCTAGTAATTAGAAAACTTCGTTAAATAGCATGGATATGAACGTGATGCTCTAATGTGATTAAATTAACAACTATTAATATATATTAAAAGTTTAAAAGAGCTTGGCTTTTCACTATAGTAATGAATAGTGAAATGTCAAGCCTTTTTTTACTTTGGTCTTCATTTTTACTTTGGTCCTCAAAAGTTATAAGGATTTTTTTTAATTTTAATTTTTTTTTCAATCTCATTCTCCAACATTGAATCTACTAGGTATTGAACTTTATAATTTATTTTTATTTCTTTCTATGGAGTTATTCATGTCTCATAACTGGAGTCACAAGTTTTGTGGGTTAGCTGTGTTGACTCCGGTCATTTTTTTGTCCTCTGTAATTGATTTTTGTTCTCAATTTCATCCTTCAACATTGGTTTGATTAAGAATCGGGCTTTATAATTGTTTTTTTTTTACTTTCTATGAGCTTATTATGATCTCATGACTCCATTCGCGAGTTTTGCAGGTTAAACATATTAACTTGATTTTTTTTGTCATATCTTTAGTTGATTTTTTTTTCATCCTTCAGCATTGAGTTGATTAAAATTTTGAATTTATAATTTTTATGGTTTTATTTCTATAGAGTTATCTTGATCTCCTGACCTAGTTTTGACATATTAACCCGAGTTGACTCGAGTCATTTTTTTTCCTTTTCTTTATTTGATTTTTTTAATTTAATGCTTCAACATTAGGTTGATTGGGAAATGAGCTTCATAATTTTTGTTTATTTATTTTCTATGGGGATATCACAGTCTTATGACATGATGTGTGAGTTAAGTCAATTAACTCAGGGTTTATTTTGTCTTTTTTTAGTTGAATTTTTTTTAATTTCATCATTCAATATCAGGTTGATTGGAAATTAGACTTCATAATCTGTTTTGGTTTATGTTCTATGAATTTATTATGGTTTTGTTACTTAGGTCACGAGTTTAATTGATTGACTTGAGTGGTTTTTTATGTCCTTTATTTAATTTATTTTTCTTAATTTCATCCTACAACATTGGTTTGATTGGGAATTGAGCTTCATAATTTATTTCGATCTTCTTTCTATGGGGTTATTTTGGTCTCATGACCAAAGCTTGACATATTAACCCGGGTTGACTCGATTTATTTTTTTAGTTGATATTTTTTTTTAATTTTATACTTCAACATTATGTTGGTTGAGAATTGACTTTAATTAAAATATATTTTTTTTCTATAGGGTTATTAGGGTCCCATGACATGAGTAGCGGATTTGACATGTTAACTCGATTTGATATGAGTCAATCTAATATGTTGTCATTTTAATATTTTAAAAAAGATGTCATTTTAATTTTTTTAGTTAAACTATTTTTTATCGGTTGTCCGAATTGTACCTGGACATGCCAAGTCGATCTGGATATATCAGGTTACTTTTCATATAGTTTTAAGAAAATCTACTAAAACAACACATTAACAATATTTAAATATTTTTTTTACATCCAACAAAAACTAATCTGACCCATAATGCAGCGCGAGTAATAATTTATTTTTTTATTTATAATTAAATCATATTAGACAAATTTTAATTAGATATCAGAGTGGTACCTCCTCGTTAACTGCCAATGGCTAACTTGGAGTCATCCTAGAAAATCTGAGGGTGAAAATTAATTCACAGAGAGCGAAGAAAGGATAACCCCATTATACTATCTAATCACTAGGCAGAAAAAATTAAAACCTGTTTATTTTTACGTTTCAAAAGTGTTTATATTATTTAGGTAAAATTTATCTAATCACTAGGTCAAATTTAGGTAAAACAGCCTTTTGGATTAACCTCTTCTACACTTAATTTGCCCTATTTAAATCTCCCGATGAAAAGAGGCCTCTATATATATATCAATGTAATTTAAAGCAATCGAGCAACGAATTTCTGTGTCATGTCAGGATATTTACATGTAACCTATCTAGTTTTGGATGTTTATTGGTTCATTAGCTCACTTTATGAACCAAAAAATTTTAAAACTTAAAAAAATAACAAGAGTATGAGAATTTTATTTAGTATCATTAGAATAAATAAATTAATCTTGAAATCTTTTAATTCAGCTTCTTACTTAACTTGAGTTTTCAATTAAATTTCTTGAAAACTAACTCGACTTAAATTGGTTGATTTTACAGGTCTAAATGTAACTTTGGTGACTAGTAAAAACATGATTTAATTTTTAAATAAACTTTAAGACAATATTTATGTTAGATTTGATTGATCCTGGTCACCATGCAACCTAAGTCATGAACCTCACTGAATTTAATAAATTTGTTGTTCTTGTAAACTATTTTTATCTAATTATATGATAAAAAATGGATTCTCGTAAAATCAAGTACCAACACTAAAATAGATGTTTATTTAAAATTGTGATAACCCTATATAAAACAAAAATAAAAAAATTTTTGTTCTTTAATTATTATTCTTTAACTAATTCTTTTTTTTAATAGATTATATTGCGGTGTCGGGATGTTTTTTCAATACCAACCCAATACCGAGATATTTTTTAATACTGCGATAATCATATAAAAACGAACTACAATAAATTATCAAATCTAAATCCCAATAAAAACATAATATGAGGACTAAGTTAAAAAAATTCACTAACAAAAGAAAAGAAAAAAAAAAGAGATCAAAACACAAAAAAAAAAATTATAAAAACTAGATTACTATTTGTAATCATGTAATCCACGATATTTATAGTGCGAAGGAAAGGTGTTTTTTCCATTGCTTTTAGAATGTGTTTGTTTTTATGGTTGAGATTGAGTTTTGTGCATGAAATTCACTAAAAAATAAGAAAATTTAGTTTTTATGATTGAATTTTATATATAATTATTAGATTATACAGAACCTTAACCTAAAACAAACATAACCTAGTTTAGGGAATTTGTAACGAGTTGCACAAAACCTCGTAAGAAAATGTAAACTTCTTTTAAGGTTGGAATGAGTGGTGCATTGGTCTGGATAACTTGTATACTTACCAAATGTGTAAGTCAATTTAAGTAGGAGGATGAGTATGAGTATGCTCTATCCTCTTGTTTGTTTTTATATTTTAAAATATTTTTAAAATTTTATTTTAAATTAATATTTATTTGATATTTTCAAATTATTTTAAATTTTTAATATATTAATATAAAAAATAATTTTTAAAATATAAAAAAATATTATTTTAATATATTTTTAAATAAAAATTTATTTTAAAAAACAATTAGATTCTCAAACAAGCTACAAAGCGAGGCGGATGTGTAAGATTAATTACAGAGAGTTTGAGACAAGGGCTGTTAGTGTTAGCTTGGAAATCAATACTTATTTAATCTTAAATTCACGTGGATGTATTGGCCTGTGCCATTCCTAGGTTTATGGTTTTCCCGATACCATGTCTGTACGGGCTCTAGGCCTGGGCGAGGAGCAAAAACTCCTCGGCCCATCAAATATTCATTAAATACTATCTAATATTTAACTTATTTAAGGGTGGATTAGAAAAATATTGGTATTTAAGTTTTTTAAAAGTTTTTTATTTAAAAATAATATTTATTTTTTTAATTCAAAAATTTTCTTATGAGGAAATTTTAAAAGTAGTATTATGCTAATTTATTGTAATAAAATTTCTTATTTTTTCCAATATTATTTCTATTTATTATTAAGCAGATATAATTTTTAAGTTTTATATTCAACCTAAAATAATATCTATCTAAAAAATATCAATTCATTCCATTCATTTCGGATAAATATTAATTGAATTCAAGTTTAACTGTGATATATTTTTGTGGCATGTAATGTGACCCACGTACATTTATAAAACCTTGGCATAATTCAATGTATTTATTTTATTATTCACTCGTGTTAATTTAATATGTTATTTTTTTTTAGTTTTTTAAATATTTTTTTTTATTTTTTTAAAGTTAGATTATATTTTTTTTTTGGTTGTTCATTTTGTTTTTAAATTTGTTAAGTTAATTTGATTATATTAAACCAATTTCTGCATGATTTTTGTTCTCTTTTTAAAAATACATTAATATCTGAGGATTTTTTTAACATTTTTTAAAACATTAATTTGACTCCCAATATAGTATAGTATGGGTAAATCAAGAATTATGTTTATAAGATATGTTCTTAGGCTCTTTCATGATGTGATTATCAATCAAAACTAGGGTCTGTAACTATTTTTCACTTTTATTTTTCATGTTCCTTGTTGCACCATTAATTTATGTTAGTGGTTGATGTTTTAGAGTTTTAATTTGTTTTTAATTTTATTTCGTAATTAAACTGGTTGGACAAAAAATATTTAAAAATAAATTTTTTTTTAACTTTGTTATTTTTCGGTCTTGCACCTTCTTTAGAATCTTTTTAATTGAATTGAATTGAATTGAATTATTTTTTTATGAAATCTTACATTTAGAATCATTTTAGATGTCAATAATTAAATTCTAAATTAAATTAAATTTCTAAAAATCATACAGAAACAAATAGAAAATAGCCCATGTGATTGTACAGTGATTTTATTGCCACAGAAGGGTGGAAATTACCATAAAGAATTTAGCTTTAAATTCTCTTAATCTCTTTCCCTTCAATTTTCTCCTTTAAATTTTATATACTTAGTTACTTATTAATTTTTTTTTTTTATCTTTAACCTGTATAACTATGTTCCTAGCAAGCAATGAACTTGAAGTTTCTTTCCGATCATCCCTCTTGTATCTTGGACGAATTTCAGGTAGGATCTCTCTCTCTCCCGGCCCGGATAAATTTTTTTCCCCTCTCCTTGAATATTAACTATTTTGCTTTGATGGTTACAAGTTAGACTTTGTTAATGACTTTCTTTAAAAGGAAACTCTTATCGGATTTATAGCCGGTGCCGCCGTGTGCCACTGCAACGGTTAGAAGGACAATTTATTACTGTAATTTTCTCTATTTGCAGCCACAGAGACGAGGTAAATGGCCTTACTCAGTGCAATAAGCATTTTTGTTTTAATGTTAGACTTTATTATTGACTTTCATTGTCGCTTGCTCGCCTCGCCATGCCATGCATAAGCTCTTTGTTTTTTCTTTTTGGACGAGAACTGAGCGACAACACTTGCCATTTCTCCTGTGAAGTAACCTTTTCACAAATCCAGTTCTTACTTACAGGTACAATCCACTTTCAAATTCATTCCCCACTTTTACGAAAATTATAATTTTTTTATTTTAAAGTTTGATCCGAAAAAACAAATGAAGACTTCAAAAACTAGGTTAAACTTTTATTTTCTTAATCGAATTACAAAATAAAGAGCAGTACTTTATAGTCTTTCTAGTCTGTTTTTGTATTATATTACATTCTAATTGTTTGATAAAATATTGGATTATAATTTTTATTTTATTTTATTTTTATATGAAAATTATGATAATTTTTATGTTGTTTCTAATATATACATTTCAAGGATCTTATTTAGTTCTAACCATTGTTATACGATATCTTTTTAGAATAATCTAAGAATAAAAAAAATTAATATACCGAACCAAATAATATCTATAATATTCATAAAAAAATCAGTTTACCCTAATATATATAATCCTCTCAAGTCCAATTTTGTTTTTAAACAGGTTAGATTTATATTTTATAAAATATTAAAAATTAAATTAGATATAATTAATCTTGTATGACCCAAGTTTAAGTAAGTTTGACTGTAACACCGGACCCAATAATCTTAAAATGTGATAACAAAATAGAAAAAAATTAATATTACATAATGAAATTAAAAAATATATATATTAATCAAAAAGAAAAAAAAACAAAGCAAAGCACTATTCCTATGAATATTGCAGTGCTTTGCGAGGAGGGGCACAATAAAATCCCATCATGAGATCATAATAATCTAATGAAAAGTAAATAAAACAAATCATAAAGTTTAATTCTTAATCAAATCGATATTAAAAGATGAAATTATAAGTAAAAAACTACTTAAGAAAAAGAAAAAAAAATTGAATCAACTGATTTCACCCGCCAGACTAAGTTAACTCGTTAAACTTGGGATCTATATCATGAGAGTGATAAGTAAATAGAAAAAAATAATAATATTAACAAATTAAATTGAACAAAAAATATTAATTAAAAAAAAGCAAAGAAAAAAGCATAAAAAAAACTTATAACTAAAATGTATTTACCTTTCACTGTGGATTTGCACAGTGCAACCCACAGTGAAAGGTTGATCTCTTTTGGTTATAGTTACAGTATTAAAAGATAAAATTAAAAGAAAAAAACACTAATGAAGAAAAGGAAAAAAAATCTAAATCAACTGGATTAACCCGTCAAATCAGGTTAACCTATCAAACTTGAGATTCGTGTCATGAAAGTCTGATAATTAAATAGAAAAAAATTTAATATTAAGAAACTAATTTTAAAAAATTAATAAAAAAAAGAAAAAAGCCAAAAAAAACTAAAAACACTAGTTTTTTCACTATAAACTACACCGTACAGTCCACAGTAAAAGGCTTAAAAAGGGAAAAAAAAAAAGGAAAAAAAATCAAAGGCATATGCCACGAGTTAATTTTTTTTCTTGCATAAAAAAATTCAAAAAAAGCTAAAATCTAAGAATGTTAGGTCTTTCTGCAAAGATATACCCAAGAGCCTTGGCTCTAGCTGTCACGCTTGATCCAAGAGTAATATTTATAATATTAATAATAATATTAAACTTACATCGCTCAAGTTTAATTGAGTCTGACTGCAACACCAGACCCAAGAGCCTTAGATGTGAGTCTGCTTGCAAGGTCATGTCATAAAAGTGTGATAATTAAATAGATTAATTAAAAAACAAAAAAAACCTACAAGAAGAAAAAAAACTAATGAAGAAAAAGAAAAAAAATCTAAATTAACTTGATTAATCCTTCAAACCAGGTTAACCCGTCAAACCTGGGATTCAAATCATAAAAGTTTGATAAATAAATAGGAAAAAAATTGACAGGTTAACCCATCAAACTAGGTTAACCCGTAAAACCTGGGATATATGTTATGAAAGTCTAATAACTAAATAGAAAGAAATTTAATATTAACAAACTAAATTAAATGAAAAAAATTAATTAAAAATAAAAAAAAATTATAGGTTAACTCATCAAATTAAATTAACCTGTCAAACTCGAGATCCATATCATAAAAATTTAATGACTAAATAAAAAAAATTAACATTAATAAATTAAATTAAATAAAAAAAACATTGAAAGAAGGGAAAAAAAAGCCTTAATCATTACACTGTAAACATGTACAGTCCACGTTAAAAGGCGGCTGAGCCATTTTAGTCATAGCTAATTAATTTATAAATATGGGTGCGTTTTGTTCATTTGTGAAAGAAAAACAATAGTAGGCCCCGCGAATTGATTAAGGGTAGTTGAAGACGATTAACATCTCCCACGCGCATTTTCTTGGTCAAGTCGTTCCTAACCCGCACCTGACCTGACACCTGTTTGTCAATATCATTTCATGCAATTTATTTATTTATTTTAATTTCACATCTGAAATCTCATTTATTTATCATTTCTCACTCTTTCCTACCGTTCACTCAGTGTCTGAGTGGCTTAATTTATTTTGTTTTGTGTTGTAAAAATATCTTTTAAATAAATTAATTTTTTTATATTTTTAGATTTGATGTCAAAAATATTTTTTAAAATTTAAAAAATATATTATTTTAGTATATTTTTAAGTAGAATATATTTTAAAAACAAATTATTAAAGTGAAGTGAAGGAGCAAAAATCATGATATTTATATTTAATTTATTAAGGAACTTGAAACTGATAACGATGTCTTTCTTTCATGACAAGACTGCAAGCATCCCCCCTCCTGCACAAACCAGGATAAAATACTCTTCTTTTTTTTTCTCTGTAAGTTGCTGCAAAATCACCGAGATTCTTGCAATTTGCTTTATATCTGAACAAAGTTTGCCGGCCTGCCACAAGCCATATAATCATGAGGAAACAAAAGCATCAATATTCTAAAATTTTCTCAAGCCCGCATTCAACTGCAATTCACAAAGAAAAACTTCTTAGGAATGATTTTTCAAATGTTCGATTTCAGGTTGGTTAAGGGCTTCCAATAGGGTTGCAGCTAATTGGCCGTCCATGGGGGGAAGCAACGATCTTGCGTTTAGCTGCCGCAGTAGAGCTATACTTTCCTGAGGACTGCAAGGAAGATAGCCATTTACGGTGCTTTGCATTCCTCGTGTGTTTTCAGGAACTATGCGCAAAATCCAAGAAGCAGCCTGCGTCGTTTTATGATGTTTTGAAGACCAGATAGGAAGCCTACGTATCTTATTTCTGTCAATTCATTTCAAGACCCCTCTTGTGGTTCCATTCATATTTGAGAAACACAGCCTGTTATTCTGTCGTGTAAAGCGCCGATTCATTTTCCCAGCTTGAAAATTCCCAGAATGCTTAGCCAGTACCCTTTAATTTGAGAGCGAGTTGCGCTAGAACGTCTCCTGGATAGTTACTGTTTAAAAT
>Ga0325403_1000581_pt1 | contig 26677 bp, 13 predicted proteins | sample PopdelMetagenome_19_FD_205665 | JGI IMG/M metagenome (GOLD analysis project Ga0325403, IMG submission 205665) | Populus deltoides microbial communities from Bellville, Georgia, United States - Xylem-PdKOR-R4 | ecosystem: Host-associated > Plants > Phyllosphere > Stem > Wood/Secondary xylem... | reverse complement strand
TTAATTTAAACAATTCATTAAATCTGCAAAATCAATAAATAAATCCGAGAAGTCTCAATGGAAAAGAATTAAACCAACATTAATTAATTAGAATTAATTTATGATAATTCATTGAATTTGCAGAAACAATGAATATGAGAAGATTCAATATAATAAAATTAATTCAAGATTTATAGGAATTAATTTTTGACACTTCTTTGAATTTGAAGAATCATTGATGATGACAAGATACGAAGAATGTTTAATCAATTTTACGTTCGCCATGAATGATTTAGATAATATAAATACCATGTCAACACCACCTTTTCATCAATCTCTCACACGAATGAAGATTAATTTACTAGTATACGGAGACGTAAGAAATCACAGGGACTGTATGAACCAACAAATCATCAACAATGAAAAAATATTGGTTGGTATCCATCCTCGGGGACTTCAACACTTCATGCGATAAATCAGAGATAAAATTCTCTGGAAGTTTAGGGTGATTATAAAACGAGGCAAAGCAGAGATGTTTTCTGTACCACACACACAAAAAAAGGCTTTGAGAATGATCAGCAGCAACCACTCAAAGAGCTTCAGGATCCGAGGACCAGGGCCCGTCGGGGAGTTTCAACCTTTCAATACCATTCTGCTCACGGTGAACAGTGGTGGATGCAGGACAAAATCCCAGTAATTTGAATATTCAATTGAAAAAATAAAAAATAATTCATGTACTTTTGGCGAACACTTTTTTAATTCTCAAACAAAAAATCGAATGGTTGACTTCACTGTGGAGACCACAAGCCACAATGACCCAAAAAAAAAAATTTCCTGTCAAAAACCTTCCACTATGGATATAGATCGAGTAGGGTGATTGTATTGTACTCTGATGAGCCCACAGTCACCACTTTCCCTCTAAAAAAAGGATTTTCTTCCTTCTTCCTCCCCACAAATAAAATTAACAGTACAGCAGTGGTTATGGATGTTAGTGATGATAAGATGGAATTAGAAATAGAAACCCCTGAAAATGGGAAAAAGGGTTTCATGTATCTAGCTTTTCGATTAACCTCAGCTCTTCTTTTCCCAATCTTTGCCTTCCTTTTCTCGTCAATATTATTAGGTTTCTTAGCAATTCTCATGGGCCATTTTTCTATTACAATCCCCCGCTCTCTTCCATTTCAGTGCAGGATACTCTCCAGTAGTATGTCTCTCCCTCTCCCTACTGCTACCCCTGTGATTTTAAGCTTAAATTCATATCTTTGTTTTGTTTTGTTGATGTTTTTTTTAGATAATGAGTTTTTGTTGATCTATTTATTTTGTTTTTTGTTTTTATGAATTGTGTAAAGTGGGTTGTCTTTGTTTCTTTGTTTTTCAGGCGTGGATCTTAGATCATCTAAGATTTGTGAGCTTGGGTTGTTGAATTATAAAGCCAAGCATGTGTTTTATCCAAATAACAGAAGCAAATTTCGCTGTCGCTATGATTACTACTGGGCTTCAGTGTTTGAGGTGATTTTATCATTTTCTCTAGCAAGTATTATATGACTTCTATTGTGCTAAAGATTAGGAGTATATGCTGCTAAAATGATTTCTTCTGATAATTGAGGTCAGTACTCTTCCTAGATAATGTGTTGTGGAAGTGGAAAACAAAGGGAGGATGGACTTGAAATGCCAAAAGTAGATATTTAACTTTAAATTAGTTGAATAGGAAACTTAGAAGTTAAACATTATGTAAGCTAAGAACAATGTGGTGATTCCAACAATACATTCTCAAAATATGTGAATTTTCTGAGAGCATGGTTCTTTACCATGACTTGGAATGGGATTACATGGAACATTTCAGCTTGAAAAGTATCTTGGCTTATGGATGTAGAAGGGTATGAAACGTCATGAACATTGCTGTTCTTGTTCATAATGCTGAAGTTCCAGTAGGCTTACTCATTAGGAGCTAGGACTATCTTCAACTTTCAGTTGTCAAAAAGTTTGTATTCTGATAAATAGCATTAATTTTATAGATTGGTTATAATTGGTATTCAATTGATAGAGCCCAAGACCTCTTTCTAACTTAGGGTATCTTAAATCATCAAACCTTTCAACGCAAAAAAGGAAGTTCTTGTATAGCTCCTTTGTTTTTTAATAGAACGCTCCATGTTCCAAAAACAGGAGGTGTAAAATTTGGACACATCACTATGTATAAAGGTGACGTCAAAGGATGAAATGAGGGAACTTTCATTATGATAGATTATCTTCTTTGTATCAGTGGGGCCTATCAATCTTTTGTTTTAATGTGAATCTCTTAACCTTGTTAAATACTACTTTAGAGTTCTTATCTTTTTGTTTAAAGAACAAACACCACATTTGTTTTGGTCTGTGGAAGCTGTATTTGAAGAAAACCACCTTTTGACTCATTGGTAGAGGAATATAACCATTGGGCAATGGAAGGCATGATGGTTATGTGTCACCTTAATCCTAATGTGATGCAACACTGATTCCTCATTGTTTCCCATTGTATCTCAGATTCAGTCATTTGTACCCCCACATTCTTCAAAGGAACATGCGGCAAATAGATTTAATTGCCTCTGTAATTTTTATGGTCATGCTATTGTGTATGACTATTATTCCAGGGTCATGCTTTTACAATGGTTCAGCATGTCCTTGTGTAAAAACTGTCTTTTATGTGCTATCAGTAGGTTTTCTCCACGGGATAGGAGGATTCCCTTCCCTGTTTTACTTGTCAGTGGTGATCTGATTGAAACTTGCTCTAGATAACTTGTGATATATTCTTCTCTGTTTCTAACACACACACATCTATAATCCTGCTACATCTCTGAAAACGCATGCAGCTGATACACTGAGACAGATTGGATATCTGAGAGGGTGATATATATTCTGTTAATTTTTCTCTATTAACTGCTTTTAAACCTTTTGTTTGTCTCTGATCAAGAAATTCTAGAAGACTTGATATTTTTTTTTTTTATCATTATAGTATATATCTGTGCGGTCTATTTCTGAATTTGCTGTAATGTAGGTGTACAGACGACAATATCTTAATATTAGTTTTTTAGTGCAAATAGCCAATAGAACACTTTCAACATTTATCATATGAACATTGTGTAGTGTATATGAGCAGAGCCATTAGTAACGTTTGATGCTTGGAGCTCTTCATATTCCCACCCCTGAACTCTTGACAATGTTTGCGTTTTCAAACAAATCCAACATCAAGGAATTATATATAGCTGGGTTGTGTTAGGATTTGGAAGTAGCATTTCTGCAAACTTCAGGCATGCACGCATCAAATTCTCTTTACAACATGTTATCAAGTTTTGCGTACACTATGTATGTATCTGACTGGTTTTAAAAGTGCAATGGTTTGAGGCATTGGAGTAAAAAATGGGTCTTTTAATATCATTTCTTTATCAACTTTCCATTTGCAGGTGGAATACGAAGATTATTCTTTGGGTCAGACTCGATTTGCTTTGGCAGAGGCTCCAAACGAGGCCCTTCCTCTAAATTGCCGCCCTAATTTTGGTGCCGCATGGTTGGCCAAAGATAAATTCAAGGTAGGGATTGCAAAGCTGCAAGCCTCACTCATTGGTAATACATTTTAAGTCAGATTTCCTTAAGTCCGTTATCACTATCTTACTCTTTTCTACTCATTCCTCTCCAGGTTAATAAAACCTATGACTGCTGGTATACATCAGGCATTTCGAAAGTGAGTTTATATCGTGATGATCTTTTCAGTTGTCAAGCAAAAGATCCATCTCAAGTTGAGATGATTAAACGTTATTTCATCCTGTGAGTCATTTTTTTTCACTTTAAAATGAAAAAGTAACACCCAATCTTATTTACTTCATCTGTGTTGTGTGTATTTCTATGGCATTTGATGTCTGCACTTCAAATATAGATGGTGAATTTGAGATATCCAAAGTTGATGATGGATGGCCTAGGGATTATCTGAAGTGTGTGGACCAGTTTGATTTGACTATCTTGATAGATATGAGTTGATTATGGTCATGTATTTCTGATAATATTGATTGGCCATTTGATGATGTGAATTTGGCTTTTTAGTGCTATGGTCTTCGCCCATTAGAGCGACTCATCTAGTCATCTGTCATTGAATAAGATAAATACAATGTTTCATTTCTCCACGTATTGTTGTTGAAAGTATAGTCCTTGTATGATTGAATCTATACTATTCCTATGTTTTTAAAAATGTTAAAGCTGAAAATCATGTAAATGATAAGCATCTTTTTGCAATCATTGGATGCGGCATTGCCAATATTTAACATAGAATTGTTGGTTTTACATATTCAGGTCTAAAGAGATGTTGCACTCCTCCCCAGTCTGGAAGAAAGGAAAAGCTAGCTATTGGGGGTGGGAAACGATAGCCGGAGTTATTACTGGTTTTTCAACTTCTATAATCACCATCAGCTTTATAAAAATCCTACAGTACATTAAATCATGGCTTCGTCTAACTTCTGTAGCTAGGATGTTTTCTCGCGCCAATATAGTTTTTTTCAAGCGAGCTTGTTTTCTTGTGGCGTACTTTTCTTTTATGGGCTGGTTGGCAATCCAGTATGGGAAAAGGTTTGGTCTCCCTGAGATTTACAGAGTTGATAATTACTAGAAGCAGTCTTTTAACAAGTGCCAATTCCTTTTTTCTCTTCCCGGAACCTGGATGCTGCATTGCTGCAATTTGACACACTCGTCGCCCAATGATTCCATGGGTGCCAAATGTATTTTTTAGAAGAAATGTTGAGCAACTTGTGTATGTAGCTGAGAAATAGACTTCATGTATAGTCATCATGTTATATGAAAAAAAAATCTCATTGACGTGAGCATTACTGTATTTTCTGCTCCTGCAAGGGATCTGAGCAAGACAGCTTCAGCTTCTATCTCTACTACCTTCGTTATGCTTGGAAAGATCCAGGAATAAATTATTGTGTACACTTCGATTACTTCCTCAGTATGTTGATACTGGTATATCCTCAAGGGAGACGAACAATCTCTTACATAAGAGGAATGGAGATCGTTTAAATTTTCCACGCACTTCAGAAGCTCGCTGACTATTTGACACAGATTACAGCCATCTCTCTGGATAGAAGCCACGAAGCTTGTTTTTTACGCCCTGCTGGTCCATTGCTTCCAAAATTTTAAAATTGATATTGCGTTCACAGTTTGTCAGACACAGCTGCATTTACCAATTTTACCATGCACTTGGTACATTCATGGACATATGATCAGCAAACAAGTCACAACACCTAAACTGGAAAATCTAGAATAGGCGTAACTTCTTTGAGTGTTCTGCTTACTAAGGACTTGGATAGGATTGTCTTTAGATTACTAAATTGGGTCTTTCAGAATTACTGCTGCTTCTGCAAAAGACTTGGTGCTTACAAGGTACACCCGTATGAGATGTGTAAGAGCCAAAAGTGGAAGTAACTTTTACATCTTTCCTGTTTCTGCTAGAATCCTCTCAATTTCTTCTAAGAGGCGTTCTTTTTCATCAGTTAAATCTTCGTTCTGTTTCTGAAGCTCTTCTATCTGCTTAGTCTGTTCAGAATCCTTCCTGAAAGAGTATTTGAAAACAATTGATTAACAACAAAGCAGTTCTAGATCATAATGCATAGAAAACCTACAACTTGGAAGCCAAACGTCCAGCAAAATAAACAGAACAGAACAAGTCTCTACGCATTTATTGACAGCCCAATTGGAAGTAATCTAGTTCTAACGGTTGTCACTACCTATTCATGAAAGACAAGTTCAACTTGAGTGATCGTACTTCCTTCTCAAGATTTTCACACCGCTTAAGGACTGATTGCATGTCAGATGGAATTGCTGGTGTCATATTCCTTTCCTTTGCCTCTGCCATTCTACATCACCAAAGAATTCAACGTAAATCAAAGCTACTAGGCAATTACAATCCTCCAACACTTGTAGATATTGCATTTTTTGTAACACTAATTGCGTGCTTCTAGCATCCTCATATCGCTCATGAGGTCTAATTATGGTGCATGCAGTTTGGATCGTCCATATATCCTTATGCTACATACTTCATGGAAAGGATGATTAGCCATATGGTCTAGATTTTCTTAGTCAGTTGTATTGCTTGTATCTTTATATTAAACAAGAAATAATGTTAATCATGAGAGATCAATCTGTTCCTGAAGCAGGTAGGCCATGCAAAATGAAATGAAAGTTTGAATAACAGAGTTAATAAAGCTGAGAGATTAAAGTTCACTTACTTTCGTGAGCGTTCCACTCTCCGCTTCTTAGTTGGGTCCCCCTTGTCCACTGCATAAATTTGGATGGTCAGATAGAGTGATATGATCGCATAACGACACAATAATGCAGTAAAGCATCTGCATAGTTTTTAGGGTTCGCTTAAATCATAACAAGTATACCTGATGAAGAGAATAAAAATAGCAAAAGTGGCAGTTGCAGATTTATATATGATGGCAAGAATTATTAAAGCGTTATGTTTTTCAATTCAAGAACTTATTTTCTTAATGTTTTGAACAGATTAAAACCAATAGAGCAACACATTCCAGCTGACTCCTTCTCCTTTTAGTGAAGCCCAGTGTAGTAAAGCCAAATGTCATGCTGGTGAAGTTCTAAGGATGAACTGATTACCTGAACCTGCTGATGTCACAGATCCATATCGGACGAGACCTCCCCTCTACCATAGAAAAAAGGAAGTAGGTAAAGCAATAAATATTTAATCAGAATACTTTTGTTCTGCATTGAAGAATGTAAAGTACCTTCCGATCATCCTTCAAATTGTCAATTATTCGGTCTCTAAAATCTGCATTTGAAATATAAGATGCAGGAACAACTTAGAAACTAAATCAATCAAGTTTCAAGATAGAAAAAAAGAGGCCATTTTTTAAACCGCACACCTTTGGCTCTAGAGCCATTTTCTAAACTCCTACCATTTCCAATTTGTTTCCTTGAGGTTTCACAAATGCTTAGAGTTTGACTTGAGTTGCTGGGGCCATCACATGCATCAAAAGCAGATGAAACTACTGGTGTAGCGGCAGAAGATCCACTTTGAGAAGGTTCCCGAGAAACCGTGCTCCGCTGAGCCGGATTTATGGTATTTACAAACCCTTCAAAGTCAAGATCCATGGGGCCTTGAACTGTCTGCAAGAACTCAGGGTCTTTGACTTGACCAGGTGATATTTCTTGAAAACTTCCAGGAGGAATCTCTTGAATGCCGTTTCCTTTTCGTTGATCAAAAGTAGAGTTTATAACTTGAGCATGATAAAATGCGTTAGAACTATCTTCAACTATTTCCTTCTCAATCTGGTTACCTAGCTTCTTGCGTTCCAGTGTACCTTTTAGCATGTTAACAACAGAAGAAACTTTATCTATGCTGCTCATTTGTGGGGTGTTAAAAGTAGACGAGGATGAATTGGTTGGAGACATGAACGTGCCCAACTGATTGGCAGTATCATGCACAGGAGGGTCAGTGAAACCATTTGGATTTCCAAACTCTTGATTCAAATTGTTGACACCATGCCCTGAAGCATTCTGCATAACTTCCATACCTATATTTGTCTGAGTATATTGCATAGCAGCATACCTTCTCCTGCAAGACAAGTTGGATAATGAAGCAAAGGAAACAACTGTTCTTTGTACTGTTGGAGTAAATGCATTTCTATGCCTTAAAGAATGCATTCCACGGACTTCTGCCAGATGTAAGATAATCAACTAGATGAAGAATTTGGAGCCAGAATTATACCAGGTATCACTAACAAAAAACTTTTGAAGGATGTGATTGTTATCTTTATTATGCATGCGCGCGCAATAATGCTAATACCTTAGTTCAGAGGATCGACTTCTTGTCATGGGTTGAGAACTGTGAAACCACGCCTGAGTAATTAAGAGATTACAGACTGTCAGAATTGTAGAGGTTTAACCGAGCAGAAGTTTCTGAAGATTTTAAAAAATTATTGCAGACCTTAGCCAGATATAAATTACTAGCCTGCACGGTCCTTTCAACAGCGTTCCTGCTAAAAGTAGTAACAACAAAATGATAAATCAGAATCACTATTCTCTTGGCGGCACATTACTAACTTTTTAGGATCATATGACATGCGCATAGATGATCGAATCTGGAAATCTTGTAACGTTGTACAAATAAGATCATCATGGAAGAAGGGTGCAGAAGCTACCTGATTGACTGTTCATTGAGATCATTGGAGATATCGTCAGCTGTTGGATTATTTTGCGTGAATAAGACATCATTGCTCCTTTTCTTCTGAGGTGTGCTCCCATGTTGCTGGCTGGTCAAATTGACCAGTTCACTTGATATCCTGAGTTAATCATTGGAGTAACTTATGTATTATACATGTCATTGGAATAAGAAAACTTCCATTAAATAACTAGTCATTTTTTGCAGTTATTGAATCATTATAGACAGAATTCCGAGTTTAGAAGTTTTTAAACACTGAAGGAGCGACGAATTAAATGCAAGGTATGGAGAAGCTATGACCATATTCCTTAAAGAGCAGTTACACATGCTACCGCGGAGTATTTGAGGAACAGGAAGGATGACAGAGAGGGCAATTCCCCAGAGAAGTGGTGGCAAAATAGGTGTCCTCTATCAAATGCCAAACAACTGGGAAGGATTTGCTAAGCATATTTAGCTACAAGGGAAAAGAACTGAACCAAAAGAGATATCCGTAGTTGCCAGAACCCCCAAAATGTTAGATTACCTCAATGTCACATGAAGCATTTAATGATTTATTTATCTGTTTTCCTGATTATAGAAGTTTCAAGCACTTGGATGGTAAGACATTCCAAGGCAGCCTACTAAAGCCAAAAATGGAAAGGAAAAAAACCCATAGCAGAGTAGCAATTCATCTATCTCTTATGATTGTATATTTCATTCCTGTACAACAAGATTCACCTTGATGATTCCGTATCAATCTAAAGCTGGCCATGTCATGACCAGGAAGGGTTGCAAAATTAGAAGCTTTAAAGAAATCAGTGTTCTGCAGGGAAGGGAACTCATATTTCTGTTAGTCAGATTTCTTAATGTTCAAACATGGGATAGCTAATCCCCTCCGCAAATGAATTTTCCCATACAAGCCAAGGACATCAGGGTAGAATTTCAGACTCCTAGAAGAGCTTGCATATTGAACGATATTTTTTCTTGTGCAGGGGAATTTTGGGCCATGCATTTCAATCAGCTGGAACCTAGAGGATGATTCCCAAGTCTGTGAAGGATGAATTGGTAATAGTTTCCTCTAAAACAAAAAAAACTCGTATCATGCTAGCACAGAAATGTAGCTACATTTAACTTTAGAGGCATGAGTCATGCACCTCTGCACCATTAAGATTATACAAAAAAACTAATGCAGAAAAGTCGTTCAAGAAAATCTAAAAAACGAGGGCAATCTGAATTTGGAGAATGGCACAGTTTCATTTTTCGTTATCGACATATACTACTTCGATCTACTCACCTTCTCGATGCTTGTCGGGTTCGATGTGCTATGCTTGTTGAGTTATAGCCATTCTGAAAAAAGAAAAGTCCATCAGTCAGAAAGAAACCCAACCCATCCTATGGGAAAAACGAAATAAAAAAAAGGAGTGATTTCCTGAACTGCAAACCCCGCATGAGTAAGGTTTTGCTATGGAATATAGCTTTTAACTTGGTGAAAAATTCTGGTCTTTTTGAATAAAACCGCAAGGCTGATGCTTTATTTTAAACAGACAAGTTCAAATCTAGCAGATGAGGAGTTAATTTTTTTGGTTTGATAACTCCTATGGCCACTTCTTCAGATTATCAATCACTTAATGACAATCCATGAATCGAAAGCCTGGCAATAATCAAAGTTGACCAACTAATTGACAAATGAATTAGACCATTACCAAGTTCATTTCACTACACAAATTGTGATGTTTTGTCAGTCTAATCTTATTTTTCTGTCAAGGAAGATGTAGTAAAAGTCAGCCAACTACTTGTGATTATGTTTTGATTTTGGAAACAAGAGAAAAAAAGAGAAAACTCATGGCATGTATAGATGATCAGTCAATCCTGCAAAGGCAGAAAAACAAATGATGAGCTTGAGACTTGGAGGCAGAAATCAAGATTAAATTTTTTTTGCTCGCCTCTCCATTTGTAAGCCAGCTTTTGAATAGCTCCTCACTGTCAGTACGAAAGTTATGAGAAAGATTCTTGAACCCCAACATCTCCATGGTGGGTACTGGCATCCCAATTGAGGTCTCCATGAAAGATTTGAGAAACAACTCTTCACTCGAATTCCTATACAGGTCTGCAAACCCTCTTCCTTCCGTCTCCATCACACTTTTCTCCCTCTCACCCCTCTGATAAAAACTGAAGTTGTGCTGCTGACTATTTTCTGGCTTTATAACCGAGTTGTCTGTCAAGCTTCCCTTGTTTCTATCATTGATCATATTACCTTTTACCGTAAGCAAGTAGATGTGCCAAACCTCCTTCCTCGTCAAAAAGGACAGGCAATATTTATGACAGAGAGAACAAATGAATCCTAGCAATGATCAGAAATCTTGGAGGCCAGAAACTGGGCTTTGGATCCCTATAACCTACCAGGCCACCGGTTGGGAGTTGAAAATCTAGTCAAGAGAAGATGAACAAATACAACCTATGTCCAATAATAAAAATAAAATCTACAATAATTTTGAAAAATACAGGGAACACATTCTTGCAAGATATTGCACCAAGACTATCTAACTTTTGCTTTTGATACTGCACCAAAGAGACAATGTTTCATCGCCCATCAACCTATAGGAACTCTTGTTCGTTTTTCGGTTTGACTATTATATTTGTCCCCAGGTTGGCATCTTACACAATAATAACACCAAAATAAAATAAAAATCATATAATTTAATAAGCAATAAAATAATAACAATAAGAAATCGAAATTCAAACCAAAAGAACAGAATTTTTTTTTACAAGTGTGCCGTTGATTTGAACCCATTTAGGCATTTTCCCCGAGTTCAGACGTGAACATTAATTAGTTTACATGTTCGCATTATAAGTATTCGTCTTCCTCTTCACCAGTATGCAGGGCCAGATGTCTTTGGAAGTAATTAAGTATCCACCATTGAGAAAGGCAGGAAACCAGTGGTAATAAATAGTACATAAAATTTCCCCTCTTCGTTAATCTCATAATTTATTTCATTTTGAATATTGTAGTGGGGATTTGATCGAAAAGGGTCTCGAAATCTGATGTTTAAGCAACTCAATCAGCTGCTAAATCAATCCTCCATATGTCAATCACACAGCAGAATATAGCTAACATCACTTGCTATAAAAGTACACAACGGGGCAGTGTGAAATGAATTTAAATATCAGAAGAAGTACCTTTTCAGTGATTTAGACACCAAAGAAGTAGATGTTTAGCACAGACAAAGAAATGGCCTGATGGAAGCAATGAAAAGGACCTTGTGCACTTGCCCTTTGTTTTTGTTAGGTGATTCTCTAAAATATTGTTGCCGTTGAGAAGGCGCTTTCATGCTAGGGAATGCCTTAGGTATGCCATTGTGTATCTTTCTTTAGGTCCTTTTAGTTTATTGTGGCATGCGCCTCGCCATAGATGGAGGTAATTTTTTTTAAATATAAAAAATATTAAAAATATATGATAATTTTTTTGGCAATGTCATTAAACCCAGAGAAATATGTAGATATTAAAATTTATCAACTCAACTTTTTGTCTCACTCGAGTTTTCAATTAATCCATATTAAAGTTGATCTAATGTGAATCGATTGATTTTATAGGTCCAAGGGAAAATCGGATGACTGATAAAAATATAGGTTAGCCTATAAAAAAAACTTTAAGATGATTTTTTTAAGTATTGAGACAACAATATATTAGGTGATCCCGGTCATCCCTCGACCCGAATTATTCACTCAACTGAGTTTAATAGCTCTATTTTTTAAATTTTTTACTTAATTATATGATAAAACAAAATGAATGCTCGAAATTTCGAGCATTAACCCTAAAGTTAATGTTTGTCTAAAATCATGATAATCCTATACAGACATAAAAGAAAATCACTCATGAAGTCTATTTCTCAACCAATCCAACATTGAAGGATGAAATAAAAAAATAATTTTTTTCATTATTATCGGTATTAATTAAAAGACCAAGTTGCCTCTAAGATTACGAATAAGCCCATGAAGTCAAGCTATAAGAGTGAAACTTTTTTTATTAAAAAAAAAAACCCTAAACCCAAGTTAAGTGTTGTTTTGCTTTTAAAGGTATTCTAGTAATTTAACCGTGTAAAAAAATATAAATCGACAGTAGCAACCTCAATCAATTTATATATGGCTAATCCACAATAATTAAAGGAGAGTGAGTGTGAAAGTTTTTGAAGGATAAAATAGTAAATTTACTATTTTAATCCATAGTAATTGGTCCAAACAAATCTTCTAAACTTGGGTTAATAATTCAATTCACAACCCATGAGATCGCATTTTGAGTTCAATTAAGATGATCAATTCTCAACTAATTTAACATTGAAGAATAGAATTGAAAAAAAATATTATATTAAAAAACTTGCCATAAGAAAAAAAATAGTAATAAAAATCTAACATGCTAAGAAATTGAATGAGGATGAAATTAAAAAAAATAATTTTTAGAAATTAATTAAAATAAAACAAATAGGAGTAAAAAAAGAGAGACGAAATGAAAAGAAAACACACTTGAAGGGCTAATCTACAAATTTGGAGGGAAATATATTCTTAGGAGGAAAGAGAAAAGAAAAAAGAAAAAAAAAAAAGTTTGTTGGTACCGCACCGAAGGTCTGTTTGTTGGCTACATGCACTACATAAAAAGGAAGAGAAGACCAAGACGAATCAAATGACAAAACAGAATAATGATTTTGACCGCCAGAGTTAGTTACACGCGCTGCCTGAAGACGGTGGAGCAACTAACACGTGCAACTAAAGCATTAACAACTTTTTAATTTATTTTTTTATATAAAAAATATCACATTGCCTCTAGAACCAAAACATTATTGTGAAAAAACCCTTGTGAAATGACGAATGAGCCCCTATAATTAAGCTTTTGAAAATTTAATTTCAAGGGTGAAAAAATTATTACATTGTAATAAAAAAATGTGAAATATAAAAAAAGCCCCTAGACCAAAGTTAATTGTTTTTTTTTAACTTTTAAGGGCAATAAAATGATTTTATTATAAAAAAAAACTTACAATGCCCCTAAACAATCCTAGAATAATAAATGTACCAAGTGATAAGACTATTATACCCATTGAAGATAGTTTTTCGTGATTTTTTTAAAGGCAAAATTATAAATTCACTATTACAATCTATAATAAATCAAGTTACATGCACAATATTCTTCCCACATTTTTAGTTTTTTTTTTATAATGACTATCTCCTACACATGGATTAAAAACAATTATCACAATCTTTGGTATATTACAATTTAATTTTAATGAATCCTTAATCGTCATGTTTTGTAAATTGAAGAACCCTCAATCCCACTTTAAAAGATTACAAGATTTTTTTAAAGCTTTTATAGCAAGAAGTTAAAGTATTAAAATTGAGATGTTGAAACACCAAAGCTTTAAGAGAGAATAAATCTTAGATTAAGTGGGGTTTTAAGCCAAACTTACTTTGCTAGACCGAGGTTCAGGGCTAAAGTTTGGGTTTAAGTTTACTATAAAATATTTTTTAACTTTATAAAGAATTATTATTTACTAGCCCATTTTTTATCTATCTAACTTATAGATAAACAATTTATATAGTTTTTTAACAAGAAAGTTTTTTTTAAAAAAACAAGAATTTATATTTTCAAGCAAAAATAATCAAGTTAATTTTGTTTTATAGCAAACAATTAAGATTGATAGATGACATGAATTAATTTTCAGAATTAATTCTATATCGGTTTTTGATTTTAATATCCGATATAAAAGAAGGTTGAATAAAGAGTGTTTAACACATATTTTTAGACTTTTCTTCACCTCAATTTTTTCAAGATTGTTTTCCTTAAGTTCATACTCTATTTTTTCTCTGTTTTTTTTTTCACTCTAAAGCTTAGGTTATGTTATATTAAAGATAGATTTTGAGTTATATTTTATATGTTTCGTGGAACTTATTTAGGATTGCAGCTAATTAAGGTGGTGAAACTAAAATTCTAAAAGACTGATTATAATCATTTTGTCTATACAATTTATAAAACCTTAAAGATAAAAAAATTGATCATGACAACAACAAATCTTCATTCAATTCAAATTTTATGTGCTCAATAGCGCCATAATCAAGAATTCTTGGTTAATATTTTTCATGTAATTCTCAAACAGTTAAACTGAACAAGAATATTTACTTGAATTGACATTAGATTCTTTTACTTGATTAATATTTTCAGGGTGTTCAAGGCACTTGCCGAGGACGGAAACTAGGCGGCACACGCAAGCAATTACCTAAGCGAACATTAGTCTTGTACTAATTCATTAGTTAATAATGCTAAATAGGTAATCTAAAAAATTCATTAGCAAATACTTAATACTCCCCCAAAAGAAATGGCATCTTTTGCATCTTTGACCGGGCGATTATTACTAAACGAAGACTCGTTGATCAAATCAGTCAGAATCAGGATCATAGCCGTTAATTAGAATGTATAGAAAGCAAACCACAGGCCAATGATAATCTGTGCGAACTACTGCCAGCAACAACTGCTTCAGGACAGTTCAGCATCTTTCGTGTTTTGTTAAATTTTGATGATGCAATGTTTAGCAGCTACCAAACCCATATACCAGAAAAATTCGACGGAATATGAGGATCTACCGACAGAGTGACTATAGAAATGAATGAATTGAGTCAATAACTCAGGGTTCGAGAAGCCGGCAATCTATTGTTTTTAAGTTGGAAGACTCGGGACAGCTACGTTATGACATACTGAACAGTGCATGGTTTAGAGTGACATTTGTAACCTAAACTGCAAGTAATCCTGTTAATAATTAGCTAGTAATGTGTTTGTTCTGTTTTTTTAATGCATGAATCTCAATATCTCAGGCATTTGGTACAATGTGCAGGTTGGCAGGCCAGTGTTCTAATGTTTCAGGCAGAATTCTCCCTTGTACTAGAAGCTCCATCGTTGAAGAATCAGCATCATGACTGGCAATCAACCCAGGAAATATCCCAGATCAAGAGGGGGCGGAACGCCAAAAAAGAATTTAATCAGCATCCGGGGATAAATCATGTGCAATTTGGTTGTTAATAATTATTGAAAAGATTTGGTGAGAGCTCTTGGAAAACTCTGTACACAGTGACAAAATCTTGAAATGCGTGCAAGTGTCCACAAAATAAGAAGCTTGGAATATTCAACTCCTTTAATGAACAATCACAAGAGGAAAGCAAGAATTCTTGCTTAGATTTACCTTGTCCTCAAGATTAAAATACCTGTCACGTTAGCTGCCTAATAAGCTAATACGCCTCCTTTATCATTTCCAGGTATCAGGACATAGAAATTGGAGATAAGTAGACAACTCAACATTGCAAAGCATCACTTCTTACAAAGCTAGCTACTAATTACATTTCCTATATATATTTTACTCTTGACAGGTCTAAACTTCCAAAAACAAAACAAAAAAAAGGTGCCATAAAGGCATAATTAGATGGTGCCAGGATGTAAATTCCTGCTAGTAAGATACTCGGTCAATCGAGTAAGCATGCAGGCAGAAAAGTAACATGCTCATATTGTGATTGTATACAAAATACTGCCAGACATGATGAAGCTTAATTTAGCAGCGTCTTTTTTGTACCCCAACCAAATTTCAAGTTCATCAAAACAGGTTTCAGGTCCTTATGAATAACAAATCTGTAGCACTTTGCAGAGCTATTAAACTCAGTTCATTCAATGATTTAGGTCATGAGATGATCAGCATCATTCAATATATCATTGTCTTATTACTTAAATTTTTTTTATTTTAAAGTTATTTTATAAACTAACTCATATTTTTATCGATTTTTTAAATTTTCTTTGAATTAGTTCAAGTTTGTTTTTACCATTGCATTTATTTTTAAGCAAAAGACGCAATAATAAAAATATAAAATTACTGTTTTTGCTATAGATACCTCAAAGCAAATATAAAAACATAAGCAAAATAAACACAAGTGATAGGATACAAAAGTTATTGAGAAATGTGCAGGGAACAACATTAAGAATTAGAACAGCTTAAAGAATATGGACAATCAATACTCCCAATTCAAAGACAAGGCAGCCTTTTTGCCACCGAATTCTTGACTTACAATAGTTTCTGAATATCAAATTAAGAAGTATTGGCACACATGATCGTACGAGCAACTTCAGGAGAATTCCTTGACCACCGTTATCACATGAATTTGTACCTCAACAGCCAAAGTATCATTAACTAGAAATCCCTTTGGAAGGGCGTTGACGTCTTCGAGAGACATAAAGTTTAGGTGACCCCAGTCCTTGATTGAATAAGAAAAATGGGAATAGGCTGCAGCACATCGATTAAACCATTTATCAGTAAAAATAAAACTTGACAGAACAATTTTTCTTTTCTTTTCTAACAATCTAAGCAGAAGTTGTGAATTGACCTTTTTTTTCGATATGTTTTCCGAAAAGCTGGTCTCTCACACGCAGCATGTATTCAGCATACGTTGTTCGTCCACATGGAAGAGTTTCAAAATCCTCCATTTTTAAGTAGATAGACAAGCTTTTTCCTTTCTCTGTTGAATTCCCTTTCGGATAAACCAGCAAAGCCCTACGTTGAAAACAAATTAATACACACATACCAATAAATATAGCATTTCATTTAATCTTACGTACCATTTGTACCCTCCAAAAGAAAAAACTTGGGACTTGTAAGATTCTTGATCCAGTGCTGAAAAGTTCTGAATTTTCCAGGTAAAAGTGTCGCTGACAGGTTGCTTAACCAAGGTCAAGCATTCACCTTTGCCAGTAGGTTTAATAACAAAAATCTCAGCTCCAAATATGCAACGATCATCAATTAGATATCCCTTTGACTCGTCATTGAAAATAGTCAGAGGGATTAATTGGTCAAAACCCAATTCTGTTTTCATTCCATGAAAGCGTCTTACCCTTCCTTTAGCATCTGATCAACAAACGTTTCAAGTCCTTAACGTGTGCAAGAATAATTGAATAAAAACAATGGTTAAGCCCTGTCTCAGAGGACCATTTGATCAAGTTGTGTGCTAGCTTACATTGGATGGTCAAGTATTTGTCTTGGATTTGGTTATAAACAAACAATCTGAAGTTCACGTTGACCTCCCAGCCAAAAGGGAGTGCATTTGAATTGGAAAATGCCAAATATAGAGATATGTGTCCATCCCCATTGTTTTTCTTGTTTCCGTTAGGATAGAGACGTAATCTCCTGCAGTTCAAAAATCTAAATCATGGAAAGAAAGGAAACATGGTAAATGCAGAGGAAGAGAAAGACACCATTTGAGGCCAACCATGCATGGAACTGGAGTTAAGCCCACATACCATTTGTAGCTGCCAGCTTCAAAGTCACCTGATTCGACGTTGTCTATCTTTGCATTTGCAAGTAGGGAGAAGTTTTCGATCTTAAATGTGTAGTGAGCCGGTGGAAGATCCCTCGTTGACCTTGTAATTTCTGCTAGATCATCTCTAGGAGGAATTTTAACTTCCATGACTGGTTCTGGGGCCATGTTTTGTTGATTATTGCTCTTTGTTCTACTTTTTGTGTGGATAGAAATGGTGTTAAATTTGCCAATTTAATATTGCTCAAGCAATTAAGCATTTTTTTCCCCACCCTTGGTTTAAGGAAAGGGAGCGGGCAAGGAAAGAAATGTATAGAATCCATGGAGAAAGGAAATAGGAAAAGCATATAACGATTCTTTCCAAAACGGAAGAAGCCGTGTTGTGTCTCAAGGACGTATTAGACGTGCTTTTAACGTTTCAAGAATAAAAACATAATGTGACTTATTCGAGTCTTCTCTCGGTCACTTTGCTGTTTTCCCCTATGGTGGAATGTCAAGCAAAGAAATGCGAAGAGACTAAACACAAGGAGGGCAGCAATGCTCAGCGATGATGCATTCATCTGCTCAGTTCATCGAATTAGAATTTAGAATACCGTTCCGTCCACCCCACCAAATTAGATCAGATTGGTCTCACCGGCAGAAGCAAAGCTCACTAGGACTACTGTGGAAATCACTTTTCTTTTCTCAATTGGGATAGGGGATGGGTTGGAACCTCAAACTCTTGGGAGTTGGTGTTAAAGGATCCTAGCATAAAGTTTGCATCGGCATAAAGTGCCATCAAAATCCTGTATTCAACCCCAAAAGATCCACTACCCTTTATACATGCAACTGGCACTAAATGAACGATCACAGTAAGAGTGGAATGATGGTACGCTTTTCACTTTTTGAGTATTAAGATTTGAGTCACTCGCCCTTTCCCTGACTGAATCATATCAAATCAGTGCCAACATTTTAAAGCTCAATCAGTTGCAATAGTATTCATAAGTGAGGTACAAAATGAGGACGATAATCAAATAATTCTCTTTTAATGGAGAATTTATTAAAGTAACAAACAAGATATGGAAACAGCTTATCAATCCACTGAATTTGTTGTGGTCCAGGCTGGTCAGCAAAGCAAGAAAAACTGTTTCAACTCCCGCAGGTGACCATTCAAACGCATGGACAATCCGTCAACTCCAAACCGTGATGTGTACCTGGCTAAGAGAATTTCAAAAGGAAAAAATCTGATTCATGTTTAGAAGTTTCATTGATCATCATGCACACCAACATAAAAAAACTACATCATAGCACTAAGCTTTTATCCTATAGTTTTTATGAGTGACGAAGAGGATTGAAAATGTTGTCAAGCTTTACATTATTATACACAAGTATTTCAACGACAAGGAGGCCTTAAAACAATTCAAAATGACTACAGCCAGTCAACAATAGGCAAGGAAGTAACTCGAGTTTTTAGTATTCTTTTTGTTTGTCATTATTTACTCTCTTTTTTCCACTAAGAAACAAAGGGAGGGACCATAAACCATCTCATGTTTCAGTGATGGTGCAAGTTTGCCCTCTTGCATCAATCTTATCATCCAGCACCCAGAAATATAAAAACACAGAAAAATCTGTTAACTCTTCCCACTGCACTGTAACTAATATTAAAGTAGTTAAAAATAACAATGTCCAGTCTAAGCAATGGGATTACTAAATGACCAAAGGTGTTGAGAATCTAGAACCCATCCCTTACTGCCAGGTGCCAAGCTCCGGCATTGTACTTTCCAAGCAGAATGACAAACTAGCTGGGCTTGACAACATAGAACAACAAGCATCCTTTTCATGACAATACCCAAACTGCCCTAAAGAGAATGACAAGCATAAAAGAAATTGAAAAAAAAAAGTAACCACTTAGTCAGCCCCAACTAGTTTGGGATTGAGATTTAATTGAGTTGAGTGGACTTATTGGAGATCAAAATTGTAACTGCACTGGTTTACTTTGTAAGCAGTCAATTTCCAAGTGCCTACTTGATCAAATCCATGGGTTTAGAGCATTATAGCAATTTGGTTCTTACCATTTGTATTATAATTAGCTGCTTCTATCAGACTAGCTACAAATTCTGTAAGACACTATGATTCCTTTAATTCTCATTCAAGAGTGAAGGAAAAGAAGGCGCTCGATGCTGCAGCACCAAAAGAATGTGTATGTTTTTTATAACAATGATTCCACATTCTTTCTCAAGTAAAATAGGGTTTAGCCTGCAAAATATCTGGGCAAGTCTATAATGAAGGTTACACAACACAATATGGAAGGGAACTGCCTAGTTTCTTTTTAGCAAACCTGATTCTTTTGATCCATTCCTGGCTTTCACTGAGCTGTTTCCTCTCCAATTCATAACGAGAATGAATTAGGTATTGCACTCTAAAAATCTATTTTATTTCTTGGAAATATACTGAGAACCCATGTCAAACCACCTATTTACATTTTAAGAAGGCATTGTTTTATCTAAAATGAGAAAACATTTTACAAAGACATACATGTAACCATTTCCTACATCTGTTCTCAGAGAAACCCAGTTTGGGCATGTAATTCTTAAAGCTTCATGAACATTGCAAGGAACACATTAAGAGTAAGATACCTGTAAAGGATGCTCTGGGCTAGTATATCTCATCATCAGGGACATCAGGATTCAAGAATTTCATTGGATCTTTACGCATGTCCTCATAATTCAGGGTCGGTGTCACTTTTTCTGGCACTGGAGCCAAAGGAATGATGCTATCTCTGTCAATAACTCCATCAATTATTCCATATTCAACTGCTTCAATTGGAGACATATAACGATCTCTATCCATATCTTTTTGCACTTGCTCAACCGTGCGACTAGTGAAACCTGAAACAATTCTAATTATATTATTCTTGTTATGCATAATTTCTCGTGCTTGAATTTCCACATCTATTGCTTGCCCACTAGCTCCTCCAAGAGGTTGATGAATCATTATCCGTGTGTTGGGCATTGCAAAACGTTTGCCTTTCGTTCCACCTCCAAGAATTATAGAAGCTGTTGAAGCTGAAATGCCAAGGGCAATTGTGGAAACATCAGCCCTCACAAGCTGCACCACGTCATAGATAGCCATTGAAGCACTGTGCATAATATCATTAAAAGCTGATCAGCAAGTGAACAAAACAAACAAAATGGTAAAAAAGGAAATAGTTTTTCTTTGCCCTAGATCACCCAAGTGGATCTATCATCTACAAACACACTTCTCAAATTTATGGCTCTTGTTCACTTTTATATGTTGTTTATTTTACCGTTCCCACAATATCAAGATGAAACTAACCATCAATCTATAATCAGTTCTCTTGCAAATGTGAAGCCTCGAATCATAACTAATGACTGTTTAATTATATAAACTAGACTCACTTGGATGCATTCTACAACAAATAACCATTCCAAAGAATTTCAATACCATTTTTTTCCCCTGGAATAGGATTAAAACCCCATGCGTTTCACTAATCCCACTTCAATTCAATCACTTGAACCAACCACACACTGCTTTAATAAACAAGATAAAAAATCTAAGTATCCATCTTTCCTATAAAAAAAAGAGCAGTAAAAAAGATTCAAACTTTGAGCTCAAAATAAGAAAATGAAAAATGGATATTGTTTAGGATTACCTAAGAGAACCACCAGGACAGTTAACGAAGAGACGGATATCTTTAGTAGGATCCTGGGCATCAAGAAGCAACAGCTGACTAATAATAGCATCAGCCACGAAATCATCTATATTGTTCCCTAGAAACACAATCCTTTCCCTCAACAAGAGGCCCATAGCGTCCGTCTCGGCCCCTCTCATGGAGGTGGCCGGTGTTTGAGGGGAGGCCAGTTGGGGAATTGGGGTTAAGGTTGGGGAGGATTTAAGGGAGGTTTTGAGAGGTGAAAGTTTTGGAGAAGATGGCGTTAGGGGTTTGAAAAGGAAGGGGAAAGGTGAAGTAGGTGGTTTTAGGTTGTGTTGGGGAGAGAGAGTGGGTTTTAGAGAGGAAAAGAGCGGGGTTGCTGTGGAGGAAGAGAGTGAGAGCAAATCCATGGCTCAAGTTTTGGGTGAGACTGTGAGGGGGTGAGGGAGGGATTGCTGGGATAGTTAAGCAAAGGGTAGATACTGGAGAGACCTCTGTCTGTATTTTTCCCTGTGCATTTGTTTTTTTCTTTTTTCTCGAGTTAATGTTTTAAATGCTGTCGTTTCATGCTCTGCTTTCTCTTTTCTTTTTTTTTCCTTCAATTATTTTAAGAAATTATTAAAAATCCCCTGCTTCTTAAACGCCTGATAATTATTGTTTGAAAGAGCGAAAATGCCTAGAAACATTTTGAATTCATTATTATGTAATCGTATGAATATTTAAAAATAATATCATTCAATATGTATTATATTTTGAATTCATTATTAAATTTATTTTATTACAAAAATATATTAATAATACTTAAATATTTTTTTATATGAAAAAAAATTGATCTAACTTGTAATTGAGCGGATTAATAATCTAACCGAAGGGCTTCTCATGTGTCTTTGTTTTGTAGTTAACTGATATTTTTAAATGATTTTAAGGTAAGCTAAATAAGTGGTCAAGTCTTTAATAAGTTAAATATTTTTTTATATTAGTATTTTTGTTTCCAAGGGCAGCTACGTAATTTAATCGTTCCTTGAAAAAGGAAAGAGCCCTTTTAGATTCAAGTTCATTTTTATTTGTCATAAAAGTTATTTTAGTAATCTTACTGTTAAAAAAAATGCAAAAAACCTCTTTGCCTCTATAAATTTGAAGGTGACAAATTTATCATTTGAAAAGACAATAATACCCTTAATTACAAGTTCTTTTTATGCGTGTAAGAAGAAAGGTAAAAAAAAAAAAAACAGTAAACATTCACAATGTTTTAGATTTTCTGTTAATGTTGGTTAAAATAATAAGCAGAATTCTTTTTCATATTATCTTTTCTAATTTGAATTAACATTAGTGAAGAACAAATTCTCACGGATTCAAAATTGATGATTTGCTTAACCCTAGAAAGAATTAATGCTTTGTATACATGAAAGTTAGATTTTAAATACCCTAAATATTACAATAGTAACTTATAGAGATAGAGTATTATTATAGTTTAGTAGGTTACTAGATAAATGATATCAATTTTTTTAACATTAAAAATATAAATTAAAATAAATTATAAAATTTAGTTATTTATTAATTTAATATTAAAAAATAAAATAAAAAAATCAATTAAAAAAACAAAAAAAAAATAATTTGAATCAACTTGAGTTAAACTATCAAACTTGTAAACTTAGATTATTAGATCGGGATAATACTATAAAAAAATAAATAGAATTAAATTATGAAACCAAATTCTTAATCAACCTAATATTAAATGATTATTTTTAAAAAAAATCAATTAAAAAAATACAAAAAACAACCAGAAACAACTCGGGTTAACACACCAAATTCTTGATCTGAATCATAAGATCGGAATAACCTTATAGAAAGCAAATTAAAAATGATCTTAGTCAACTCGGGTTAATCAAACTCACGATCTGAGTCATGAGATTGAGATGACTTTATGGAAAACCAATCGAAATAAATTATGATGCACAATTCTTACTCAACCTAATATTAAAAAATAAAATTAAAAAAAAATAATTTAAAAATCTACTCGAGTCAACTTAAATTACCCCATCAAACTAGTGACTCGGATCATGAAATCTGAATAACCTCATATAAAATAAATCAAAACAAATCACGAAGTTTAATTCTCAGTAAATAAAATATTAAAAAATAAAATTGAAAAAAATATTACTCGAGTTATAAAACTTAAATAACTTCATAGAAAGAAAATTAAAACAAACCATAAAATTTAATTTCTGATAAATAAAATATTAAAAGATAAAATTTTAAAAAATCATTAAAAAAAAAAGTAAAAACAACCAGTTAGTCGACTTAAAGCCATGCCAAAGATATACTCTCAAGACAACATTGATGCCGGAGTGTTGTTTAAGAGGTTAGTTAGCCCCCTATCTTCTATACTATCTTTACAGATTTTCTTCCGGAGTGTCATCTGCACTCAGAAGATGATTAAGTGCTACTCTGGCTCTTTTCGGTTCCGATGAAGTTTCCTTAGCATCATCTTCTTCGCCCTTCCTCTTTACATTTCTGTTCTCCTGTTCTTCATGCTCTCCAGCATAAGCTTCACCACCAGAATTCTCTGATTTATCCTGCAACGATGTCTTTGGTTCAGATGCTTCAGGTTCGTCTTTTCCGTCCAAGGTTCCTTTCTTAGGTGTCCTTTCGCTTTCTTCCAGAAACACGTGGATTTCTTCATTGGTTGCCAGATCAAGAGGAGTCATTCCTACTTTTGTCCTGACAGTAAGGCTTGCTCCTTTCCTTACCAAATACTTGACTAGCTCCAGATGGGACCCTTGAACAGCATAGTGAAGTGGAGTAAGGCCCTTTCTGGTGGACGCTTTGATGGAGGCCCCAGATGAAAGCAGAGTTCGGACAACTTCTGAATGGCCCTTTTGGGCGGCAAAGTGAATTGCTCCCATGTCATCCATGGCAGCAGCACCAACATCAGCCTTGTGCTTACAGAGATAACTCACCACCTCTGCCTGCCCTGACCATGCTGCTAAATGCAATCTATGAAACGAGGGTACAGTGTCAAGGAAGAAAAATTCTAAAACCCAGCAATTTCAGTATCTTTTGGAGTTCTGATTAGAAATTAGCATGAAACACCAGAGCCAGCATATTCATGAAAGAAAAGAAGAAAATGAAGAACATATAAACTAAAGACCAAAAACTAGACAAATAATGTCTGACATGATTATTCTCTTATTTCATTTCAGGACACAAGTTTAAATGGTTCACGATTAGATAGGACATTAGCAAACATCTTTATTTGTAGTAAAAGCTCGAATTGTTAATTTCAAGACACCTTTCCTTGAACTATAAATTTCAATTATGCAAGATAAGGCAAACAAGCCTGCAGATGGATGGAGAGCACACATTGGACTTCACTCCAGTCAATCCATCTACTTTCGTTCCAGTATTTTCTCGTCTATAAATGCTTCGTATCTACTTATTCCTCATGCTACCTAGAAATTTTAATAGACAGCAAAACAAACAAGCTAAATAGAAATGAAGCCAGACACGGACATACAAAAGACAGAAAATTTCATTTACTCTTCGAGTCCTTTCTGAATTCCGAGGATAATTGGACATCAAAAAAGATTGTCTGGCTCACATCTCTTGTCTCAGTAATGGGGAATCAGCTCTATTTCAAGCAAGATTGTCTCTGTCTCTAAAAGGGCATGAAAAACTCAGAGAACTGAACTTTACCTTCAAGTCATCATCAAATAAACCCAAAAAAAAAAAAAACTTGCCTTGTCTATTCAGAAGGCCTATGCTTCTCGATAAGTAATTAGTTCAGAGAAATTTACTGAAAGAAGTTTGGATGATAATCTACCACTTTACAAATTGAAAATGGAAGTTGAAAACATCACAACAGATTAGCATTAAATTATCCATAGCAAAACACAACGAAAACCCACAAATCTTTTTTGACTTCGCACCTATCTAGTACAAAGAAATATGAGTATGAAAGAAACCCATGTTTTATCCAACCAATTAAGTACAAGAAGTATCCAATCAAAGTAAGCGTACTCTAAAAGCTAGCAAAATCTTGAATATGCTATTAACTGGATCATGTTAAGCCCGAAATACTAGGAAAAAAATGATGATTAAAATACTAAATAAAGGATTAAGAAAACAAACAAGGAAAAGGGAGGAGGATACGGGGTTCTAGAGTGCTTATCTCTAGAGTTAATAGCCAAAGGGTTTGAGCTGACAATTGAATCAACCGCTTTCATGTCACCGGACCTCGCCGCAGCGTGAAGCTCCGTGTCTCCTCCTCCTCCTCCTCCTCCTCTGTTTCTACCCATTCTTATTCTCCAAGTCTCTTTCTTTCTGATTCTTGTAGTAGAAAATGGTGAGATAGTGCATAATACATATTGACTGGTTGATTAGCTTTTGTTGGGTCGGGCTCTCAGTTGGGCTGAAGCATCTGTTTTCGGGCATTGGTAGAGCTTTTATTTTTTTACGCCATCGATTGGGTTTGAGCTAATTACCAGTCCCTGTATTTATTAAGACTAATTCCTTAGTCCTTGTAGCATATAAGAATTAATTGAACAGTTCTTTTACCTCCTCCTCCTCCTTCATCTTCTTTATTTTTTTCTTCCTCTAAAAATTAAAGAAAAAAAAAGTTAAATTGAAAAAAAGGAATAAATTATTCCTTTGAGTTCATATTGATTGGGAGTTAGTGCCAATATCCTTAATTTTAAATATACACTCTCAAATTAATAATAAATCAAAAAATTAAATCAAATAAAAAATTCTTTCCCAACCTTAATCTACTTCTTCCAGTAAGATGGAAACTTAAAATACCAAAATGGTATATGCTACAAATTACATGAATTATCAAGCTTTAAATTACATGAACATAAGAAATTAAAAAAAAATCAGTGACCGAAATGAATATCTTGAGATTAATACCAAAATAAAAATTTCTTAAAGGATCAAAATGAAAAAAAAATTTGCAATGTTATGGTGAACAGTGCAATGTGGGAGCTACAGTGGAACAGCAAACCTTTTAAGATCTTTTTAAGTAATTAATGATACAAGCGTCGGCTATATCAAAAGGCGGATGGCAACCATTCTAGAACTCTATTCGAATCAAACTCTCAATCCCAGCCTATTCGTTAGAGCAGGCTGTTTTTTGGCACAACATCTGCTGCTGAAGTTGACTGGCTGGTTGCAGGATTTGGTGGCCAGGAGGAGCAAGATATGCCGAAGGAAGATAGCGCGAAGAAGGAACAGGTTTAGCTGCGGGAAGGTTGCAAGGAGAAGCTGGATTTGCGAGGTTGCCGGGGGCAGGAACAGGATTTCCTTGAATATTATTTGGCACGCTAGTATGGAGGTCAAAAACAGACAGAAGAGAAGAAGCTAATGGTACACTCTTTCGTTGGTCGCCTCTTTCAGAGCCTTCAGCTTCGGCAACTAATAACCATAGTTAGTGGCTTCTGGTCTATAGTCACTGATCTCGAGTATGCCCTTCGCCTCTCCTCTTTTTCTTGGGTCTATCACCTCCGCTTACTAATCAATGGATCATCAATGTTCCAATGAAA
>Ga0325403_1000579_pt1 | contig 26720 bp, 22 predicted proteins | sample PopdelMetagenome_19_FD_205665 | JGI IMG/M metagenome (GOLD analysis project Ga0325403, IMG submission 205665) | Populus deltoides microbial communities from Bellville, Georgia, United States - Xylem-PdKOR-R4 | ecosystem: Host-associated > Plants > Phyllosphere > Stem > Wood/Secondary xylem... | reverse complement strand
AAAAACTATTTTACAAATTATTTTTGATGATATTATTAAACTTCAAAAAATAATTTATTTTTAAAAAATTTATTTTTCATGGGAATTAAAAACCATTTTTCAAAATAAATTTATTTTCCAACAAACAAGCCTTGATTTTTTTAAAATAAACTTAAAATTAAATTTTAATATTTTTAAGTTTAATTTAATTTTGAATTTTAAGTTCTTAATTTTGAATTTAAATATTATAACATTGTTACATACTCGACAGAAGTATAAATTTATTTTATTTTACGTGTAAGGGAAGCAAGACAAAACAAAGATTTTCTCACCCATAAAAAAAATATTCAAAATTCAAAACCAAATAAGCTTGATAATGAAGTCATTAATTAATTTAACCACCCTTCACCTTGCATTGGTTATTGACTGGGCTTGCTGAATCCATCATCTCTCTCGCGTTCAATTCGCCTCCTCTTTCGTCTTCTCCGATCCTCTCCTCTCCTCTCCTCTCAAAATTAATTTTCTTTCCTTTAAAAATCATTACTTTTCCAAAATCGAACCTGACCGATTCTTTTCTCTAAGGTAAGGATCAATTTCTTATTACATTTTCAATTTCTTGCTGTCATTGGGGATTTTCTCTGATCTGAGCCTCGTCATTTTATTTTACATCTCATTTTCTAACTTTTGATATTGAATGTTATGTGTGTTCGAGAGAGGGACTTACTTGATCGGTTATATGGTGATTAAAGAGATCTTGTTGTGATTATTCAAGTAAAAAGGCAGATTAGTGTATATACTTCATTTATTAAATTAAATGTATGTGATTTCGAAGCTAGATCCGCTGAATTTAAGTGATTCAAAATCATTTGAGCTAATTTCTTTTGCAATCTGTATAAGCTATTTTGGTTCTGTAGTATTGAAATTGTCTAGCATTGATTTGAAATGATATTCTATTTTGAATTTTCTTCTGTTTGGTTAATAGGTTTGCGTGCGGTGGGTAAATGTGGTGTCTTTAAAAGAAGTGGAAAATGGAAGAAGAAGAAGAAAACAAGGAGATCGGAGAAAGTTGTGATCCTCAGGAAGTAGATAGTTTTGTAGAGGAAGGTAGGGTAGGAGAATCTCCTCAGGAGAATGTAAATGTGATTAGTCGTGGTCAAGAGGAGATAGAAAATGAAAATCTGGTTATGGATGGGGATGATTCTGTAGATACTGATGATGATGATCAGTTTGAACTGGTGTCTTTAAAAGATCAAGAAAAGAGTTTTGGTGAGTTTCCGGCTAATAATAACAATTCTAACCGGTCATCGAATTCAGAGAGTGAGAGATTCTCATTTGATAGGTTTGGAGAAATCTCTCCGAATTCATACAGTAATTATGGTGTTGAATATGATTCTTCCTCTGTCATGGAAATTCAACATGATCGCTCTGCATCGAGCCCTGGGCCTGAGACACAATTTCGTTATGCAATTAAGCAGTCACACTCGTCAACCAGTCTAGATTCTGGTTACTTTATTGATGGATTTTCTCCAACTGGTTCACCGCAAAAGGTTAAGCCAAAAGCTGCAATGCCAAATGTGTCCCCAGAGTTATTGCATTTGGTGGATTCGGCTATAATGGGAAAGCCTGAAAGCTTGGACAAGCTGAAGAACATTGTCAGTGGAGTTGAGAGTTTTGGAAGTGGAGGGGAAGCTGAGGGCATTGCTTACTTGGTTGTTGATTCTCTTTTGGCCACAATGGGTGGAGTTGAAAGTTTTGAGGATGAGGATCATAATCCTCCTAGTGTGATGCTGAACTCTAGGGCAGCCATTGTGGCAGGTGAGCTTATTCCTTGCCTTCCTTGGGTAGGTGACAGTGAGGTTTTCATGTCCCCTAGGACACGAATGGTGAGGGGGTTGCTCGCCATATTACGGGCTTGCACAAGAAACAGAGCCATGTGCTCTATGGCTGGTTTATTGGGAGTACTTTTGGGGACCGCAGAGAAAATCTTTGTTCAGGCTGGTGGGTTAACAGAACAGATGAAATGGGACGGGACTCCTTTATGCTATTGTCTCCAGTACCTAGCAGGTCATTCACTTAATGTTGTTGATTTGCATAGATGGTTGCAAGTAATTACAAGAACGCTTACTACGTCATGGGCATATCGCTTAATGCTAGTGTTGGAGAAGGCAATGGGCGGAAAGGAGTCAAAGGGACCGGCATCTACTTTCGAGTTTGATGGTGAAAGCTCAGGTTTACTTGGTCCAGGAGAGAGTCGTTGGCCGTTTACCAATGGTTATGCATTTGCAACATGGATTTATATCGAATCATTTGCAGACACATTGAACACAGCTACTGCTGCAGCTGCTATTGCAGCTGCTGCAGCAGCCAAGTCAGGAAAATCATCTGCTATGTCAGCTGCAGCTGCTGCCAGTGCACTTGCTGGTGAAGGGGCGACCCACATGCCTAGATTGTTCAGTTTCTTGTCTGCTGATAACCAGGGCATAGAGGCTTACTTTCATGCTCAGTTTTTGGTTGTTGAAAGTGGTAGCGGAAAGGGAAAGAAGGCATCTTTGCATTTCACTCATGCATTCAAGCCACAATGCTGGTACTTTATTGGTTTGGAGCATATTTTCAAGCAGGGACTGATTGGGAAAACAGAGAGTGAACTGAGATTGTATATTGATGGATCCTTGTATGAAACTCGTCCTTTTGAGTTCCCTCGGATCTCCAAGCCACTAGCATTTTGCTGCATTGGGACAAACCCTCCTCCTACAATGGCTGGTTTACAACGACGTCGTAGGCAGTGTCCTTTGTTTGCTGAGATGGGGCCTATTTATATCTTTAAGGAGCCAATTGGTCCTGAAAGGATGGCACGCTTAGCTTCCAGAGGAGGGGATGTGCTGCCTTGTTTTGGTAATGCCGCTGGGCTTCCTTGGCGAGCTACAAATGACCACGTTCGAGCAATGGCCGAAGAAAGTTCACTTTTGGATGCAGAGATTGGAGGGTCAATTCACCTTCTCTATCACCCCAGTTTGCTTAGTGGGCGTTTCTGTCCCGATGCTTCTCCTTCTGGTGCTGCAGGTATGCACATTATGCAATTATTTCCTTTTCCTTTATCTTCTACATACCATGGTGCCTGTTGTATCATTATCTGAAAGAAGATTTTATTTCTGAAGATGCCCCTCTGATAGTGCAGCTATGCCTATCTTTTTTTTTGCACTCAATTTTTATCCAATCCTCATGTTTTCACTATAATAAATAATTCAATGAGTGGAGTTAGAAGATTTTATTTTCTTTACTTTTCTCTTTCCTCTCTTTTTTTTATTCTTATCATTAACAGTTAAGCCCAGTTTAAATTGTCTCCCGTCTGGTTCACCTGTTCATTGCCGGATTCAGTCCTGAATGACCTGACAACAAGTATTGAATTTTTTTTTGTTGAGGGCTACAGCATCAATTTTAACAAAACCTTTGATATCTTTTTGTGTATGGTTGAGGGCTTTCTTTTGTTTGATGCCCTGAATAATTTGGTCACTTATATGTTACTTCTTAATTTTTCTATTTGTGTCCAATAAGGCATGCTCCGACGGCCAGCTGAGGTTCTAGGACAAGTCCATGTTGCTACACGAATGCGACCAGTGGAGGCTTTGTGGGCGTTGGCTTATGGAGGCCCCATTTCCTTACTTCCTCTAGCGGTAAGCAGTGTGCATAAAGATAGTCTGGAACCAGAACAAGGAAATATTCCCATAACCTTTGCCACAGCTACTCTGGCTGCTCCAGTATTCCGAATAATTTCCATAGCTATTCAACATCCTGGGAACAATGAAGAATTGTGCCGCACTAGAGGGCCTGAGGTTCTCTCAAAAATCTTAAATTATCTTCTCCAAACTTTGTCTTCATTGGATGCTGGGAATTGCAATGGTGTTGGAGATGAGGAACTTGTTGCAGCCATTGTTTCCCTATGCCAGTCCCAGAAGCATAATCATGCCCTCAAAGTGCAGCTTTTCACTACGCTGTTACTGGATCTGAGAATTTGGAGCTTGTGCAACTATGGATTGCAAAAGAAGCTTCTGTCCTCACTAGCAGACATGGTTTTCTCAGAGTCATTGGTGATGCGAGATGCCAATGCTATTCAGATGCTGCTTGATGGCTGCAGAAGATGTTATTGGACAGTTATCGAGAAGGATTCTGTGAATACGTTTTCATCGAAAGAGGCAACCCATCCAGTGGGTGAATTGAATGCTTTGGTTGATGAACTCTTAGTGATCATAGAACTTCTAATAGGAGCAGCATCTGCTGCAGTGGCCAAAGATGACCTCCGTTGTCTGCTTGGGTTCATGGTTGATTGCCCTCAACCTAATCAGGTAAAGTTACTTTATTGACCATTATGTTTTGCTTATGATGTTAAATGTATATCAGCCATTTCAGCAGTCTGTATTTCCCCACATTTAACATGGCCTTCCATGTGAGTTTTCTCTGTAAACTTCGTCTGCTTTTTTTTTAAAATAATAATAAGATTCATATATGCAGAATCTTGCTGTATCGATGTGATAAATTAAATGGTCCATTTTAATATTTTATGATGTTCTCCACTGGCCACTTGCTTATAAATCTATCCTAAATGACTCCTGCCAAAAAAATCTTCTTTCAGGTTGCCAGAGTTTTGAATCTTATCTACAGGTTAGTCATACAACCAAATACAGCTAGAGCTCGTACGTTTGCAGAGTCATTCATAACATGTGGTGGTATAGAAACACTTCTTGTTCTGCTTCAGCGTGAAGCAAAAGCTGGTGAACATAGCATTCCAGAATCAGTGGCAAAGAGTGATGATAGCTTACAAGTTCAAGAAACTGAACTAGATATTGGTAAGGGTACTTCAGAAAGAAGAATGAATGATGAAAAGGAAAAGGACTTGACTTCTCTGGATCAAGATTATGAATCTGAACGTTTAGATAGTGGCGGTGGTGGCAGTCCTGCCACCTCTTCCCCTGGCATGAAAATTGAAAGGATGTCATCTGTTTCTGAAAACCCATTTATTAAGAATTTGGGTGGTATAAGCCTTTCTATTAGTGCTGATAATGCAAGGAATAATGTTTACAACGTTGATAAAAGTGATGGCATTGTTGTTGCAATCATTGGGCTAATAGGCGCTCTTGTAACTTCTGGTCATTTCAAGTTTGGTTCACATGCACCCTCTGATACTACTAGCACCTTTTTTGGTGGTGGCCTGCATGATGGCAGCGGTACAATGTTTGATGATAAAGTTTCTCTACTACTTTTTGCACTACAGAAGGCTTTCCAAGCAGCGCCCAATAGGCTTATGACAACCACTGTGTACACAGCTTTATTGGCAGCCTCGGTATTTTTTTCCAGTCTCATCCATTTCGATGAATGTGTTTATTAATGAATAGTCTTGTTTTTCAAAAATATTTATTGTCATTGCAAAGTAAAAATCTGTAAATGTTTCTTTATGATTTCAAATACAAATCCTTGAATGTTTTTCCTTACTATTTTGTTTGCTAAATCCTTTTGAATTTTGATGAGGTTTTTATTCCAAATCAACAAAGCATAAAAGATTTAGTAATTCTATCATTATTGGTTTTTGTTCCTTCTGCAGTGAAGTATATCTCTTTAGGAGACCATAATTCTATATTACATACTTTTTCCATTGAGGGAACATGCACGACTTTTTTGCACACATGCACACACTCGTGCTTAGTTTTTGCACTAGAAAGTCGAGGCTTAAGGGTGATGTTAAGATTGGTAGTTTGCATTGCTGGTGCACCTTGATATTTCTTCTTGCCTTGGAATAACTGCTTTTTTATAATTGATCACAAGCATTCTATGTATCTACCTATCCACCAGTAGCATGCATAACAAAATGTTTGGTCATGTTTCATAGTTAAATAAAGTTGTATTTCATAACTAAATATTTCATAGGAAATGTTGATTTTATTTCTGTTGTGAACGCTTCACCATATCTTATTAGAATCAGGTAAAACTGTTGTTTTAACTGTGGTCAGCAAGCACATTTAAAGTTGTGAATGAGATATTATGAGATTGTCTGTTGTTCTTAAATGTCTTGAAAACTCTAAATGGATGGCTTCATTATGATTTTTTTATTCACCAAAACTTCAAAACAAATTGTAAATCACTCCTTTGTACTTTTCAGATTAATGCTTCTTCAACAGAGGAGGGGCTGAACTTTTATGATTCTGGACATCGCTTTGAACATTCACAACTTCTGTTGGTTCTGTTGCGGTCTCTGCCTTATGCATCTAGAGCCTTGCAAAGCCAAGCATTGCAGGTATTTCCTTTTTGTGCGACATGCTATGTTTCTGTGCTGTTATTTCTGTGCAGGCATTTTTTTTTGCTTTTCAGATCATTGTTGAACCGGATTTGTTTCTGGTATATAAATGAAAAAGAATGAAGCTTTATAATTGCCCAAGTTGTGCAGAAATTCAGTCTGCACTTTTTTGTCACCTTAGTGTTGTTATTGATAAAGGCTACACAAGTTGATCTATGAGGTTATATATGCTTTTGCAAATTTACCTTTAGCTACCCTACTATACAAGAGTTTCCAATAGAGGGAATTTTTGAACTCTATGCTGCAAACACAGTAATAGTTTATGTTTCTTTAAATAATTGGAAAACTAAAGGTGGACACCAGATATGGATTCTTGTAAGGGAGTGCTAATTTTATGTCATTTCAAATATGAATGAAGTGGGTGGGAGATGCTATCTTTCATTTATTAAATGAGGTGACAGCCAAGAAGCTCCCTATAATACATTATTTTAATAACCATTTAGACAGTAAGATTTAACGATGAACAACATATTCTCTAGTTTTTGGAACTTAGATATTGGAAGATACTGTAGTACAGGAACTTGAAGGCTTATAATTGTCATTAGTATTCTATTTCTTGGTTCTCCATAATATAGTTCAGTGGGTTTGCTCTTGCGTCCTATAGTGTTTTTTCCCATAGCCCAAGCTGATCAGCTAACAGGAGTATAGGTAAATGTTCAGTTTTATTTCAGTCAACATGTTGATGCATAATTATTTTGTGGATTCTTATTTCTACAACAGATGTTTTTACCAAGTGTTCAAGGTAATGCATGATGTGCTGAATTGCTAGAAATGGCCATGTCAAAACCCCATTACAAATAGATTTCGTGATGAAATAAGTTGAATATGTAGTCTAAATTCTCTTTTTAACCTCACATTTCTAGTTTTCCTGATCAAGGTCCTCTGTATTTTTAGTTTCTGAGCTGCTGCATTCTATATGATTTCAGGATCTTCTGTTTTTGGCTTGCAGTCATCCAGAAAACAGAAGCAGTCTGACAAAAATGGAGGAATGGCCTGAGTGGCTTCTAGAGATTCTAATCTCTAATTATGAGGTAACATAACCTGACATCATTATGGATTTATTTTGTTGATTTTATACTTAAATGTTATTTTGTAAGGGGCATGACACCTAGTTATGATAAGAACATTTTATATTTAATTGAGAGCCTTTATATTGATCTAGCAAGCTTTTGGGGTCATACTTTGATTATTCTTATTCATTTTGTGTTTTTAATTGCATTACTTGTGTTTTCAGATGAGTGCAACCAAAGATTCTAATGTGGCTAGCTTAGGAGACATAGAGGACCTCGTACACAACTTCTTGATTATAATGTTAGAGCACTCAATGCGCCAGAAGGATGGTTGGAAGGTGGGTGTTTTTCAATACCTTTTCTTATACTTTTTATATTATATATATACTAAAAGGATATGGTGTTTTCTGGTAGAAATGGTATAATTGTATAATTTTCCTTTTTTTTATTGTATCAGTGGCAAAATTTGTAATTTTCAGTTTTTCTTATATTTTCTCTCTCTTTATACTTGGCATTTTTATCATTTTACATTTGGTCTATTTATCACCATTTTTCTTCTTATCTTCATTTTTTGTAATATTTTTCTAGTTTTTCCATTTTTTTTCTTTATAGTTTTTTTTGGGAAAAAAATATTATTTTTATTTTTTACACTTTTAATATTTATCACTCTACATTTGGCCTATTTATGCTCTTTTTTTGTTCTTATCTTTATTCTTTTGTAATTTGTTTTTTAATTTTTCTTACATTTTTTTTTTGAAAAATTATTATACCAAGACTAAGAAAATAATGTTTCACTATAGTAATTGCAACATTGTTTCATTCATCTACTACGTTAAAAACTAGTTCAAGATCTTATATGTTTTTATTAACGCATATGATCTTTATTATATGTAAGCATCAACTTTTTAAGTCACGGTTATATTTTTTACTCAATGTAAAAAAGCGTGTTAATAACACCTACATATTAATTCTTTTGTGTTAGAAAAAAAAAATTATTTGACCTGCAACGAGGCGAGTTGAATAGACGCCTTAACACTTTGTTATTTGCATTTATTAGCACAAATGATTCTCGATGTATTTAATTAAATGCATGTATAGGCCTTTTGATTTATAATTAGAATTAAAAAAAACACATTTGAAAAGCTTGCATATTTAATTTTTTTTGCCAAAACAATTATCTGACCCATGGTGAAACGTGGGTCAAATAACTAGTATTACTCTATTCCCTGTTGGAAGATAGGATCCATAGACTGCTTTTGATATTAATTGCTTGACCATTATGTTTCTGTTCTCTATCATTGATTCCAATAAAATATGTTTATAGTTTCTTCTGCATATCTTGGTGTTCCTTGCATTTGACTAGAGTAAATTAAGCATCATTGTTGAATCAGCTCAGTAATTGCAGATTTTGAAATGATATCCTGGAATTACTTTCACAAATTATCAGCTTTGTGACAAGTGCAATATACTGAAATTTTAAAGATATTAGAATCGTGCAAGTTAGAAACAACCTCAAAGTTCTCTTTGGAAGCTGATCTTCATTCCTACCTGTGGTTTTAAATTAAAAAATACTATTGTGTTGTGGTTGCTGATTTACAGCTATTACATAACTGTAGCTGTCAGTTATTGCCCTTAGGTGACAGTTTGAAATGTACTAGTTGTGCAAGTACCTTCTACATACACTGCTATGAAACCACAGCTGTTAATGGTGCTTATTATGTGGAAGCTTGAAACATATTGCTAGTGTAAATATCTGTTACATACACTGTTTTGAAACAGTAACTGCCAATATTTTCTACCTGTACTTGTTTTCTATATGTCAAATCTTTTCTGATATAATACCCCCCCTGTCAAATCTGTGTTGAGTGGATGTGTGTCCCCTTAAACCCTGCTTATATCAGCTTTCATTTCCCCTTTACAGGATATTGAAGCTACAATTCATTGTGCAGAATGGCTTTCTATTGTTGGGGGATCAAGCACAGGAGACCAACGAGTTAGGTATTCCCATATCTTACTGGCCTGCTTCTGTGATGTTTCCCTGTTCTGTTCAAATTGGTTTATTCTTTTATGAGGTTCAGTTAACTTCATGGATCATTATTGTCCCTATGTTGGCTGACTCAAAATCTGATAACATCAATTCTTGTCTCTTAGTGGGTTTCCAATGAGTTGATTCATTTTGTTTCCTTGGAATTTTTTTTCAATGATAATTGACTGTACTACATGGACCATATGGTTGTTATCCAGATATCTATAGAATTCCCAAACAAACTTCACACTAGCTTCATGTGATATTTTATTCCTTTTCTGTAATCCATAAACTCTGAGCTACAGCTATTATTCCTCTCTTATTGATGATACCTAATAGCCAATATTTGATTTCTCTATTTGGTCTATCTTTTTCATCATTTAAAGACGCGAAGAATCACTGCCTGTATTTAAAAGAAGACTCTTGGGTGCATTGCTAGACTTTGCTGCAAGAGAATTGCAGGTTCAGGTAACTTTTGTGTTTCTCTGCTCTTTGGGAATATTATGCCATGTCATTTTTTATGCAATCTCGATTTTCATTTTGGATGAGTCTTAAAATGTATAAAAAGCTGAAGCAGGTGTGACCACCAATAGAATTATGCTAGAATAACACCAAAATCTAGAATTGAATCTGCATGGAAAATGTGCACAATGAGTGGCAGTAGAGCAGGACAAAACTTCCACTTGCAAATTGATATGTTCTTTTTAATAATTTTACAGCATTCATATGATTTCCCATTTAGGTTTTATCAACTCTCTTCTATTCCATTTGGAACTTAGTTCATTTCACCCAGAGTTCTATCCAGTTGTGGCCTAGTAGCACTTGATCTGACAATAACTTGCCTAGCATAATGACGACTGAGATGCTGTTTTAAGGTGTTACATCCAAAATATATGTTGCCAGAAGGGGATATCCACATTATTTATTAGGGCATGCCAAATTTTATTTTTACCAATTCCATGTCAAGCACTAACAGCCCAGACTTCAACATAACATTCTTTATGATAACAACTAACTTCCATAGTCAAACAAATTGGCCTAGTGTACGGGGAAACAAATATGAGTGCTGTGACTTTGTTATCATATGCATCCAATTCAAAGACTTTGTGGCTAGGTGGAGAGCTAGAACATTCTGGGACCATAGTAAACTTTGTATTTAATTGATGAATTTGCATTATGTGACACCGTTATTACTGCTTGATTAGTTGAAACTCTTACTGGAAAGAATGGTGACAGCTATCTTTCACCATTTCTGGTTGGATTATGAGGATAATTACACTTACATCCACATCAAACTTTTCTTTTGCTGCAGACTCAAGTAATTGCTGCTGCAGCTGCTGGTGTTGCAGCTGAGGGTTTGCCACCAAAAGATGCTAAGGTTGAAGCAGACAACGCTGCTCAGCTTTCGGTGGCTTTGGTTGAAAATGCTATTGTGATTTTAATGCTTGTTGAAGATCACTTACGATTACAAAGCAAACTTTCTTGTGCGTCACGTGTTGCTGATAGTTCACCATCTCCGCTTTCTCTTGTATCTCCCCTCAATAATCGCTCAAGTTCCCTTGGTGCGGATTCATTTGAAGCCTTGGGTGATCGCAGATCTAGTGACTCTGGGGGACTCCCTCTTGATGTATGTATAATTCTTTCCCTTATGCTTGGCTTCTTTATTCATAGCACTTGGCAGCTGAAGATCTATGAATTTTATGCTAATTTCTACTCGGGATGTTTTGCTAGCACATATATTTTTTTCAGTTAATAGAATTTACAATTTTATATTTCATATACTAACATGTGACTTCCGAAGGTCCTTGCTTCAATGGCTGATGCAAATGGGCAAATTTCTGCGAGTGTGATGGAACGTCTTACCGCAGCAGCAGCAGCTGAGCCTTATGAATCTGTTTTATGTGCTTTTGTGTCGTATGGGAGCTGTATGATGGATTTGGCTGAGGGTTGGAAATTTAGGAGCAGACTGTGGTATGGTGTTGGCATGTCTTCAAAAACAGCTCCCTTTGGTGGTGGTGGAAGTGGATGGGAATCTTGGAGGTCTACTTTAGAAAAAGATGCAAATGGAAACTGGATTGAACTTCCTTTGGTTAAAAAGTCAGTTGCCATGCTTCAAGCTCTGTTATTAGACGAGTCTGGACTTGGTGGTGGTCTTGGTATAGGTGGAGGATCTGGTACTGGAATGGGTGGAATGGCGGCACTATATCAGCTATTGGATAGCGACCAACCATTTCTATGCATGCTCCGTATGGTGCTTCTGTCTATGAGAGAGGAGGACAATGGGGAGACCAGTTTGCTCATGAGAAATGTAAGCATGGACGATGGGATGTCAGAAGGATTTGACCGACAAGCTGGCAACATCATGTGTTTAGAAAACAGTGCTCGAATGCCTATGAGACAACCACGATCAGCTTTGCTGTGGAGGTAATAAATGTTTTTTCTTTAAACTTTTTTTTCCTTGAAGTTTCTTATGAGATAATGATCTTCCAAACTTCTAAATGAAATCCAATTTCTACTACGGAGATGTTCCTTTAAGTTCTGTCAAACCACTGCTAACACTATGTTGCCAGAGAAAATTGAATAAGTTTTCATGGGTCAGAACTCCCTCTGAGTATCTTCATATTTTTTCATAAGTATTTCAGAGTATGATGATTTAGTTCTCTTTACATGAAGCAACACTGATAAGTTGTGGTTGTATCGAAAGGGGATAGGAACTAATTTTAAGAATAATTAGGCATACGGTATTAGCTGCAACCTCTTGCAGTTGGGTAACTCAATTAAGAAACCAAGCTACTTGATATTTTATACTGAACTGGGTAGCACTTGTTGGTATGCGATTATTATAGGCACTCCCTTGAGACTTGCTCAAGTCAACACTGACTGGGGTGGTGCATCATTGTATTGGAAGAATCTCCTAGTTTCAGTTCTTGGGATTTTTTTTCATTTGATCTGAAATTATGGTCATCTTGTTGCCTATTTCACCTCTCCAGCTAAAACTGTCTTGCTTCTTCTTCTTCTTTTTCACAACATAAAACCTGAATGTTTTAATTTCAGGTTTTTGCTGTTAATTATAGCGGGAAGCAAGTGCAGTTTATGTTTTTCCTGGGCTTACTTGGACTATAGACTTGATGAACTGCTAGGGAACCTACATCATCAAAAATAGGCATTTAATGTTTTTCTTCTAAACTAATGAATACGACACATTATCAGATAAATTACTTTACAGCTCATGTTTTGCTTCTTCATAACTTACTGCAGTCTTTGTTCAGGTATTCGTTAACCAATATAGGTAGTTAATTGTAAACAGTTTAAATTCTTACTGGGAAAAGTGAGTCCTGCTTTCTTTGGGGTGTAAGAAGCATCATCGTTTTCAGTGTGATTCAGCTCTCTCATGATATGTGTGGAGTGTTGTGTATGTTTATTTTTGTTTCCTGTTCATTCTCTTCTTTTCTATCCCAATGCATATTCACAATAACATGTTGCATAGATGCTATTTTATTTATTACTGCTTTGACATGGGTTTTTGTTATCCTCGAGTCCTTAGTGTAATCTTTTTGGCTGTTGTTCACTACCATGTGCTATTGGCATGCAATTCTTGAACTAATTTGTGTTATCCATCTACAGTGTGCTTTCACCTGTTCTGAACATGCCAATTTCTGATTCAAAACGACAGAGAGTGCTGGTTGCGTCTTGTGTTCTTTACTCTGAGGTTTGTTCTGCATAAAACTGTCTTGATATGGTGTAACACTAGACTACAGCTGTTGTTATATCCTCAGCTCTTATCCATTCTGTTGTTTATTTGTATCTGAGATCTTATTTTACAGGATTCTTATTTCTGCTTTCCACTTGCCACGTGCTTATGCAGCTGGATACTGTGGTTGTTTTCATTTATGCAGATTCTTTTTTAAAAGTTAACATAGTGTAACATGTATGTTGCAGGTATGGCATGCTGTTGGCAGAGACAGGAAACCCCTCCGTAAACAGTACCTTGAGGGTATCTTACCACCATTTGTTGCTGTATTGAGGAGGTGGCGGCCCCTTCTTGCTGGAATTCATGAGCTTGCAACTGCTGATGGTTTAAATCCTCTTGTTGTTGATGATCGTGCATTAGCTGCTGATGCACTACAAATAGAGGTTAGTGAAGATGTTTACTTTGTTTAGTTATTTTCATGACTGTATTTTTTTGGCACGAATTCTTTGATGCTTTTCTGGAGGGATTTTATTTTATGCTAGTTGCCATATTCTTGTGCACCATGGTAATGTATGTTCTTAACAGACTTTTGATAATTGTTCTGCTGATGTATTTGGAGGCCAAGTTTTTTACCAATTTTGTGTCCCAGAAGGCATATAAAGTGAAGGTCTTGTGGGAATTGTATTTAAGGAACTTATTATGATTTAGCATGTTAGGAAATGGAAGAATATGGGTAGAGGTATATAATTGGAAGCGAATGTCTGTAAAACATCTCTAGGGTGAGTGCATGCCTGAAGTGGTGTTGATTTCTTTGTTTTTAAGCTTACGGTTGTCATCTGTTGCTAGCCTCTTATGACTTAACTTCTTTCGGAACACAGTAAGTGCACCATTTATTTGTCTGTTGTCATTGCACTGGTTTGGATAAGTATTATAACTCTGCACCTAAATACTACCAAGAATTCATCTTTGCTTTTCTTTCTTATTTCATTTAAAATTGTTATATATTCTTGTTTGAATGTTTTTTCTTAAACCTTGGATAGCCAGCGCCTGCTATGCTGTGGTTTCCATTCCGCTCCTTAATTACTTTTTAGAAGTCTTTGGTGTTTTTCTCAAAAACAAAACAAAATAAAATAAAAATAAAGTTGGAATTGCTGTATGATTTCTCCAGGCTGCTCTCTGCATGATTTCTCCTGCTTGGGCAGCTGCTTTTGCATCACCACCAGCTGCAATGGCATTGGCAATGATTGCTGCTGGTGCTGCAGGTGGAGAAACCCCTGCTCCTGCAACAACTACACATCTTAGGCGTGACTCTTCCTTGCTGGAGCGAAAAACTGCTAGATTACATACCTTCTCAAGCTTTCAAAAGCCTTTGGAAGTGCCTAACAAAACACCAGCTCATCCTAAGGATAAGGCTGCTGCAAAAGCTGCTGCGTTGGCAGCTGCGCGTGATCTTCAACGTAATGCTAAGATTGGTTCTGGACGGGGCCTTAGTGCTGTTGCAATGGCCACGTCTGCACAGAGAAGAAATGCTAGTGATATGGAGCGTGTTAGGAGATGGAATATTGCTGAAGCCATGGGAGTTGCATGGATGGAATGCTTACAACCAGCTGACACAAGATCAGTCTATGGGAAAGATTTCAACGCTCTATCCTATAAATTTATTGCAGTCCTTGTTGCTAGCTTTGCTTTAGCAAGAAACATGCAACGATTAGAGGTTTGAGTCATGCTAGCCTTGCATTATAATTTCTAGAATGATATAACTACCTGGATGAATTTTTTTTTTATTACTATCATTATTTTGCTAGGTTGACAGGCGTGCTCAAGTTGATGTTATATCTCGTCATCGTTTATCCAGTGGAATTCATGCTTGGCGCAGACTTATACATTGCTTGATAGAGATGAAGAGTCTTTTCGGGCCCTTTGGGGACTCCTTGTGCAATCCTGAACGTGTATGTTGTGTGAGATAACTTATAGAAGTGTATTACATCATCAAAACCATTTGGCAGTGACATGTTTTTATCTAATGTATTAGGTTTGCTGTTCTCATATGAAATTTCTTATTTATTATATAGAGTAGCTTCTTTTCTGAAAAATTGTTGTTACAATTGTGTAGGTTTTCTGGAAGCTAGATTTTATGGAAACTTCTTCAAGAATGAGAAGATGTTTGAGGAGGAACTATAAAGGGTCTGATCATTTTGGTGCTGCTGCTAATTATGAGGATCAAATTGAGATGAAGCATGATAAAGGAAATGTTCCTGTTCTGGCAGCAGAAGCAATCTCAGTGGAGGGACTAAATGAAGATGGGGAACGTACAGAAATTGAGAATTTTGATGGTAGATCCTTTGATACTGAGCAGAGTGGGGAGAGTCAGCTGAGCCTGTCTGGAGCAACTGATCAAAATATGCAGCCTCCAGCTGACCCTAATGACATTCAGCTTGCCAGGGACCAAGACTTGGAAAATGCATCTGCAGTTGCACCAGGTTATGTACCCAGTGAACTTGATGAAAGAATCATTCTTGAACTTCCTTCATCTATGGTCCGGCCGCTGACAGTTATGCGAGGAACATTTCAAGTAAGCTCTATGAGACTAGCATGGCATCCTTTTTTAATCATCCACCAAATTCTCTCTTTTTCATGTTTTTAATCTTAAATTTATGATGTTAGTCTCGTATAATTTCAAATGGTGCTACATCAAGATCTTAAAACTGGGTGCAAGAAACCAGAAGCAAAGAAATCTTGTTTCTGATGAGGAGCACTTGGAAATTGAATTCAACCATTTAGAGCTTCCTTGGTTTTGTCCAATTTTGGAATATAGAGACGCAGGGAACTTTAAGTAACACTGTAATTCATGCTTGTTGATTTTATAATTATGGTGGAGGATCATGGAGTTGACTGATACAACTTAGATGCCAGAGCCGAACTTGTAGTGGAAATGATGCCAGTAGGTGTGAGATGTGGCCCTATGATATTGTTGCAGTGTTCAACAAGCAGCAATTGCCTTTGGTTTGAAAGTTTTCCGTATAAAACCACTCTGATTTCTTTTCATCATTTCCCCTGCTGGTGGTGTGTGCCATCGTAGCATGTGGCATTCAATCTTGTTTTCATAAATGTGTCTGCAAAGCACTCTACTGCTTTCAACAAATAGGATGTAAAGTAGAGCATTTTGCCTGTTTCCCTTTTGAGAACTTGAAAACTAGAAACTCTTGACATTTTTACTCTGAGCTGTTAATTTGGATGTAGTTACTGAGCATATGAGTAACTGTTTCTTCAGGTAACTACTAGGAGAATAAACTTTATAGTTAATACCACTGAGAGCAATGCTGATGGAATGGAATCTTCTGAATCGGGAGTCCAAGAAAAGGATCACAGTTGGCTGATGTCTTCCCTCCATCAGATTTATAGCCGGCGGTAAAATTTTATTTGGCTTTTATTAGTGTAACTGGAATTGTATTTCTTACTGTTTATTCTTTAATTTTAACAACTAAGAATCTTTATTAATTTTTTTGAAGATGAACAATTTGAGTGTCTTATATTCTGATAACATGTTTGATTACTCAAGTTGTTTGTCAGAAGAATGCAATTGTAGTGTGTAAGTGGGTCATGAGTCTATGATTTTAAATTGAGTTACGACGAGGAAATATAGTAACTTTGGCTCACCAAAAAAAGCTGACACACTCTTTTCTTTTGTAATATGTGGGGGATGCAAGTTGATTTGGTTTAACAGGTCATCTGTTGGTTGACTTTAAGACTCTTAGTTTGCTCCAGCTGATTTATGGTTTTACATGTTCTGGGTTCACATGTTGCACTAGCATTCTAGCCTGATATGCAAGCATCAATGATAGAAAGTTTCTTAACTTATTTTAGAAAGATAACACCGGATTCATGCAGGTTGCCTCTATTGAGATGCTTTATTTATTGTTTTCCCACACGAGACACTACATCAAATGTCATATATTTGAGTAATTTGTATCATAGATATAATGATTTTTAGCAATGTCTTCTGAAACACAACCTTGATTTTCCTTGATTTGGAAGGATTGATGTGTGTTATTTGGCATGGTCCTTATCTTTCCTTAACCTTTGCAAAATGGGAATAAGGAACCTGCTGTCAAGTGACTGTACTCGCCTTAAAGCTTTTTACCTGCTCAATGTTTATCACATTCTGTCTGGTCATGAAATCATTGTGCTTTCTCAATTGCTAACAACTATGAAATCTTTAGATTTAAAAGACTTTAGGAGTCATTCTCGGAGTTGTTTTTTTCTGAATTCAGAATGTAAGCAGCTTTTCTATTGTATACTATTAAATCCATTCTGGTCTTACTAAGAACTGGCATTAGCACATTATCTAAATGTCAGTCCTACATTCCAGAAATTCAGTTGTTTAGCAGGTGTGATTCTTGGTTGACAGACATTAGAAGTGTGCATTATAACCTGCAACATGCATATCCTTTTGCTCAACTTCATATGCTGCCTTGCTTCCAGAATTTTATTATTTTTTCAACTCATTTACTGACCATAAGAATATCTTCTGGTATCATTTTATATGCATGAAGTTATGACACTCGCAGCAGAAATTGTTATATTGTGTAGCAAGGCCATAATATCATTTTGCTTTTGTTCTTCACTCATCTCCATACTGGTTTGCTGCCATCTTCAGGTATTTGCTAAGAAGAAGTGCTCTGGAATTGTTTATGATTGACCGATCGAACTTCTTCTTTGATTTCGGGGTATTTCACTTGAAATTTATCCTGATCATTTTCTTCTCCTATGCTAATAGAACTCTGCCACTAACATTTGGTTCATATTTGTCCCTTTAGAGTACTGAGGCACGGAGAAATGCTTACCGAGCTATAGTTCAATCAAGACCTCCTCATTTGAACAATATTTATCTGGCTACCCAGGTTTTTAAATCTCTACCTGACTATACAGTTCTTAAAAGAATTGGTCATGGGTGCACGTGTGTTTTTGTGCCTGTTGGATGTTTTTTTCTCTTTCACTTTGCTATTATATCATGAAAGCTGCTTGCCTTTTCCTGTTGTAGAGACCTGAGCAACTTCTGAAGAGAACTCAACTTATGGAACGTTGGGCAAGGTGGGAGGTATAAACACAAATTGACTTCAGTAATATGGCAAGTTTCATTCACATTTGCAACATTAATTCAGAATAATAACAAATTTCAACACAACCATTGTGCAGATTAGCAACTTTGAGTATCTAATGCAACTCAATACTCTGGCTGGGCGTAGTTATAATGACATCACTCAGGCATGTTTCTCGGGTAATTTCTTGTTCTAGTGTGGAAGGTTGTGCTTGATATTTCTAAATTTTCTTGTTACCTTGCAGTATCCAGTTTTTCCATGGGTTCTTTCCGATTACAGTTCAAAAAGTTTGGATCTTTCTGATGCTTCTTCTTATCGAGATCTTTCAAAGGTGACATAACTTGAATTACTCTTCAATTATAGTAGAACGGCACTCTCTCTACTGTCATTATAGCAGGATATATACTTGCAGCCTGTTGGTGCTTTGAATCCTGATCGGCTGAAAAAGTTCCAGGAGAGGTATTCTAGCTTTGATGATCCAGTCATTCCAAAATTCCATTATGGTTCTCATTACTCAAGTGCAGGGACAGTAAGTTATTTTCCCCACTTAATCTTGTGAAGTTTGTCCTCCCATCATAATTGTCTTTACCTGTGCGTTTCATTTCATGAAGATTCTTCATTTCCATAATTTTCTCGTATCATGATTATGGGATACTAGTTACGAAAGTTCTTGAAATCAAAGTGTAGCATATTGGGGAATCACGAAGAAGAGAAACCAATATGGGAAGAGGGTACTTGACAATGCTTATGATGCCTCACAATATACAACATAGTTATCAGTAGATAAATGCCCAAGTCCTACCTGAATTAGCCTAAGTAAAGATGCTAATTATCAGACCCTATTTAAAATGGAACCTGGTTGCAAGATACAGATTTTGGATGAATGTTACAGGTTTTGAAACTACTAGTGAGTTATGTAGGTTTTTATGAATAATATTTCATTTAAAATTATAAATAATGCATTCTACATGTGGTTTGCAGAGTAGAATTGAGGTTTTTGGATTTTTAACTCGATTCTTGTATTTAATTGGATGTAGATTTGTGTTTATGCACCAATTCCATCCAGCTTGTGGCACCACTTCATGAAATAGTAATCAGTTGCACCTGATTGCCTTGTTCCCCCCTTCCCCCGTCTGATTTTTCAAATGTTGTCTTTTGTTCCATTTGAACCATTTTCCCCTTGATATATTGTGTTTTCTGTGTTTCCTTTTGTCTATACCAATAAACTTAATGCCAATTGGGCATGTTGTTTAATGCTATTGTACAGCTTGAATGCTTGATATGCAGTTACTGCAGTTTATATGATTAATGGTGGTTCTGTGACAGGTTTTATATTATCTTGTTAGAGTTGAACCGTTTACAACGCTTTCAATTCAATTGCAAGGTGGAAAATTCGATCATGCAGATCGGATGTTTTCAGATATTGCTGCTACCTGGAATGGAGTTACTGAAGACATGAGTGATGTGAAGGAATTGGTATGTAATATGCTTTGTTTGAAGATCCGTAACTATCCATAAAGCACTACCTTTGTTGAAACATTTGATTAGAGTAAAATGCCCTCGTTATGTTATTTAATGATTGAATTGAATTTAACTTTACTTTCCTTTTGTAGTACTTCAATTTTTTGACAGTTAATGAAACCTTTCATGACAAAAAAAATTACCTCAAGTTAAATACCATATCAATCTTCTTTCTCATTATTTTACTTTTTTTTAACAGGTTAAAGTTACTTTTCTTGATAAAGAAAAAATGTTACCTTAAGTTACTTCCCCTTCCCTGTGTTTGTGTTCTTTCTCGCTGTTTTTCACCTTTCTTTTGTAACAAGTCAAAAGGCTTTTTTTAGTCTTGATGATTATTTAATATTATCTTTTACTTTTTATTCAGTAAGAATTGTTTAAACAAGATAAGTAAGAAAAACTTAATAATAATAATTATAATAATAACAATAACAGTAATAATAATCTCATTTTATAAATTTTCTTTATCATTCTTCAAAATTTTATGTAGAATAGAGAACAGATTTGTAATTCACAATCTTAACCAAACATTTGATTCAACTAAAATATTTTAAATTAAAAAAAGGGTAAAATATATTATTGAACATAAAGGAAAAGTTCATCAAATTTTGAAAAAAGAAGAAAATAATCTTCTAGTTTTATTCATTTTCTTTAATGGTAAGGATTATGTTAGATACAAATAAAACTCCAACTCACAAAAGGATTTATATTTTTACATAATATTTTTAATTTATTCACATAATTTAGTTTGATAAACTCAAATAACTTATTTTATTTTATTTTTCCTTTTAACTAATGATACATTAACTTTTTAACAACTTGAATAATGCATGTGCTGAAATGACTTGTTAGCATAAAAGGCACCACTTTATCTTATTGTATGCTTTGATCCTTTGTCTTGTGTCAACAATGATCAATTGTTCTTGTATGCACTTTTGACATTTTTTTTCCTATGATAATAAGTTGTTGCTCATATCTTTGTCTACATAATGGCAATTAATAACCTTTTTTTTTCCCCTTCTGGGGTGGTGGGCTCTTGTTTGCCTTAGGTTCCTGAGCTGTTTTATCTTCCCGAGATCTTAACCAATGAAAATTCAATCGACTTTGGTACAACACAGTTGGGTGGAAAGCTTGGTATGTTTACTGACATATTTTAGTGAAGTAAATGAAATTCAAAGTTACAGAGTTGAAGTCTTTACTGTGATTAAATGCTCTTTCAGATTCTGTCAAACTTCCTCCTTGGGCTGAAAATACTACTGATTTTATTCATAAGCATCAGATGGCTCTTGAAAGTGAGCATGTATCTGCACATTTGCATGAATGGATTGATCTCATATTCGGGTAAGATTTGAGCAAACTTGTTTGATTCCATCAGTAATGTCTCATTCTTGCACGCCTTATGTTTCATTATTTGCAATCTTATTATTTTCCTCCGGAAAAAAAAAATTATATGCAATTTAACTCTGGAATTTTCATTTCAACTGTTTAATGAATTGGATCATGCAGTTTTAAGCAACGTGGTAAAGAAGCTATAGCTGCAAACAATGTTTTCTTTTACATCACCTATGAAGGGGCGGTTGATATTGACAAGATTTCAGATCCAGTATGGGAACACTGCTATCCTCTGTTGTTTGTTAAAATGAGGTTTTGTTTCTTATTTCTTATTGTTATATTTTTTTGGTTTATTTACAAAAAGGCACAACAACATGCCACACAAGACCAGATTGCATACTTTGGACAGACTCCATCCCAACTTCTGACTGCTCCTCACTTGAAGAGGATGCCCTTAGCTGATGTTCTTCACTTGCAGGTATGAATTTGGCTGTTTAAATCTGATACAGTTGTGGAAGCATGTACTTCTCTTATGAGCATGTATAAGTCCAAGGTCTTGTTTCAATTCATTTTTTACTTAGCCTTTTGCTTTCCATGCATACTGTGATATAGTGTGTGATAATGGATAAAGACTCTGCTGTTGACACATGCTATCAAACCTACACCTGTATAGCTAAGATTTCATGATTATATAGATGATATAAAATTGATATTCTTCAAGGACAAGAACACTCAATTGGATATGCTGGGTTAATAAGTTAACCTTGTTTATGAACAATATATGTACCTGCTTCTTAGAGGAGGGTCATGGTAATTGGTTACGGAATGATCATATAGCATGGAGTAACATATTTCATTGGTTGTCCCTGGACTAGTCCTAGGGTTTTGGATTGAGATTAGAGGCTGGACATTTAGATAGCTGATCCATTAGATACAAGTTGGACAATTTGATAACAGTTAATGGTGCTTTTGATAGTAATTAAAAAAAAAAACCCTTCTTTTGTGTTTGAATGGGTGAATTGCATGTTGGGATATTCCATCATAAAAATCATCAGTATTAATTTAGAGCACGTTATTCTGATTTAGATTTTCATTTTATGTCAGACTATCTTCAGGAACCCAAAAGAAGTCAAACCATATGCTGTTCCAGCCCCAGAACGCTGCAATCTACCTGCAGCTTCTATTCATGCATCTTCAGATGCTGTCATAATTGTTGATATAAATGCACCAGCAGCACATATTGCCCAGCACAAGTGGCAACCCAACACGCCAGATGGCCAAGGCACACCTTTCCTCTTTCAACATGGAAAGGCCTTAACAAGCTCTGCTGGTGGAACATTCATGCGAATGTTTAAAGGGCAGTCTGTGTCTGGTGGAGATGAGTGGCATTTTCCCCAAGCACTTGCATTTGCTTCATCTGGGATTAGAAGCAAAGCGGTGGTTTCCATCACTCATGACAAAGAAATAATTACTGGTAAGTATTGATTGACCCACAAACTGTCTGCATACAATCCACACTGGAATAAGATGCTTGCATTCTCTTCCTAAATCTGTCAAAAATATTCAAGGCTTAAAAGTTTCACCTCCTTTGCTAGTATTGGCTACCACTTCAAATTAGAAAAGAAGTGTCATTTGTTAGCAGTGTACTATCCAGTATCATGTTGAATACTTGCCTTAAAACTACGTGAGTTACTTGTCATTTCTATTATGATGATATTAGATGCAATCCCTTCTCTACTTTTGTATGCCTGGCATGCAATGTTCATTGCCTGGTTAAATTGAAATTTATGTTCGCATGAAATAATAAAGGTCTTTAGGGCCTCTATATTTTTTATTATTGCCTTTTCACTTATACCAGAAAGGTTTTAAAACATAATTTCTGGCAAGCAAAAAAAAAAAAAAAAAAAAGGGACTGTTGCAACCATTTGATGTTGTATGGTGTTTTAATTCTCTCCAATTATCTAGGAAATTAGACTGAGCATCGACTTTGCTTATTTAGTTCCAAGCTTTGAAGGTCAAAGGAATTAGAAGTATCCTGTGGACTTATAATGTGAAGGGTAAATTCTTGAATCAGTTCTAATCAGGAATCAGGAGTTGGTCCATGATACATGGTGAATTTCACAGTTCTGGCTGATAGGGTTTACAAGGTCATTTTGCTATCCGAACTAGTGAATTTTTGTTGGATGGTCAAGGTGTGACAGGGAAGACCTCAAGGGCTTAAATGGGTAGGAAATATAGAAGATTCTAGAGTTGATACTGAATTAAATTGCTTGCAAAAACCATTGAAAATATCAAAAAGTGGTGAACGCTTGGGAATCTTTATCCAAGATCCTCAATCAAATGAAAGCAAGCACATTTTCCTACCCTTTTCTTTCCAAAAAAATAGAGGGAAATATTTTTATGCGAAAGATCATCACTGCATTCTTGAATTACTTCTCATTTTCATTTTTATTTCGACTCTTTTTTCACTTAAAAACTGCATGGCACCTTGATACTCTTAAGGGTGCCAAGGGTTTCGGCCAAAAAACAAAAGGAGAAATTCCACCCTTTGATCCATGCTTATATGTGCTCTAAGTCAAACATCTATGCATAAATTGTGTTATTTTTTGTCATTCGTTTTCTACTTTTTTTCTATTTTGTTTGATTTATAGTTGTGTTTTGCTAAATTTTTCCTCACTATCATATGAAATTTGTTTTTCATTTTCCTGAAAAACCAATATATTCATTCTTCTATGGCTATATTTAGGTGGACATGCAGATAATAGTATCAAGCTAATATCAGCAGATAGTGCAAAAACCCTAGAAACTGCCATTGCACATTGTGCTCCAGTCACTTGCCTTGCTCTTTCTCCAGATGGCAACTATCTTGTCACGGGATCACGGGACACTACTGTACTACTCTGGAAGATGCATAGAGCTTTCACTTCGAGCTCAAGTAGTATCTCAGATCCTTCCACAGGCACCGGAACCCCACCTGCAGCCGGTAGCACTCTAGCAACTAACCTGGCAGAAAAAAGTAGGTGGCGTCGTATTGAGGGTCCGATACATGTCCTTCGTGGTCACCACAGAGAAATACTGTGTTGTTGTGTCAGTTCAGATCTTGGGATCGTTGTTTCTTGCTCCCAATCATCAGATGTGCTGTTGCATTCTATAAGAAGGGGTCGTTTGATCAGAAGGCTGTTTGGTGTGGAGGCCCATTCTGTTTGTCTTTCATCCGAGGGGGTTGTAATGACTTGGAACAAATGTCAAAATTCTCTAAACACCTATACTCTTAACGGGATACTAATTGCTAGAGCACATCTTCCTTTATCTGGCAGTGTTAGTTGCATTGAAATATCTGTGGATGGGAAGTGTGCTTTGATTGGCATGAACTCATGTCCAGAAAATCATGGATCCTCTAATAGCAGCCAAAACTTAAGCTTAAAAAAGACAGGGGCTGCAGATTTTGATCTGGAATCAGTGGACACTGGTGAAGATAACAGATTAGATATTCCTGCCCCGTCGATTTGTTTCCTGGATCTCTATACACTAAAGGTATAAGAAACTGAGAATTTTAAATTGTTAATATGTGTGACCTTCATCTTAGTATTTTAAGTGATGACCGCATGTGCTCCCTGACATATGTTAAATGGACTCTGGTACTCTTGGCTGCTGCTGCTAATTTTCCCTCCCTGTTTCAATAGACAGACCTGTTATTTATATGTCTTGGCATGATAGCATAGACATTTTATGTAGTGCCCAACAGATACTTCACTTAGTTCTGAAGTGTCCTTAGTTATTCAAGATTCTGCTTATGATATATCTGTTACATCTCGCTGCTAATTGAATTTTACTAACTAGCATGCCACATTTTGTCCAGGTATTTCATGTTCTGAAACTTGGAGAAGGCCAGGATATTACTGCTCTGGCTTTAAACAATGATAGCACAAATCTCGTGGTATCAACTGCAGATAAACAGTTGATAATCTTCACTGATCCTGCTGTAAGTTCAATTTGTTCATGTTCTTGTTTCTCTTAACAGCGGGTAATTCTATGATAATGTGCTCCTGGTCTTGTTAGTACACATCTAATGGACCTTTATCCCCAAAAATCTCATATTTAAGCATCATGTGTTCAACTTGCTAAACCGTCCCATGGCAACACAAAAACTGCTAAATGCTTGGCCCTTTATATTTTGAAGTAATCTACAGCGTTCTCACAAATTTGTATTGTTCAGTTTGCTTTGCTTTCTTGTGTGTATTTGAAAACAATGCTTTTTGGGGGAAATGGTCCAATATTTTGTAATCTATTTCAGTTGTTAGTGATGCACGTAACCCGCCCATTATTTTGATTGAAATGCTTGCTGTTAATGAAACCTTATTGTGACTCTTGATCGCTGCTTGCAGTTGAGCTTGAAAGTGGTCGATCAGATGCTCAAGCTTGGTTGGGAAGGCGACGGACTGAGCCCACTTATAAAATCGTAGCATTTAGGCCTCTGAAATTTTTTATTTAGTTGAATACAGAAAATACGATATCCTGCTTTAATGCCACTAATGTATACGAGGGTATGCATGCTGCCCTAGATCAGATATGAAGTTGATTTACAGTCCGCGGCTGTCCTGTGGGTGTAACATGTATTTGACCAGCGGAACAACTCTATGTCCTGAGTCTGATTCCACAGAGTGTTTACAGCATTTTTTGATTCTTTGTTGGGTTGTAGTTTGTTGTCTTGGACGAGTTATTATTCCCTCAAGGCATGAGTTCATTTTTGGCCATCATTTTTTCTCATGATTTTGTAAATGAAATATGACAGCATTCCATCTCGTATCTTTGTACATGTATCAACTCAATTTACTTGGTCAAAATTGAATATAGATAGTTGAAGCTTCTGGTTAAAAAGCATGAAAATAGTTAGATGGCAGTGTTCCAAAAATATTTTGCCTAACATTGTAAATGCTGTTTGTAACTAGTGAGACCTGAATAACTGTTGACAAGCTTGTTCTTTCCCTCAAAGATTTTTCTGCTCGTTGAATATTTAATCATTCAAGCTTGGTGGAAAAAAACCAAGAAAACAGCTCGGTATTGTTGCTAGTTAAGAGTTCTCATTTTAGATTTCAGAATCATGGTTCCAAAATGATGGAATCAGTGCTTGGTTTGAATACAATGCCTTGATATGATTGGGAATTTTAAAAATTTAGCCAAGCAACGGCACTTCATTCATTACTGAAAATGCTTTTGTTTTGTGAAAGAAGAGATGCGGATGACAATTCCACATGAACCTGGACGATACCTTCCTAAACTGATTTGGGGTTTGGGTGAAACTCAAAGGTAAAGGGTGGGGTTTGAATTGGGTATGGGCACGGATCTACCTGATTTAAACCTGAACCGATGTAAAATAAATAAATAACTTTAAAGTTAAAAATATAAACTACATGTATATTAATCTAATTATATATTAAATAATTATAAATTATAGCATTTGGGTTGAGTTCAGGTTTGAGTATCCATATCCAGTCAGGTTTGGATAATTGTTTTTGAATTCGAGTTTGTATATGAATAGTATAAAAACCAACACATTGGTATCCATGACCATCCCTATCAACGAAAACTAAGAGACCTTCCAAAAACACAGTATCTCTGGACCATTTGCATTGTTTATTGAAACAGTGTATTGATAGTTTACCCCTCCATCTAAGAAACTTTACACTAATTATCAATTACATTGAAATCTTTTTACATGACT